>Ga0209430_1000017_pt1 | contig 317531 bp, 269 predicted proteins | sample BarGraIncub1133A_FD_184504 | JGI IMG/M metagenome (GOLD analysis project Ga0209430, IMG submission 184504) | Arctic peat soil microbial communities from Barrow, Alaska - Barrow Graham LP Incubations 11-33A (SPAdes) (version 2) | ecosystem: Environmental > Terrestrial > Soil > Wetlands > Peat...
CAGGTATTACGTTCCTTTCTTCTAAAACAATTGAAATCTCTCTTTCTTTTTTTTCTACTTGAGTTATCTCAAAATAGTCTAAAACTCCATCTGGTAGTAATAATTCAAAGCCACTAGTTTGCATTGGATTTTTTTTCTGCAAAACTAATATTTTATTTCATTCCCCCCAACTTTTAGGATTGATCCTATTAAACGTGTAAATTCAATATTCGATGCATTAAGTGACTTCCTCATTAAAAGTAAAAATCAAACGCAAATTATTGTTCTGGAACGTGCTGGGAGTCAGTATTGGAACGAAGTTTAAAATTTAACTCCTGAATGAGAAAGATGGAATCAAGATAATGATGCTGTTTTAATTCCAAAATCAAGGATGAACTAAAATGGAAGAAATTGATAATATTTAAAATCATTATATTTCCTCTATAAAAAAGAATCATATAACATATGACTGTACAAATAGGAGACCGTGTTTTCATTAATAACACTGAACATACTTTAGCATGTGAGTCACTATCAAGATTTTAATACGATAATAAATTATAGAAACTATTTAAAACTCTATTAAAAACTTGTTATAGAGGATATTTTGCAACATGTAAGTTAGAAAGTGGTAAAATTTACCTTATTGATGTAGAAGCACCTCGTCCATTGTGTAGAAAGAAACAGAATGAATCCAAAGAGCCTATTTCAGCGATGCAGCGCTTATTTCCCGGACAATCTAATGTATTTGCTTGCTGGATTAATGGAGAGCTTAAAATAGAATCTGGTGAGATCATAGAGTATATTCATGAAGGTTATGAATCTGTCTATCATACAGTCATATTCCTGAAATTTGAAAATGATGTTTTAATTGATGAGAAGACATTCAATAATACACTCAAAGAACAAAAGTTTTCTATGTTCATTATCCAAATATAACCTTAAAACTGGTTTAAATCCCTGACATTTTAAATAAATGTCAGGGATTTCTTTGTCGAAAAACACCAGTAAAGTAAGGGGAATTCAGAAGATATGGGGAAAATATTAATAAAATCATCCCATATTTATTTCAAACTATTTAACATAAAAAAGCCTACAAATGTAAGTGAATACGAATGTAGGCTTTTTAATAAGTTGATTTTTAATTGAATAAAAACCAATAAGTGACCCCGATGGGATTCTAACCCATGACCTCCAGAACCGGAATCTGACGTTCTATACAGCTGAACTACGGAGCCTTTTTGCGAGTGCAAAGGTAACAAATTATTCGAACTATAAAAAGAATACGTTCATCCAAATAACCTGAATTGAAAAAAAATGAGGAAATAATATCTTATCTCCTCATTTTCAATTTATATTTTCTACCTACTACCTACTACCAACTATCTCCGGCTTCCGCCCATAAAGATCATGATATAATAGACCAATGCGGCCAGTGAGCCCAGGGCAGCAACTACATACGAATAGGCGGCCGTTTTCAATGCGTCTTTTGCCTGGTCGTGTGTTTCATAGTTGGTGATACCTGCGGTATTCAACCATACCAAAGCACGTTGACTGGCATTGATTTCAACCGGTAACGTAACAAAACTAAACAAAGTGGTAATGGCAAACAGTACAATTCCTGCCAGCAATAATTGTGGAAAACTACGGACAAACAAAATCCCGGCCAGTAATACCCATTGCATCCAACTGGAGGCAAAACTGACAACCGGAACAAGCTTTGACCGCAAGGTCAGAGGCGCATAGGCCATGGCGTGTTGTACAGCATGTCCGCATTCATGAGCGGCAACAGCAGCTGCTGCCACACTACAGGAAGCATACACATTTTCACTCAGGTTCACAGTCTTGGTGGCTGGATTATAATGGTCGGTCAGATGACCGTTTGTTGAAATAACCTGTACATCGTAAATACCGTTATCACGCAACATTTTTACTGCCACATCTTTCCCGGTCATTCCACGTGGAATTGGAATCCTGGAGTAACGTTCAAATTTTGATTTTAATCTGCTTTGAATTAACCAGCTAATCAAAGCAAAAACGCCGAAAATAATATATCCGATAAACATAGCTTTATTTTTTTATGGTTTATGGTAGATTTGTTCAAAAACCTTGCCATTTGTCATTTGTTTTTAATACGGAGGCAAAGTTAATTTCTTTTTTTAAGTTACTGCCAACTTGTCGGATTTATTTCACATAAGTTGGGAGACCTGATTATTGTTTTATGATTTTGAATACCTTTGTGGTTCTAATATTGTAAATTTGAACAAGATAAACACCCGGTTGAAAACCTGCCATATTTAGTTGAAGAAGATTGGCGGTATTCATGCCAACATCCATTATCGTTTTTCCGCCTACATCCGTAATCCTGACATTTGTTTCTATTGAAAGATTATCATTCTTTATTGTCAGGAAATTTTGAACAAATGAAGGAAATACCGATATGGAATTGTCGATCTGACCGGGCAATGAACTTATAACTTTAGAGATGGTGACTTGATTCCCAGATTGAATACCGTTTTTATCGGTCATTGTTTCCAGCACCAGTTGGGTTGGAAGATTCATTCTGTTTTGGTCGGTAAGTACAGGAACATTTGGTTCATTTTCAAATCTGACGGTATACATATCAATATGATCGGAATAAAAATGAACTACCATAAAATGATACATGGATTCAAATCCACGTGTCCACGATTTAGGATTGTCGGGTGTGTATAATGGTGCTCCCCAACCACCTTGCCCGAAATAGATAATGCCGTTTACATCATCCCGTATAAAACCCTGGTCGCTTCCTGATGCCGATGAACTCATAATGGGCCAGGTCATGTTGAAAACATGTGCATCAGCTTCCTGAACCAGTTTTACATGATACTGTTCGAAAAGAGGTATCCATTGATTGTATTCATCCTGGTCGTTTACCTTGGTGCTTAAAAGTGGCCTGACCGGTAAATGATACTGCGGCAGATTCCATGTAGTTGAGTTACCATAAGTGGCTAACTCATTATTGAGCCAGGAAGTCTCAGTTGGAATATCAACAAAAGAATTTAAATTATATACCCTGAGAAGTGAACCCCCAAAAGGAATCGAATAGTAATTGAGTAACGAATTGGAGCCGATATATGGGGTGTCGAATAAATTGGAAATATTTATGATTCCAAATTCGTGATTCCCTTCAGCCATAACAATCGGGGTAATTCGTCCATCAGTTCCAATGGTATTCGACCAGTCATCAAACCATTCCTGTAATTCATTATCAAGACCGCTATCAGTCAGATCACCGTCAAAAATTACAGCCTGGGGTCGTAATTTAGCTACCAGTTTAAATCCGATAATACGTGGAGCTATTCCTGCACGGGTATCTGCACCGCAAATTAAAGAAAGTGGTTGGTTGGGGTCATTTGAAATTGTCTGAAATGAATACCGTTGGCTGGTACCTTCACTGTCACTAATAACAAAGTAATAAATTGTATTTGGTGTCAGACCTGTTAATCGTACAAAAGTATTGTTCATTCCACCATCTGAAGTTGTCAACACAGGTGAAGAATGTGAAGGATACAGATTTGAATTAGTCCCCTGATCGGTTGTCCCGTAATTAAGAACAGGCGAATTTCCTGAATATTGATCCCATCCTATGGATATACTGGTGGAAGGATCCGTTCGATAGGTTGCCCTCAGGCGTCGAACCGCAGAGTCTGAATAATTGATCATCAGACAAAGCATTACTAGTGTGAGTGATATTTTTTTCATTAAAACGTAGAGTTAAATTCATATTTATAACAATTATAATTCTTTTTTCGTTTTACAGATTGTTTGAAAAAGTACTCTACTGTGAGATTGAAATGTGGCTTACTTTCAGGTAAAATAAGTATGTTATTCCATTTATTCCATTTTATATAAAAGGCTATTATTCTGGACCTATGGTATCATTCCATTATTCAGTATTTAATCCAGTTATTTAATATAAAATAATGGATATCAGATAGTAAGATTACTAAACAAATTCAACCCACAGCGGTTTTAAACCTGTAAAACTAAAAAAGAGAACAACATCGCAATGAATGTTGTTCTCTTTTTAAAGAGTATTATTGAAAATTACACTTCCTGATAACGTATAATTGTCTGATCCCGGTCAGGACCAACTGATACAATTTTGATGGGCACTTCCAGTTCTTCTTCCAGGTAACTGACATATGCATTGAATTCTTCGGGGAATTCATCTTCACTTTGCATATGTGTCATGTTGGTTTTCCAACCCGGCAATTCAACATAAACAGGTTCAACGCCATCGTTGATGTCATATGGAAATTGTTCGAATTCCTGACCATCCACTTTATAAGCCACACAGGCTTTGATAGTGTCAAATTGATCCATAACATCGCTTTTCATCATGATAAGCTGACTCACCCCGTTTATCATAACTGCATATTTCAAGGCTACCAAATCAATCCAGCCACAACGACGTGGACGGCCTGTAACAGAACCAAATTCAGAACCTATCTGACGCATTTTGTCGCCTGTTTCACAAAACAGTTCGGTTGGAAACGGACCGCTTCCCACCCGGGTACAATATGCTTTGAAAATGCCATATACTTCACCTATGTTCCGTGGTGCAACACCCAGTCCTGTACAGGCACCGGCACAAATGGTATTCGAGGATGTTACAAAAGGATATGACCCGAAATCTATATCGAGCATGGTACCCTGAGCTCCTTCAGCCAGTACTTTTTTACCGGTTTTCAGGGCATTGTTGACATAATGCTCGCTATCGATCAGATCAAAGCGTTTAATGCATTCAATTCCTTCAAACCATGCTTTTTCAAGTTCCGGCAGGTTATATTCGAAATCGTATTGTTTGAGTATCTCTATGTGGCGTGCAATGGCAGTGGCATACTTCTCTTCAAAATTGTGAAGGATATCGCCAACACGAACTCCGTTGCGGCTTACTTTATCCGTATAGGCCGGACCTATTCCTTTGCCTGTAGTACCGATTTTGGTGCTTCCTTTAGCAGATTCATAGGCAGCATCGAGTAAACGGTGGGTTGGTAAAATCAAATGTGTTTTTTTTGAAATCTTTAATCTGTCAGTCAGTGGATGACCCGATTCTTCGAGGGCTTCAACTTCAGCTTTAAATAAAGCAGGGTCAAGGACTACCCCGTTGCCAATAATATTAATTTTATCCCCCTGAAAGATACCCGAAGGTATGGATCGCAGAATAAACTTTTTTCCTTCAAATTCCAATGTGTGGCCGGCATTCGGGCCACCCTGAAAACGGGTAATTAGATCGTAATTCGGGGTTAGTACGTCAACTACTTTTCCTTTTCCTTCATCTCCCCATTGAAGACCTAATAAAACATCTACTTTCATTTAGTTAGAATAATATATTAATGAGTTATATTTCAATCCGGAATAATATTTATCAGATTGAATTTTTAAGTAATTCTTTGCATTTACTGCAATATCCATATAGGTACAATGAATAATGCGAAGTATAAAAATGAGCAAATTTGCGTGACTGTATGGAAATCCTTAATTGTTTGTCGGAGAATTCCTTTACTTTTCCACAATTCGTGCATATCAAATGATGATGTGTGTTATTACCGAAAGCTTTTTCATATTGCGCAAACTGCCCTCCAAGTTGATGTTTTATGATCAGTTTACATTCCAGTAAAAGTTCGAGGGTGTTGTATACGGTAGCCAGGCTGACACGATATTCTTTTTGCATGATATGAAACAAAATGTCAGCGTTGAAGTGCCCTTCATAAGAATTAATATGTTCCAAAATAGCATATCGTTCGGGTGTTTTACGATGATGATGCTTTTTGAGATAATCGGTGAAAACCTCTTTAATTACTTCATATGAATTTTCTTCTTTCATCATTTAATCATGTGACCAACAAAAGTACAAATTATTATGCTATTTTTTACTATAAAGTATTCAAAAATATTATTTCTTGTTTCACTTCATTCGAAATGTATAGCCGGCCGGTTGATGATGTTGGTTCCAGTGCAGTTAATTCTTTCAGTATGTAAGCAGCTGTTTCTTTGTCTTTCCGGCAAAAGCGGCTTAAACAAAGAGCAACAGCTTTATAGAGATGGAAATCAGTTGTTGTTGATACATCAAATCCTCTTGAAATGATAGCATGCAGCACATCATGGTTTAATGATTCATACATCCTTGCAGCCAATAAAAATCCGGTAATCTGTTTCCATATAGTAACGGATTGTACCCATTCCTTGCTTAATTCAGATGCAAAAGGTAGTTTACAAAACAAATTCATGCAGGCCTGTTCTGCTATTTCAATCTGATTAATCTGGCTGACAAGTATTCCGGCCGATTGAATGGTAAATTCCCCGACAGGTTCAAGCAGGGTGGACATGATCATAGTTTCACGAATCTGAAGGTTCCAGAGTTGAAGTGCCAGGGAGTGATTGGGGGTATAGTTCGAGGCAATTTCCTTGATGCGTGGAATGGATACTCCAAAATTCTTTTGATAGACAATGCCGTTTCGCATCATCTGATCCGATACAATTCCGTTCATGGAAAGCCTTATTTTATGCTTGATTTCGGTAATCTGAGCTTCTATTTCGGGATTAATAAAGGTGTAGTTCATTTTTCTTTTAATCTTTATTTGTTGGACGTTAACCAATTGCAAAATAATGCAGGTTTTTTATTTGAAAATAGTTGCATAAAATCAATTGCTGTATTATCTTTGTACTCAATAAACATGGTGGTTGTAGCTCAGTTGGTTAGAGCGTCGGTTTGTGGTACCGAAAGTCGCGGGTTCGAGCCCCGTCTCCCACCCATAGTTCAAATGCAATAAAAAGGAAGAACAACACTGTTCTTCCTTTTTTGTGTCTTATCAGTAATTAACAGGATTTTATCAATCATAGAATCATTTTTATTTAAAAGGATTTTCTTCATAAAACAATTAAAATTCCACTGTTTAGTTTTCAGGTTTTCACATAAAAGTGCAATCAAAAAACATACTTATGCACAATGTCGACAGAAATATCTAAAATAAGCCTTATTCGTATGAATTGAGGAGTTTCCTATGCAAATGTACCGGAAATAATCGGAATATCAAATGGGAAATTATTGAGAAAAAAATATTACTTTTGTCACTTGTATTATTTTGTCCAATTACAACTAACACGAAAGAAATGAAAGTATTAAAATTCGGTGGAACGTCCGTAGGTTCAGCCGCTCGTATGAGGGATGTAGCGAAACTGATTTGTGACGGAGAACAAAAAATTGTTGTATTATCAGCTATGTCGGGAACAACAAATAGTTTGATTGAAATATCCGATTATTTATATAAAAACAATATATCAGGTGGGCTGGAACGTATTAATGCACTGGAACAAAAATATTTTGATCTGATTGAAGAGTTGTTTTTAACTCCTGAAGTTAAATCAGAAGCCAGGATTATCACCAAATCACTCTTTGAATACCTGCGTTCATTTTCCAAATCGATATTTACATTATTCGAAGAAAAGGCTATTGTGGCACAGGGTGAATTATTGTCGACCACTATTTTTCAACTCTATCTGAACGAAATTGGTGAAAAGAGCGCCTTGCTTCCTGCCCTTGAATTTATGCGCATTGATAAAAATGCAGAGCCCGATTCGAATTATATTGCCGAAAATCTGGCAAAACAACTCTCAGAACATCAGGGGAACACCATTTATATTACACAGGGCTTTATATGCCGGAACATCTATGGCGAAATTGATAACCTGCAACGCGGTGGAAGCGATTACACTGCTTCATTGATCGGTGCTGCTGTAAAAGCGGAGGAAATACAGATATGGACTGATATTGATGGAATGCACAACAACGATCCACGTTTTGTGGAAGGAACCCAACCGGTTCCGGTGTTGCATTTTGAAGAAGCTGCCGAGTTGGCTTATTTTGGTGCCAAGATACTACATCCTACCTGTATTTTGCCTGCTAAATTAAATAACATCCCTGTCAGGCTGTTAAATACCATGGATCCAACGGCTCATGGAACGCTTATTTCTACTCAGAGTAAAAAAGGAAAGATTGAAGCGGTAGCTGCTAAAGATGGTATAACAGCCATAAAAATAAAATCAGGACGCATGTTGCTGGCTCATGGTTTTTTACGAAAAGTATTTGAAATATTTGAATCGTATCAAACTCCGATTGATATGGTTACCACTTCGGAAGTAGGTGTATCCGTTTCTATCGATAACTTAAAACGGTTGGATGAAATTGTCAATGATTTGAAGAAGTTCGGAACAGTGACAGTGGATAAGGAAATGGTCATTATTTGTGTGGTAGGCGATATGCCTTTTGAAAATGTTGGTTTTCAGGCAAAGGTGGTGAGTGCACTGAGTGAAATTCCCGTTCGCATGATTTCCTATGGAGGTAGCAATTATAATATTTCATTCCTGATCAAATCGGCAGATAAAAAACGTGCTTTAAATGCATTAAGTGATGCACTTTTCAATTAATTGACTTTAGTTGTTTTAAAACATAGAGAGGGCATGTAGCCTGTACCGGTAAAAAAGGGTAGGGGTAATGTTTTTAAAAGCATAAAGCCTTCGGGCACTATCGGATTATAAATTATAAAAAAAACTTTCTCACATCTTTGTGAGTATACTTCCCCTGATTCTTGAAAAGAAAGGCAGGAGTGAATAATAACTGAACCATAATGATAAAAGCAAACTATCCGGTACAAAAATTCAACGAAATACAAACGCCATTTTACTATTATGACCTGGAAGTACTTCGAACGACACTTGAAGAAGTAAAACTTCAGGCCAGTAAATCTGATTTTCACGTGCATTATGCCATGAAAGCCAATGTGAATTCAAGTGTTCTTGCTGTCATTAAAGAAGCAGGACTGGGAGCCGACTGTGTGAGCGGTGGTGAAGTACAGGCTGCCATTGATGCAGGTATCTCTCCTTCACAGGTTGTTTTCGCAGGTGTTGGAAAAGCCGACTGGGAAATTAATCTAGGCCTTGATAACAATATCTTTTGCTTTAATGTTGAATCAATCCCTGAACTGCAAGTCATCAACGAACTTGCAGCATTAAAAGGTAAAGTGGCAAAAGTGGCTTTACGCATCAATCCGAATGTCAGTGCCCATACCCATCATTACATAACCACGGGAATGAGCGAAAATAAATTTGGAATCAACATGTCGGATTTGGATCAGGTGATTGATTTGATTCCATCTCTTCTAAATATACAACTAATTGGTATTCATTTTCATATAGGTTCTCAAATTACCGATATGACATCTTTCCAGGGTTTATGTGTCAGGGTGAATGAACTACAGGAACTTTTCCTTTCTCGTAAAATAGTGCTCGAACATATTAATGTGGGCGGCGGCCTGGGAATCAATTACGAACACCCGAATCATTTTGTTATACCTGATTTTCAGGCATATTTCAAGATATTCCGTGATCATTTAATGCTGCAACCAAAACAAACACTTCATTTTGAATTGGGACGTGCAATCGTTGCCCAGTGTGGAAGTCTGATATCCAAAGTATTGTATGTCAAACAAGGAACTTCTAAAAAGTTTGTTATCCTGGATGCAGGTTTTACCGATTTGATCCGGCCTGCCTTGTATCAGGCATATCATCGCATAGAAAATCTGAGTTCCGAACTGCCCGATGTGGAATATGATGTTGTGGGTCCGATTTGCGAATCGTCAGACACTTTTATCAAAGCATACAAGATGAATGAAACTAAACGTGGTGATATCATTGCCATTCGTTCAGCAGGTGCTTACGGAGAAATTATGGCATCACAGTATAATTTACGCAAATTACCCAAAGGATATACATCGGATGAACTGTTAAAACATTGATTTGTTTCGTTTTCTGAATGTTTGAACGATAACTCTCTACGGATAAATGAGATATGATTGAACTCTACTATTACTCTTTTTCTTATATTGAACTAATTGCTTTTGGTGTATTGAGCATTGCTTTTTTATATCAACTCTATTTTTATCTTCGTTACATGAATGGAGTATTAAGGCTCCGTACAAAAACCTGTAAAAATAAAATTTCCTTTTCAGCTGATCAACCACCGGTATCAGTGATTATATGCGCTAAAGATGAAGAGGATAATTTACGTCAGTTTCTGCCTTTTATTTTAAATCAGGAATATCCTGATTTTGAAGTTATCGTGATTAATGACGGGTCGACCGATGATACTGAAACACTGCTCAATAATTTATGTGTGGAATATCCGAATCTGCGGACAACATTTGTTCCCGTAGGTGCACGGAACCTGAGTACAAAGAAACTGGGTTTAACACTGGGTATTAAAGCAGCCAAGAATGAATTGATGCTGTTTACAGATGCCGATTGCATGCCTGAAGATACCAGATGGATTGCCAATATGGCCAGAAATTTCACGCCACAAACAGACTTTATATTAGGGTATGGTGCCTATTTAAATAAAAAAGGCTTTGTGAACAGGTTGATTACGTACGATACACTTTTTATCGCCCTGCAATATATGGGAATGGCAATTTCCGGAAAACCGTATATGGGAGTCGGTCGTAATTTGGCTTACCGGAAAGAAACATTCTTTTTGAATAAAGGATTTGCTTCAACCCTGAATCTTATATCCGGAGACGATGATTTGTTGGTCAATAAGGCAAGTAATTCAAAGAATACCAAAGTGGAAATATCTCCTGAGAGTATTACCTGGTCGGAACCTAATAAAACCTTTAAAGGATGGTTTTTTCAAAAAGAACGCCATTTATCAGTCTCATCCTACTATAAAGCTTCCAGTAAATTCAGGTTATCACTTGAGCCATTAACCCGGGGGCTTTTTTATACAGCTTTAATCGTGTCTTTCCTTTTCGGCAATATAGTGACTCAGGCAGCAACTGCAGTTTTGTTTATTATCCGGATTGTGATTCAACTGATTATACTAAATAAATCTTCCAGGCATTTTGGTGAACGCAGGTATATATTTCTGATGCCTGTATTTGATATTTTCCTTCCGTTGGTAAACCTGTATATTCTGACTATCGGAAGAGTTACTTCAGGAGGCAAAACAGTCCGATGGAAATAAATGAATGAACTAAATGCATACTATAAAAAACAATGTCAATCAGTAAAATGATTGACATTGTTTTTTTTTGAAATTTGACACTCCCAAAAATAAGGATACTCTATTAATTGTAAATTATTTTTTTAAAATTACTTTTTGATTAAATTCAAACGTCATAAATGTAATTTGAAAAATTGTATCTACTTGACTTATATCATGTTTTACGAAAGTCAAACTATTCTAAGTAAAATCTGTGCAAATCATTTTATTATCTGTGTAAATCCTTTTATTATCTGTGGAAATTATCTTATTATCTGTGCAAATCATTCTTAGAGTTTCACTACACGGAGATAATCCAGCATTGCCTGATTGATATCAATATTCATGTTTTCATTTTCAGGCATAAATTCAAGCCGGACATGATGTACACCCGATCTTAATTGAATCTGTACAGCATTGCTGAATCCCCAATTGGACCATTCTTTTATTCCCCGTTGCGGAAAAATCTGGGCACCTATTCGTGAATCATCCACAAATAAAGTACGCAACGCACATTTGTTTTCTGTGTTGGTAGGTCCATTGCCGTTCGAATATTTCCAGTCAACGGCATAAAGCCCATCATTAGGAATATTAATATCAATGTTGACAGTACGGTTTATGGTACGGCTGATTTCTACAAATCCAGTTCCTGAAAAACCATGATAGGACAGGTTGGATGCAGGCAGATATTTTTCAATTTCATAGAATTGAATGGAAGATTCAGCATATATTTCAACCGGTTCCCCGGCAAATGAATGAATGTTGTTTTTGTCAATTGCCTGAACCTGAAATTCACCGGATTCATTTAATGGAATCATACATGAAGTAGCCGTTGTTTCATTCCACTGTTTTCCGTTTTTCAAAATTCTGTACGATGCAACCCCTTCTATAGAATTCCATGAAAGTTTTCCGTTACTAAAGGTAACTATTGGAACCAGTGGTGTAAATTCATTTTTCACCAGATGTATCGGTTGTTTCTCGGGATCATTATTGGCCAACACAATTTTCAACAGGTGTTTACCGGTAAGAGTAGGAGGGATGAGGTGAGTATTCAGCACTATTCCATCCAGTTCAAATGAAGCAATCCGGTTTCCGTATCCATTCAATTCGATATCAAGGATGGATTTCCGATAGGTGAAATGACTTAATTTTCTGTTTGCTGACATGACACGTGGTACAAATGGTTCAAACCGGATTCCGTTTTCCTCAAACCGGATTCCAAAGAGCACTTTGTGGATGATGCTGATATTACCCGACAGACTCCACAACATATTGCTTGAATTAATCTGAGTTCCGGCATAATCCCCATTATCGGCTACGAAATTTTCTTTGTTTGTCAGGAACATGGCAGCAGCCCTGTATATGGATCCAATGCTGTGAAGCACACTTTCTTCGTTACCGGTTTTAGCTCCGGCCCATAACCAGTAGGTTTGTACAAATGGCCACACCGCATTGTTGTGGTAAGGAGGGATATCTCCTATCTGTGGATAGATGCATGGAATCCCGTAATCAACTACCGGGACGTTCTGTACCACTTCTTTTTGACGGGCTTCATCGGCGATATTAAAGACAACGCACAGTGCTTCACCCAGTGCTTCTGAACGGGGCGAAAGAATCTGGTAATTTCTTCCATACAGATATTGTCCGTAATATTTCTTTTCCGGAATCCAAAGGCTTGTATTGATTCCTGCTTTTAGTTCTTTAGCCAGCTGACTGTATTTTTTACCCGTTGAAGGTTCATTCATCAATTCAGCCATGATACTTGCCACAGTCAGTGCCTGAAAATGCAATGCATTCGTACCTAAATTTTTGCTCTCGAAAATATCAGCCGGTTGCATCCAACGTGGATAGGTCTGTTCCCGCCAGTCAAGGAAAGATGATTCTCCTTTTACAAGACTTGTTTTGGAATCGTGAACAGTCATAATGTCATCTTCGATGGAATTTTTGATGATCGGATAAACTTTCCGCAGCCATTCGCGGTCTCCGGTTACCTTATAAATTTCCCAGGCTGCCACTGCCCATATCATTCGATCGGTTGATGCCGGCCAGGCACCACCGGTTCCCGTATCCTGAATAATGCGGCCGTTGGCATTTACCTTTCGCATCAGGCTGTTTTGGGAAACTTTTGGTTGCATATATGCCATGGAAAGGATAATGCTGTAACTGACGTCCCTGGTCCATACACCCGGCCAGTCAATCCCGGTACGCAAGGTGCTGTCTTTTTCAATAGCCCTGGTCATTTCTTCCACCGACATGTTATAAATGGCCGATTCAAGTACATTGGGCGATTGGTAGTGCGGAAAGGCTGAAATATCTTTTGTTAGCTTCCATGTTTTCAGGTTGGTGGCTTCTTCCTTAAGTGGATTTAATGTTAATACCACTTCATAAATGCCATCCCCGTCCGGATCGGTAAGTTGCAAATCGGAATGGTATGTCAGGTTGTCAAAATTCCATACCATGGGTACGGTATTTCCAACCACAAAAACACTTTTAAAATCGGATTTGTAAATCTTTGTCCCATTGAAATTGGTATAATAGCCTGTCTTTTCAAATTGGGCAAAGACAGGTCGCATGTCCAGTCGTATCTTCAACGCAGTATTCGGTTTTAAATAGGTATTAGCAGGTATCTTTTGTTTATCGACAAACTGAGTTCCAAAAGAAATGACAGGTGTTTCACAATTGCCATTTCCACTCAAACATACAAATTCATGATTTACTCCCGGAAGCATTTCATTATCAAGTCCGTTAATTGAAAACTTAAATGTTATGAGCGGGCTTTTAAAAGCTGTTGCCTGACTCTGATAATTCGATTGAATTTCATTAGGTGATATAGCTGTTGCGGTATAGTTACCCTGCACAACCCGATTGTTGAATACACTGAATGCGGTGGAATGATAGACCGGTACTTTCATATCCTGAGATGATACGAAATTTTGAAATGCAAAGAGAAGTAATATCAGGTAAAAAGGATTTAGTTTCATTGTAATGATGTTAAATTATTCAGATAAATCTAAGTTGTAATTATTAAGTATAGGGAAAAAATATTGTCGTATTATTTCAAATAAAACTTCTAAAACCCTCAGCTCTATCACCCTCTCCCGATAGCTATCGGGATTGGGAGAGGGCAGGGGAGAGGTAGTATTATATACTATTATCACGTATGAGAATCAAAATCATTTTAAATTTCCGGATTGTTTGCTTATTCGGTCCATAAACTTCAACAACAACGGGAAAGCCGGTTCGGCCATTCCACCATGGTCATAACCATCCAGCTCATAGAGTACTGTTTGTTTATGTCCGGCGATTTTCATCATGCGGATTAAATAGGCATTTTCTTCATACCTTCCCAATAACTCCATTTCACGATCACCGGTGATCAGAAGCAAAGGAGGTATGTCTTTCCGGACATAATACAACGGGGCAAATTCATCCACTACAGGTTGTGTCTCCGGAATGCCACGTTCCTTACGAATGGTAAAGTGGGTAATGGTTTGTCCGCTGAATGGAATTAATCCGGCGATCTTATTGGCATCGATCCCATAAACGTTTAACCATTTCTTATCCATTCCAACCATAAGACTCAAGTATCCGCCGGCTGAATGACCTGATACAAAAATACGGGCAGGATCTCCTCCGTAAATCTTTATATGACGGAATGTCCAGGCAACAGCGGCCGCTGCATCTTCTATATATTTCGGACAGTTAACTTTTGGACTTAACCGGTAACCAACTCCCACGATACAAACGCCTTTGTTTTTAAGTGCTTCAGGTATTTCCTTTTGTCCACCGGTTAAGCCGCCACCATGAAACCAAATGACTGTTGAAAAATTGCTTCCGTTTTTTGGATAATATATATCAAGTACACACATTTCTTTTTGATAGGTATCCGGCTTATAGTCAGTGTTCTCATAATAAGATATGTTTTCTTTCAATACATATTCATTCTTCTGTGAAAAAACAGTCAGCGAGGAAACACATAAAATAATTGAAAAAATAAACTTGTTCATAGTATCTGTCTATAGTTGAATTCGAATAGTGAATAAATGGTTGTAATCACCTTTACCGAATATATGCCTTACAAATGTAGTAAATGTTTTAAGTAATTAAAAGCAATGAGTCCATTTTCTATCTCAACGGACTGAATTTGAAATAAGAAATAATCTTTTATTCTTGTTGTTATATGAAATAATTGATGAAACTAAATGAAAATGCGTCCTAATCCCCGGAAGGGATCAGAACGCATTTTTGTTATTCACTTTTGAAAATATAGACCTGTGTAGGAACCCCGATCTCCATTTTTCTGGTTAATCCGGTAAAACAACCGATAGATTACTTCCTTTTGCCCATTTTCCTTCCACTGTACCTTTACTTGTCAGAAGACAGACTTTATATTCCCGGTTTGTTGATTTTAATTTTCCTTCTAATCCTTTGATCGACAACTTAACTGTCGATCCGGTTTGTTTTGCAGAAAAAGAGGAAATAAGATATTCTCCTTTTCTAAATTGAAAACCTTCACCGGCATCTTCATACAATGTACCCCTGGCTTCTCCTTTTGCGTCTAATGAAACCAGTAGAGTCAATGAATCCAGGCTGTATTGTGTCGTATTCTGGATAATGTTTCCCATGGGTATTATTGCTCCCCCTTTAATCCTGACATCTGCCTGGTATTTATCCGTTGCACTGTTTTCTCCGGCAATGGAAGCCAGTTGCCAGATGCCTTTTGGAAGAACAGGACTGACAGCCCATTTGGGAATAATTAAGACATCATTCCCTACTAAAAAGGCCTGTTGTTCTTTTCGCAAGGTGGTATCTTTCGGATCGTCAAAAAAGACTGGTCGCATAACAGGCATTCCGGTCATTGAAGCTTCCCGGAATAAGGTATAGAAGTAAGGCAGTAACCGGTAACGTCGGTTCAGTGCTATACGCGAAACATCTTCAATTTCCTTTCCGAATGCCCATGGTTCCTTGTTATTGGAATCATTGCTGGCATGACCCCGCATAAAGGGGAAAAAAGCACCCATTGCCACCCATTGGCCAAAGAGATCAGGGGTAGTTATGCCGGTAAACCCGCCTAAATCAGGGCCACTGAAAGGCTGGCCGGATAGCCCCAGGTTGAGTGACATAGGAATCGATAGTTTCATATTATCCACAGTCCCACAATTATCGCCAGTCCAGGTAGCGGCATACCGGTTACTACCCAGATACCCTGAACGTGAAAGTACAAAAGGCCGTTTGTCCGGATTAACATTCATGATCCCTTCACGGGAAGCTTTTACCATAAGCATCCCATACACATTGTGGTAGCGTAAATGGCTCCCGGCAGGCAAATTTCCACCTCCACGGTGCCAGTTGTTTTCGGGCATAGTCCCATTGGGTCCATCAAATACTGATGGTTCGTTCATATCGTTCCAGACTCCATCGATGCCGGTATTCATAAAGTTGGTATACAATCTGCTCCACCAGGTTCTGGTTTCAGGAATGGTGAAATCGGGAAAAACACATGTACCCGGCCAGACTTTCCCGTTATATACTTTCCTGTCAGAACTCTGCACCCAATGATCACCTTTTGTTCCCGATTCATACACAACATAATCTTTTTCTACTTTCACACCCGGATCGATCATCCAAATGGAATGGAATCCTTTTTGATGCAAATAATCGTTGACGCCTTTTGGATCCGGGATTTTGACTTTGTCGAACGTAAATACTTTAAATCGCTCCATATAATCGATATCCATCCAAATCACATCACACGGTATGTTTTTTATCCTGAACGTGTCTGCCAGGTTTTTAATACGCGTATCCGGAACATAGGAATATCGGCATTGTTGGTATCCGAGTGACCAAAGTGGAGGCAATTCCATTTTACCTGTTAAATTGGCAAGTTCTTTCACAACTTCCTGCGGCGTATTCCGTTTAATCACAATGATACGGAAAGCCGGACCTTCAGAGATAAAACGAATACTGTCCGACAGGTCAATATGCTGTTTCCAGGTATTGTCGGCAATAATTCCAAAGGCCGTTCCATCAGCATTTACACCCAGCACCCATGGATGGCTCTGGTAGAGGCGCTTTCCGTTGGCCAGGCTGTATTTGTAATTGTCAGTGTTCCAAAGTGTAATGTTTTCACCGTTCCTGATCAGTGTACCTTTCGTTTCACCGGTTCCGTATAAGCTGGTACCTTTTGAAATGGATAAAGTAGCATAGGTTTTACTCCCTTTTGTATAGAATTCCGGCTTAATATCCCAATTGACCGGTATATTACCGGTCCTTTCAGGTTCCTTCATCAGGGCAAAAGAGGGTTGGTTTGAACCTGCATCGTAATCAGATGGATAAAAAACGGATATATTCTTGCCAATAAGACTGTCGGATGGTTTTCCTGCAGTTATGGAACCTACAAAATGAATTGTTAACAGGGCGATAATAATAAATCTTTTTTTCACTTTAAAACAATATTAAATGATAAATTTTAAATACATAATTCAATTTCGATAAGTTAGCTTTTTTCTTTGTGTAGCTTAGTGTTTTTGTGTCTTGGTGGCTAATATTTTCTTGACACAAAGTCACTAAGCCACAAAGTTACACAAAGAGAGTATTCAAGCAATATCCTTAACTTAAAGACATTGATACATAAGTCATAACTCAAATTCACTATGAATTATTTTCAAGTCCAAAATATTCATAAAGATAGTAAATAATAAGGATCAGTTATTTGAATTCTGACCCTTATTATAAGCAACCTTAAAAAAAAGAAACCAATTCACTTTAAAAAAACTAAATGCTTATAATTTTATAATCTTTTCGGTCAGCTTCTTACCGGTAGAATAATCAATAGAAACAAAATAAATACCCGGTTTCAGTGATTTTACATCCAATGCACTTTTATTCGAAAGAGACGAAACTGACAAAATAAGTTGACCCGTTGTTGAATGGACAGATACTTTATCAATATTATCCGAACCTGTGAAATTGAGTTTATCAACTATCGGATTTGGAAATATTGTAAGAGGGGTTACATTTACATCGAATACTGCAGTGGTTGTGCAATCAACTAAAGCAAGAGTAGCACCATCCGAAGTATAGCATGCTGAAGAAGTTATATAAGTGTCAGCAGCCTGTAACCCACTGCTGTTGTTAATGATAAAATTAACAGCAGTAACAGAGGCATCAAAGGTATACGAACCCCAACCATTCGTGTCTGTTGTCAATTGTACCCCTGGCCAGGCACCTATGATCGGACTGCCATTTACATAAGCGTACATATAAAGAGATGTCCATGCAGCAGGTTTTTGAATTTTAACCGTCATTCCGGATACACAGGCAACAGTAGTCAGATTGTATTTCCCGTCCGTATTTTTTGCTGCAGACTGTATACATGAACTTGTAGCGATTGGATAATCCACTGTTTGCTCTCCTCCTCCTATGTTGTTGAAAATTAAATTTCCTCCGGTATACGAGGCCGGGAAAGTATAGGTATACCACCCGTTGGTTGCAGTTAGTGCAGTTCCGGGCCAGCCACCCAGTATTTCACTTACTCCCCAGTTGTATAAACTAACGGCAGTCCAGCTTGAAGGTTTTTGAAATTTTACCGTTATTTGAGCAACGGTAAGTGTTGAAGCCATGATCAACACGAACAGACTAAGAAAGTAAAAACGTTTCATAAAATTTAAATTTTAAGGATTAATACTCATTTGATTCAGATAAATAAATTGAAATTAAATGTGTGATTCATAGAATTTATAAATAATAACTTTCAAAAATCAGTTCTTCATCACCACATACGAATTGGGCAATAAACTGATTTGAGTGTTCAACGTGACTGGATTGCCTGAAAAAGCATCTTTCCAGGTACCGCTTGCAACTGCTGCAGGGATTGTAAAATTGCTGGTGGTGTTTCTAAGATTGCTTAGTACGAATACAGATTCTGTTCCCGATGTTTTTGTAAAAGCACATACGTTCGCGTTATTATACGATACGAGAGTTCCTCTGCGTATGGCCGTGCTATTGTTGCGGAAAGCAATAATCTTCCTATATTCTGCTACCATGGCCGGATTTAATGTCCAGTTGATTTGTTGATTGGTAAACGGAAATGTCAACCTGACAGGGGTTCCTACTTCCTGACCGTTGTAAATCATGGGGACTCCTTTCATATAGGCTGCCACTACAAAAGCTGCCATGGATCCTGCATTTCCTCCGAATAAATCAAGCGCAGTACCATCCGAACTATTCACATCATGGTTGGTAAGGTAACGGACTACCAGATTCATTTCTGAATTTGAAGAAGGAAATTCCTGTGAGTTGACGTTGTCGATATTCGTTGCGGGTTGATTGTTGCTGTAGATTGTTTTCAACTGACCGTAAAATCTGAATCCAAAGGTGTAATTAAACCCGGAAGTGTAGTGATCGTTTCGGGTTCCTTCAGCAAGCATCAGGAGTTTATGAGTTTTGATATTACGCAAAGTATCAATGGCCTGTTTCCAAAAATCGGCAGGGGGTCCATCAGCATAATCGCATCTGAAACCATCACAGTTAGCGGTATATACCCAGTACTTCATCGCCTTGATCAAGGCTAAGCGCATGTCGGCATTTTTAAAATTCAATTGTGCCACATCGGTCCATCCACTTGGACTGACAATATCGCCGTTTGTATTCTTGACATACCAGGTTGTATTCGAAATCCAGGCATTATCCCATGCGGTATGGTTGGCTACCCAGTCGAGGATAACTGTCATACCCCTTGTATGGGCTCTATCAATCAACGTGCGTAAGTCGGCCAGCGTTCCGAATTCAGCATTGACTGCCGTATAATCTTTGACGCAATAAGGTGAGTTAACCGACTTTAAGGTGCCAACAGGATAAATGGGCATCAAATAAATGATGTTCACTCCCAGACTTTTTATGGAATCGAGCCGGGATATGACACCCTGAAAATTATGAGTCGAACTGAAACAACGCATATTCACCTGGTAAATGACAACATCCCTGGCATCGGGCACTCCTGTAAAAGGTGTGCCGTACTGGGCCGGATCAGTATTTGTATTGTGATTCGTATTATCAATAATATCAGGAGTCTTGGTACAACTTCCGAAGGATAAAAACGTTAGCAGAATGATGATATTCAACACGGTTTTTGGGGATTTAATGTGAAGTATGGTCATGAATTTTTTCTTTTACACTTGTTTAATACTGATCTTGAAAGCTTAGTTTGGATATGCATTTACGACAAACAGTATTTTAAACAATTGTCATTATAAATATTATGTTGAAATGATGACACAAATGAAATCATTTATCGGTTTGAAAACTGCTAAATCCTCCACACCTTCAGGAGGATTTAGCAGCTATCCGGGTAATTAGTTTTTCTTTAATTTATACGAATATTGTCCCGGAACATGTAAATCAAGTGTAATGGTATAATTGCCATCCGAAGGTACTGTCAGGTTTGATAGGGTTCCATTATATGGGTACAACGGATTGTCAGCATACCTCAGTTTACCGGCAGTATCGATTCCAAAGTCAATTTTCCAGGCATTGTTGGCACGGAATTTAAATGATCCGGCTGCAACCATGGCGCATGTAACTGTCCAAACCTTCGTGGTTGGATCGTAAGTCAACGGAGTATCTGTTGCCCATAATCCGGGTGATGCATCACCAAGAATACTCCAGGTGGTTTTTGTAGCTGTCCAGGTCATGTTGCTCAGGTTGGCCGATAATTCATAATATCCATCCGAAGGCAGATTTATATATCCGGCTGTTTTATCTGTGCTTAGTACCCCTGCACCGGCATCTCCATAGACATTATGGGTCAGGTCAGGACTGCTGGAGTATTTAATCTGGGTAGAACCACCGACCGGTATATAGACATATCCTTCATACAGTTTGCCTGAATCCACGGAAACAATGTTCGGAGCAGATGCAATATTCCATCCCGGACTTGAAACCCACAATACCTGACCCACCACTATCACAGGTGGAACAAATGGAGTTACCGTCAAGGTAATGGCATTTGAATAAGCAGCACGATCAACAAATGATTTTACCCGAACTACGACATTTCCAACAACACCGGGAGTTAATCCCAGGCTGTTTATCACAATATTGTTCAGGTCTACACCCAGCAACGACAACGTTAAAAGATCGTCACCTACCGGAATATCCGTTGCTTTTGACCAGGGTGTTGTTGTTGCAGTGTCTGACGGAATATCAAATTGCAGGCTGTAGGTAACGGCTCCTTTTATTCCATAACTGACAGATGGCCAGTTAAAGGAAATCACCGAAGAGGAATCGTTTGTGGCAGTAATGACTACGGAATTTGTGGTACTGGCAAACGTTTTCGGGAAATTAATTATTCCCAGCTTTGTAATTACCGCTTCTTCCTTGCAGGATGAGAATAATATGAAGGCAATGAACACATATAGTGCCTTTATAAAGTATTTTTTCATAAATGATTCATTTTAAATAGTAAATTTAATTTTCAGGAATAATCAACTTTAACGGGATTCAATCCGGCAGCAAACTGTATATCTTAAAGTACCCACAATCTGATATTTAATACGTACATAATATGCTGCCGTTTTGAATCATGTATTGTGTTTTAATAACCGGCATTTTGTTTTAAACCCGGATTGGCATTCAAAGCAGCCGTTGGTATTGGAAACAGGTTGTAATGAGCATCAACGGCAGGTGCTAATCCGTGAGCCTGTATAAAGGTTCCAAAACGGACCATGTCTTCCCGGCGGTGTCCTTCCCATGAAAGTTCAAAGCCTCTTTCATTATAAATATCAGTCAATGTCGGATTGGCTGCCAGCCCACTCAGGCCGGCACGCACCCTGATGGCATCCACCAATGGTTTAGCAGTAGCCGCATTATTGGTACGAACCATGCATTCGGCTTGCATCAACATGATATCGGCATACCGGTAGATCGGGAAATCATTCGAAGCTCCTCCGCCATTCATCGGCAAAGCAGGATAGAACTTCTGATTCCTGGCTCCAACATTTGGTTCTGCTCCCGGATTATCAATGTTTGTAACTGTCAGTGTATAATTAATAAATCCGGCCGGTTTAGGTCCGTATGGAGTTGGTCCGAATCTGAACTGATGTTTCCGGATATCATTATCACTGAATTTATTGACAAAATCCTGAGGACAAATTGTACCGTTCCATGCACTGTATCCCAGGATATTTGTCCCGTCAGTACCACCAAAACTACGTATGGTTAGGATGTTTCTTCCTACAATATCCACTTTGGTGTAGATTGCCAGGATCGTTTCATCATCAGGACATACATCGCCAAATAATTCAAAGTATTTCGATCCAAGCGGGTTAGTGGCATCCAATGCTCCTGTGTGAAGCGTAAAACCTCCTTCGGATACTTTATTACAGGCAGCCAGGCATTCAGCCCACATCGGTGTTCCGGTATATACTTCAGCATTGAGGTATGTTTTTGCCAGTAATGCATAACCTGCCCATTTATTAAACCGGCCATAATATGTACCGCCTTTTGTGGTTGAAAGTTTGTCCACATTATCTTTTAATTCACTTACCACGAAATCAAAAATATCTTTCCGGCTTTTTTGCGGCATTTTGTCAACCGTAATATTGTTGTCCGTATAAAAGGGTACGTTTCCAAAATCATCCATCAATAAATAATAGAAGAAAGCTCTCATTACTTTAGCTTCTGCAATCTTAGAGGGATCAGCATTCGCTTTTTGTAATAAATCGACTGCGAGATTTGCTGAGTAAACTGATTTATACAACCAGTTCCATGCATTATTAATTTGCGAATGATCCGGCAGCCATTCGCGCAGGTACATTTGGGCAAAAGTCAATTCCCAGTCACCGGTAGTGCGGTGAGGTACTACCTGCTCATCGGTGGACATGCTGTTCACATCGTACCAGCCATTGTCAGCTCCAACATATCCCACTCCTCCCCAGTTTCCCGGAATTTGTGAATATACATTCGCCAGTGCTACATCAGCACCCGTAGAAGTGGCATAGAATTCTTTCGCTGCAAATTTATCATACACAACTTCTTCTACATTTGTACAGCTCTGCATTATCAGGGTACTCAATAATGCCAGGGTGATTATTTTTTTCATTTTTGACTGATTTTAAAGGTTATTTAAGTGTCACATTTAATCCAATGGCTATCGTTGAAGTCCTTGGATAAATACCATTATCGTTTCCAAATCCGGTACCACCGGTTGCACCAATGGCAGAGGCTCCACTCACATTTAACTCCGGATCGATTCCTGTATATTTTGTAAATATTGCCAGATTGGTGGCTGTCAGTGATAATCGCAGGTTCCTGACATATTTTAATTGATTCGTATCAAAATTGTATCCAACCGTCAGGTTCTCAAAACGTAAAAATGAACCGTCTTCCAACCATAAATCAGAAGCAAACGGGGAAGTGAAAAGTCCGGTATTTACGGCACTTGCTAACAGGTTTGATTTACCCAGGTTTTCGAAGTAACTAAAGGAAGAACGAATGCTGTTATAAATTTTATTCCCTCCTTGTCCCCTGAACAGCATTGATAAATCAAAGTTTTTATACGAAAACACAGGCGAAAAAGCATAGGTGTAAGTTGGTAAGGCTGAACCTTCTATCTTGCGCAACGGGCTTCTGTCACCTCCATCATAGAGTCCATCCGGTGTCTCTCCGACAATCGTTTCCTTGTTGTTGGCATCTTTTCCGGCATGTTGCAGCATATTGAATGTCCCTACGGGTTGACCCACGATCAGGTAACTGCTGGTGCCCCAGGGTACATAATTTGTATTTAGAGGAACACCGTTAATAGATCCGCTTAGTTCAAGCACTTTGTTTCGCAATAAGGATAAGTTTCCGTTAACCGAGAAATTAAAGTCTTTTGTTTTTAGTATCACGGCATTCAAATTTAAATCGATCCCTTCGTTTAAAAGACTTCCTACATTCGCAAACATATTTGGAAATGGAAACGGAGGTTGTGGTACCGTATAATTAAATAATAGATTTGATGTAGTGGCCCGGTAAACATCCACCGAACCGGATAAACGGCTGTTGAATAGGGCAAAATCAACTCCTATATTTGTTTGTGTACGGGTTTCCCATCGTAAATCGGCGTTGTAATTCTGAGTGACACCATAATTCGTAATCTGATTACCGGCAAAATACGTTTGTCCGTTCGAACCAACCAATTGGAGTGAATTCTGAGGATATAAACCTTGCTGATTTCCGGTAACTCCATATCCTACTCGTATTTTCAGGTCATTTAAAAAATCGATTCCTTTCATAAATGATTCTTCACTCAGTCTCCAGGCGCCTGATACCGATGGGAAATTACCCCATTTATGGTTCTCTCCGAATACGGTTGATCCGTCACGTCTGATACTTGCTGTTAATAAATATCGATTTTTAAAAGAATAATTTATCCTTCCTAAAAATGAAATCAGAGTACGATCATTTTTATAAGAGTTGATATCTCCTGAATTGATCCGTGTAAAATCTCCCAGTTGAAGGGCATTGTAAGTGGTAATGTCGTTAATGAACCCTTTCATTTGGGTGAAGTTCCCGTTATAGGTTTGTCGTTGCCATTCGTATACGGCAATAGCATCGAAACTGTGATCCCCAAATACCTTTTTGTAATTTAAAGAGGCATCCATTAACCGTTCATCTTCATGATAATTATTGATATTCGCTGTCCCATGCTGATCGATGGCAGAGGCAACGGTTGATGCTGCCGGTAAGTAATATCCGGTGTTTCCATCCAGCTTCCTCCAGCTTCCAAACCAACCGACTGTCAATCCTTTTGCTACTTCCAGGTCAGCTTTAAGACTCCCGAACATTTTATTGATGGTTTGATTGTTTTGAACGGTTTGTGCTACTGCATACGGATTGATGTACTGAAACAGATTCGCATCGGTAAAATAACTACCATCACTATTTAATACAGGGTCAGTAGGTTTGCTGACATAGGCGTTGCTGATCAGATTGGACGTAAAGGCGGCACGTCCGATACTCGCCACACTACCGGTATTTGCCACCGTGCTGCCACTTAAGTTCGCTGAGAGTATCAGTTTATTATTCAAGGCCTTCTGTGTGGCCTGAAAACGTCCGATGTAATTTTGATTGTTTGAATGGATAACTATCCCATCCTGCAAAATGGCAGCAACAGAAGCGCGGTAATTAAAGTTGTTTGTTCCGCCTCCAATGGCTATGCTGTGATTCTGGGTAGATCCGTTTTTGGTTAATAATCCATACCAGTCAGTATTTGAACCGTGATCGGCTGATACAGGCACACCCCACAACGGTCGTTGGGCACGCCATTGATCGGCAGTGAGAAAATCCAGTTTTTTTGATATCATATCCAGCGAAACCGTACTGCTGTATTCGATTTGAGATGATCCTGCCTCGCTCTTTTTGGTCGTAACTAAGATCACCCCGGGTGCTCCACGTGAACCATAGATGGCAGTGGCGGATGCGTCTTTTAAAATGTCGATACTTTCTATTTCATTCGGTGGCAACTGATTTAAAAAATCCAGATTTCCCTGAACCCCATCAATGACAACCAATGGGTCATTACCCCCAAGTAATGAAGTAATCCCTCTGATTCGGACACTCGGACTTGTACCAGGTTCGCTACCCGTTTGCGAAATGACCACACCGGCAGCTTTACCTGCCAGTTGTTGCAACGGATTGGTGGTTGCTCCTTTGTTCAGATTCTCTTTGGTGACACTTGAAACCGATCCCGTTACATCTTTCTTCCGTAACGTTCCGTATCCAACTACCACTACTTCCTGCAAATCCGAAGTCTGTTCCACCAGGGATACCCCGGCTCCAAATTTGTTTGCCGCAAGTTCAATGGATTGATACCCCAGAAACCTGACCCGAACGATGGACGTTTCTGAGGCAACTTTTAAAACAAAGTTGCCGTTAAAATCAGTTATCGTACCATTCTGGGTGCCAACTTCCAATACGCTTACGCCCGGCAGGGGGGCTTTCCGGTCATCTAAAACTTTACTCTTTACGGTGAATTGTTCTTGCGCAAATCCTGTAAATCCGGCAAACATAAATAAGATGCCGAAAAGTAGAAATTTCAATTTCATACTATTATATTTAAAAGGTTAATTTATTATTCCATTTCCCCGTTCTATGCTTTTGCCATAAAATGAGTGGATGGACTTATTTCGATTCTTCACCATGCAAATATATAGGTAGTTGAATTGAATAAATTCAGCAACTACACATAATGTACGTAAATGACCTGTAAGAAGGTGCTTAAGTAGCAGTATACCAACAAAAAAGGCATCCATAGGATGCCTAAAAAAGTACTCGAAGTGTACTAAGTGTATACGGTTTGACCAGTCAGTTTTTTACTGGATATCTGTTTTTACAGATTCAATTTCCATGATTTTGTGTTCAAATAAATCGTTGGACACAAACGACCGGTTCTTCGCTTTTGTTTTGTAATTTTTTACCGTGGATAATGAAAAGTCAAGGAATTGTGCAATGCGTTCGCTTTCAGTAATGCCAAGTCGTATCAGCGCAAAAATACGTATCTCAGGGGTGAGCATTCCATCCGGTTTAATGAAAATGCGGTCCTCTTCTTTGAAAAGATGATTGTAACGTACCACAAAGTCAGGAAAAAGCTTCATAAAGATCTGGTCGAACAAATCGAACATATCTTCCCGTTCTTTCCGTAAATCGGTGGCTGCCGAGAGTTCGAGCAGTTCATCGAATTGCCGGTTCCGTATTTTACGAACCACCATTTTGCGAAAATCTTCCGTTTTATCCAGATAGGCTGAATTCGTGCTGAAGAAATAACCGATATATTCATCTTTAATCCGGTGGACTTCTTTTAACCGTTCATTGATTTGAACCAGGTCCATATTCTGTTTGCTGATTTTCTTCTGTACTTCGGTCAACTGTTCATTCGTTTCAAGCAGATCGGTATTCTGTTTGAGAATCAGTAACCGGGCCGAGTTCAGTCGTTTCTTCTGTTTTAAGATAATCAGCCAGGAAACCATGAATAGTACAAACAACACAGAAATGATGCCGGCATAAATCAAAAGTTTATCTTTCTGTTGTTTTATAATTTCAAACCGGCCGGCTTCTATAATCGGGAGTACCCTTCCGACTTCAATTTTACGTTGACGGGCATTGTAAAAGTTCGCATCATCAAGTGCCAGGATAGCATACGAATAGGCCCGTTGAACATCACCCCGGGTATACAACAATTCGGCTAACTGTCGTACAGCCGAAGTTTCTTTTGTCGCCATTTGCAGATCGGCTGTTGCGGCTGCCGAAAAATAAACAATGGCTTTCGCAGTATCTCGTCTGATCTGATAGAAATATCCGAGCGTCGAGGCCACAATCGCATAATCATGCAGACCCGGATGCTTTGCCGAAATATATTGTTCGGCAATAATGATGGCTTTGGGGTAGTTATCCTCCAACTGGCATTCACGAATCTGTGCCATGATTCCTTCCGGAGATTGTTTTTGATAGAGTGCCAATGAATTACGGCAATAGCGAAGTGAGTTTTTTCGGTACTTAGTGGAATAGGCTCCCGTGGCAAAATCAGCCATATCAATGTTTAGGGTAGATAAAAAAGCATATAAGTCAGCCTTGCATCTTACGGTTAGCCGGGTTGAATCGATGGAATTGGATATCTCGGATGCTTCTTTGAATAATCCGGCTGAAACACAACTGAATGCCAGGTTTATTTTTGATTCGGCAATGAAGTCAGGGTTTTTTATTCTTTCGGCATACCCCAACATTCTTCCTGCAAAAGTATAGGCCGAATCATATTTATAGGAGCGGTATTCGTTAAATAAGGCTTCACTCAGTTTATACTGACTGGCTAAAGAGACATTTTCCCTGAAAAACTTAACTTCCAGATCTTTTATTCTTTGTTTTTTTATTTCTTCAAAAGATGAACGTTTATCTATGCAGGCATCCAAATCTTTGAGTGCAACATTGAGTTTGCTTTCTTTGGCCTGAATGAAAACAGATATTAGGATAAAAAGAGCTATTAGCGTTTTTTTAATCATTGAATAGATTGAATTAGATTCTAAGGGGATTGGCAGGAAATGGTTGCTCTGCTTTGATAAAATAATTTTTAAACTGCAAAGTGATTGATAATGAGTTTGTGATTTTTGATCAGTTTCCTGAAAAAGAATGAAAATGCGTTTGCAAATTTATAAATAATTATGGATAGAAAAGAATTAAATTCTCTTTTCTTGATCTGGAAATGGATTATCGAGTAAAAAGGTTTAAAAATAGCAGGTTATAAGTAGTTAGAATAATTTAAACGGCCTATTTGTTTTCGTTCAAGTGAAAGAAAACAAATAAGAATTTTAAAAAAGGAATCTGAAAAGAAGAAATGTTGAACACATAGAAGATCACATTTATAAAATTAATAAACCGCATGGCATATGACCGTACTCATAAATTTTGTTTCCTCAAATTCTGGCAATTAAAAATTATCGGAAAAACTCTTTTTTTTTCATTTTACTGTCATGTTTAGCTGTCTTTTATCGTTCGGGTTCAGAGGGGGTTCAGAGGGGGTTCAGAGAGGGTTCAGAGAGGGTTCAATGAGGGTCAGCCCTTTTAACCCCTAATGAACCCTCAATGAACCCACAGTTTACACCCAATGAACATAAGACGATAGCCACAAAATAGCCACATGCAAACTTTTAACCGGAAATATCTGGCATCAGAAGCAATATTTCGAACTCATCCTCTTCAAAATACCGGTTTTTTTTATTAAAATTATCTTTACAAAATAAAAGAATCATTTTTTGTCATAAAATCTGTATATTTCGTGTCTATATAGTAAACCACGATTCTTTGGAGCAGTTTAACGAACTTTATAAGCTACATTACACTACGATATACCGGATGGTGTCGAAGTATTCGGTCAGTCGATTCGAAGCAGAAGATATTGTTCAGGAGGTATTTATCAAACTGTATCTTCAATATGATTCTGGTGCTACGGTTCAATTTCCAAAAACATGGCTTTATAAAGTAGCGTCCAATATTTGTATCAATACTATCAGTAGACGCAAAGAAACGTTGCATATAGATAAAGTGAATGAATTGGATTTAGGGGTTTTTGATAGTCTGGAGATGAAAATAGAAGAGGATGAACATGGGAAAATAATTCTCAATGCGCTCTCAATTTTAAAAGAACAAGAAAAACTCATTGTAATATTGTATTCAGAGGGACTATCCTATAAAGAAATTGCAGATGTCAGCGGAGTTCGGTTTAGCTCTGTTAGCAAATGTCTCTCCAGAGCTTTAGAAAAATTGAAACCATTACTTAAAAACAGGTATTATGAAATGCTTAACCAGTAAACAAATCCAACGACAGATTGATGGTGAAATTTCATCTGAATTATCAGAACACTTTCAACAACATATAGACAAATGCCCTTCCTGTCAGGAGCAATATAATGATCAAAAGTTATTAGCACATTCAATAAAGGATTTGATGAATGCTTCTGTTAAATTACCGGAAGAAATTCCTGAATTCGGAATTCCAAAGACACCGGATAAAATAAAAGTGAATTACATAAGAATACCATTCTGGTTAAAAGCAGCAGCAGTTCTTATTCCTGTATTTTTTGTGTGGAAAATGTCATTTAAGCCCTGTGAAGATTTTAAACCATCTGCAGAGAATATCCGAATGTATGAAATGGGTAATAGTATTGATGCCAATACGGCTTTTCAAGAGAATATGATTACTACAAAAGTTATCAATAAGGATGGGAAAGTGATAAAATGTGAAACCAATTAATTCTTAAGAACATGAAAAAAAATCTTTTAATAGCGTTACTATTTGTATCAGTAACTGTGTGGTCGCAACAACTGGCCTCGATTTATAAAGGTGGTGAAATCAAATTAACTTCCGACGCTGAATATGCAAAAAATGTTGATTGGAATAAACTATTTCCGGATTATAATCAGACAGCCGGTTCCAGAACCATAGGATTGTATAAGCAAATTGTGGTGGCACCTGATGGCTCGGTATTTATGAGCCATCGTACCCGCCACTCCATTACCAAGTTTGATAAAAATGGAAACTTTATGAAGGAATTTGGTAAAAAAGGGGGAAAAAAAGCTTCCGACTTTATATATATGCCCTCTGTGGAAGGGGTTTTAGAAGGCAAATACCTGTATACAACAGCTGTTGATGGACGTATGCATTTTTTTGATTTGAATGGTAACTGGGTTAAAACAATTAAACTGAAATATATGCCATTGGGATCAATTCCATTAAAAGGAGGTAAGATTGCTCTTCTGGGATATGTGCCATATAAAGGTGAACAATCAAAGAATATGGTTTCTGTGTTAAATTTTGCTGATGGGAAAGAGAAAGTGATTACTTCAGAATTTGAACCCTATGGAACAGAGAAACGAATTATTATTAATCCAATCATGTATACCGATGATACCGGTAAAGTTCAAAAAGGACCGATGATTAGTTGTTCGTTGCCATTGGCTGATCCTATGTATTCACGGGTTCGATTGGCAACAACCACTACAGGTAATCTGGTAACTGCTCATCCTGAAACAGGGGAGATAATCATTTATTCACCCAACGGACAGAAGATAAAACAGTTTAAAGCTGATGTAAAACCTGATGTCATCACAAAGGAAGATCGTGAAGGATTCTATCAGAATGCAGCTAAGCAAGTCAAAAAAATGGAAACTGATGTAACAGATAAAACCAGGAATAAAGCTTATTGGGTCAATTACATAGCACAATATAAACAGCAGCTCGAAAAATTCCGTGATCCGGCTAACTATCCTTCAAATCTACCCTATTTCTCTGAAATGATGGTCGATTCAGAAAACAACATCTTACTTTTCCGTTTTACCCGTGAGGAGGGTTCTAATAAGTTTGATGTGTATACCTACAATAGCCAGGGATCAAAAATTGCTACTTCAACTTTTGTTGCTGAAAATTATGACTTAAAAATAAATCCTGCTGTTTTTAAATTCCACAATGGAAGCATTTACAGTTTTGTGAAAATGAAAGGAGTTATAGGTAATCCCATGAGATTGGTGAAATTTAGTTTAAAGAAAAAATGATCCAAGCAATATTATCGAATTTAAATCAAAGTTATGCTGAACCACGTGGGTTCTTGCTTATGTTTTTCTGAAAAGTGCCTGAATTAAACTGTTTGTTTTAACAGAAAGCTAAATTAATCAAATTGAATTTGGAACAAATTCCTATTTAAGCATATTCTTCGAGTTTATTAATCATCATTTTTTGGTGTATAATCATACGGTAATAATGCTCCTCCTCTTTTTGTAGCCATCATCCCACCGAATAAGATATTGTTGTCGGGGATGGTGCCATTGGATCGGATGGTACAGGTATCTTTTTTAAAGATAATATACGAGTTGTTATCAGCATCACAGTAATCCCAGGTGATTTTTGAAGAACCTGAATTGTATTTTTTGTTTGTCATGTCGATGGGTTTTCCATTGTACGTACAAAAATAAAAGATATTGATTTTTTGATCGGCAAGGCCGGTTATCTGGACTTCATTTGTTTTGAGGTGATTTTCCTTCGTATTGATATCAATGTTATACCGGTTGAAAAAATTTGCAGTGTCATTTATTTTGTTTAAAGCAAGTTTATACCCGTTTTCTTTCAGCTTATTGTCATACAGTGCTTTGCAAAAATGTCTGGTAGAATTATAATACACATCGCGCCTGTTCTTTTCGAATTTCTCCTGTTGACGTGCAGTGGCTTTTCTATTGGGGACAAAGCGGTAATATGCCCAATAATCGCAGTCAGTCCATTCCCTGAAAGAATTCATTTTGAAACTTACCAGGTCAAGATAGACATCATAACCCAGGAAAGGGAGTTCTATTAATAAAGGAGATTTAGTTGTCACCAGAAATGCTTCTGAATACGTGATGATGCAGGTACTGTCTTTCGACCATTTACTTTTCTCTCCAATTGAGTTGAATTTTCGTTGCCATTCAAAGTCACGGGTTGTTGCTTTCCGGCTAATTGAATCGGGTTGACGTGAAAAGACCAGGACACTGTCGTTTTTTATGTTGGCATAATCTCCCCACCTGTCAGTTCCCAGAAAAGCATCCCTGAACTCTTTGACATTCCGTTTACGCAATCCTTTCCCTTTCACCTTAACCGATACTCCTGATAATTGGGTGGCTTTCTCAGTCAGATAAAATGTCAGACGGTTGGTGAAGGTCTTCTCAATTGACTTTATTTGCAAGTTATAAGCCAGGTGACTCACCACCAGTTGGCAGGGGGCTACGGCATCAGGAATCGTGAAATATCCTTTAGAATCGGTATACGTACCCTTTGTCGTGCCACTGATATAAACCGAAGCAGATTCCACCGGCTTATGGTCTTTGTCGCCTAACACGATACCTGTCAGGGTAGTTTGTGCGTTAATCAATATGCTTAAAAGGATAAAAATACAAAGTAGATTCTTTCTCATAGCTTATTATATCAGGTAATTATTACTTATTCAATACCACGACAATACTATTTCCTGCGACAGTTTTAGATGTACTTCCTTTTGATTAACTTTTATGAAACAAAACTATCAGATTTACAATTTACGATTTACAATTTACGATTTACACCGATAGCTATAGTGATTACATTTTGCATTATTACACTACCGTTTGTTTCATATTGTATTTTGTTCCGTGAGTAGAACAAGGGGCTTTTATATGGAACAGAATCTATCAAACAGGTATATTTTTTATACTATGTTAGCTTAATTAAGAGTAACAAAAATTAAGCCAAGTTTTTAACTAAATCAATATGATTTAAAAATACCCACTGTTTTATGAAAAAATTTTCTGATTTCTGTATAGTTAGTCCGTACACATAAAAAAAAATCCGGTCTTTAAAAAAGACCAGATTATGGGTATTAAATTGAAAATATTATGGGATATGTATTATGCTAAGTTTTTCCGGATTGATAATGCAATTTCATTCATTTCTTCCGGACTGAGTTTTAATTTTGGATTTTTAAAATTCATCTCCGATTCACGGGTAAAAGGAATCAAATGAATATGGGCATGAGGGACTTCCAGTCCAATGACTGCTACCCCAACGCGCACGCACGGAACACTCTTATCAATGGCCAGGGCTATTTTTTTTGCAAACAACATTAACCCGCTCAGCATGGTATCATCCAGGTTGAAAATATAATCTTCTTCCAGTTTTGGTATAACCAATGTATGTCCTTTGGTTAAAGGATTAATATCCAGAAATGCAAAAAAACGATCGTCCTCTGCAATTTTGTAACAGGGGATTTCGCCGGCTATGATTTTACTGAAGATTGTCATGGGATAATGTGATGATGTGATAATGTGATGATGTGTTGATGTGATGAAAATACTCAACAATCGAAGCTCAAAACTCAACGCTCGAAGCTCAACACTGAATTAAAGAGAGATTTCCATCACTTCAAATTCCAATACTCCTGATGGAACTGACACAGTAGCTTTCTGACCTACTTTTTTTCCAAGCAGACCTTTGGCAATAGGAGTTGTCACCGATAGTTTACCTTCTTTAAAATTGGCTTCACTTTCGGAAACGATCATGTAGGTCATGACTTGTTCGGTTTTTGTATTTTTTATTTTTACACGGGTCAGGATCTGCACTTCCTTGGTGTTGATTTTTGATTCATCAATCATACGTGCTGATGCCACCATTTCCTTGATATTCGAAATTCTCATTTCTAACATACCCTGGGCTTCTTTTGCAGCATCGTATTCAGCATTTTCGGATAAATCACCCTTGTCACGGGCTTCACCAATTTGTTTTGAAATGGCGGGACGTTGCACTCTTTCCAATTCGTTAAGTTCCTCTACTAATTTTTTATAACCTTCGGCGGTCATATAATTTGTTGCCATATCTTTTATTATTTAATGATCCTTTTTTTAATACATATAACAAAAAAGAATTCCGACCATTACCGCCGGAACTCTAAATCGAATGTGTTATTTTATATTCAGGCAAATATACATGCTTTTTTTAATTTCAAGCCGGTAAATTCGCATTTTATTGCAATTAAGCCAATATTTTATTATGTTTTAAAAACCTTTACTATCAAAAGTTTCATTTCGTTGTACAAAAATAGTCATTCCTTTTTAAAAAATGCACTCCTTTGAATGTTTTTTTATGCGAGGATATAAAATAAAACAATGGGTAACTTCACAGCCACCCATTGCACATTTTAACCTAAACCTTAACTATGAAAAATTTATCTGTTTGTTTACTCTGCAAATGTGGGAATAATTTTTTAATCGCACAAACATTTATAGCTAAAAAAAACAATATTTCCTGAATTGGAATACCAAAATTGTTTCTACTCAATGATAAATTATTCAGTATTAAATTCTTGAGATTGATAATTGAAATAGTTAAAAATTGCAAAACCATTATTGTTTCGTATTATAATTATATAGTGTACCTTTGTGCTACTAAAATAATCTTCGAAAAATGGATAAGAACGAACATTCTGACGCTTCATCGGACTTTAAATCCGCCTTGAACGACAAGAAACTTTTTATAGAAACATACGGTTGCCAAATGAATGTAGCCGATAGTGAAGTGGTAGCTTCCATCATGCAAATGGATGGATTTTCCCTGACAGACAAAATAACTGAAGCAGATGCAATTTTTGTTAATACATGTTCTATTCGCGATAATGCCGAGCAAAAAGTAATAAACCGTCTACGGTTCTTTGAAACGCTTAAGCGAAAAAATAAAAAACTGATCATTGGTGTCATTGGTTGCATGGCTGAGCGGGTTAAAGATGAACTGATAAACGACTACGGTGTAAATATAGTTGTAGGCCCAGATGCCTATCTGGATATACCCAATCTGATTGGAACTGTTGAACAGGGCAATAAAGCGATTAATGTGGAACTGTCAACCACCGAAACATACAGTGATATACTGCCAACCCGAATCAGTAAATCCATTTCGGGCTTTATCTCCATTATGCGTGGCTGCAACAATTTCTGTTCCTATTGCATTGTGCCCTATACCCGGGGTCGGGAGCGAAGTCGTGAAGTAGAAAGTATTTTGACAGAATTACGTGATTTACAGGCTAAGAATTACAAGGAAATTACATTGCTTGGTCAGAATGTAAATTCATACCACTATGAAAAGGATGGTGAAACAATTGAATTCTCTGATTTATTACGACTGGTAGCCGAGGCTGCACCTGAAATACGGTTCCGGTTTTCAACTTCGCATCCCAAAGACATGAGCGATAGCACCCTTGAAACAATTGCCGCCTATGACAACCTTTGCAAGTCAATTCACCTGCCTGTTCAATCGGGAAGTGATAAGATATTAGGACTCATGAAGCGAAAATATACCCGCGAATGGTATTTGAACCGGATAGCGGCTATTCGTCGTATTTTGCCTGATGCCTCTATCAGTACGGATGTGTTTTGCGGCTTTCACGACGAAACGGAGGAGGATCATCAACTGACGCTTTCACTTTTACGGGAAGTCAACTTCGACCTGGCATTCATGTTTAAATACTCCGAACGTCCCGGTACATTTGCTGCCATGAATTTGCCTGATAATATCCCGGAAGAAGAAAAACTTCGACGGTTAGCCGAAATAATTGATGTCCAACGTGAACTTACCAACCAGAAAAATCAACTCGATATCGGTAAAACTTTTGAGGTATTGGTAGAAGGATTCTCCAAAAAATCGAAGGAACAATTATTCGGACGAACCTCTCAAAATAAAGTGGTCATCTTTTCACGTATCGGACGTCGGATTGGTGAAACGATTCAGGTACGGATTTTGAGTGCTTCTTCTGCTGCTTTGATTGGTGAAGTGGTAGAAGTGTAAACCAAGGTACGTTTATCGATGGTACAAAGTGACCAACAGAAAATACAAAAGCAATATCGTTATCCGGACTTAGGATCAATATTGCTTTTGTTTTGTGCTTTTATAAATGACTATCTTCACAACCGGACAATTTTTGGGTTTCATACGTTATTTTTCATTCAATAACTGAATTAAGTCATTTCTTTCACATTCTTTTAAACAATTTATAGTGGTAATTGACGTGCAATCTCTATCTTTGCCTCTCACACATTGATAAAATGTTACTTATCCCTCTTTTCTTTAAGGCTTTAATTCAAAGCTGAAAAGTTATTAAAGAAATTTTTCCGTAATAGCTTGCATGATCGAAATCAATGCATTACTTTTGCGTTTAATTAAGAAAAAGCATACTATATTGTTAAAGTGAACAATATAAGAGTGTTATGATCAACTACTGCACACTAAATACATCGAACTACTAACTTTAATAAACATATTACAAACTAAAACAAAAATCTATGTGGTTAATTGATTCCTCAATTGGGAGAAAGCTTATTATGAGTATCTCGGGAATTTTTCTCGTGCTGTTTTTACTGTTTCACAGTCTCATGAATATCGTGGTGATTATTTCACCATCAGGATATAATGCCATTTGTGCATTTTTGGGAGCGAATTGGTATGCAGTGGTTGGTACAGCCGTTTTGGCAGGTGGATTTGTAATTCACATTTTGTATGCCCTGTTTTTATCGTATCAGAACTTGCGTGCCCGTGGGAGCGAAAGTTATTCAGTAACAAAAAATCAGAAGAGTGTTGAATGGTCTTCTCAAAACATGTTCGTTTTGGGCCTGATTATTTTTGGTTTCCTGACATTGCATTTTTACAACTTCTGGTTTAGAATGCAATTTGTAGAACTGACAGGCATAGAAACAGGACAATTTCTACCTGGTGATGGTGCAGCTTTTGTGAAAGATCTGTTCAGTCACTGGATATATTGTATTGTTTATATTGTTTGGCTTTCGGCATTATGGTTTCACTTAACCCATGGGGTTTGGAGTTCACTTCAATCAATCGGTATTAACAACAAAACGTGGTTACCCCGTGTAAAGGTAATCTCGAACATTGTCTCTACCATTGTAATTTTGATGTTTATGTCGATTCCGGTGTATTATCTGTTAGGATGTGGTTCAAGCATTTAATTGGTAAATTGTAAATCAAAAAAAATAGTAACTAAGAATATGATAAATAAGCAAGATTCTACCAAGGTAGAAACAACTAAAATAGATGCCCGGATTCCAGAAGGAGCTTTGGCTGAAAAATGGAGTAATTACAAAGCACACCAAAAACTTGTAAATCCTTCGAATAAACGCCGTTTGGATGTCATCGTGGTTGGTACTGGTCTGGCAGGAGCTTCTGCTGCTGCTTCGATGGCCGAAATGGGCTTTAATGTATTGAACTTTTGTATTCAGGATTCCCCCCGTCGTGCGCACTCCATTGCTGCCCAGGGTGGTATCAATGCTGCAAAGAATTATCAAAACGATGGTGACTCGGTATATCGTTTGTTTTACGATACCATCAAAGGCGGTGATTATCGTGCCCGTGAAGCGAATGTATACAGGTTGGCAGAAGTGTCGAATGGTATCATTGACCAGTGTGTGGCTCAGGGAGTTCCTTTTGCCCGTGAATATGGCGGTTTACTGGATAACCGTTCTTTTGGCGGGGCGCAGGTTTCGCGTACTTTTTATGCAAAAGGTCAAACAGGCCAGCAATTATTATTAGGTGCTTATTCAGCACTTAGCCGTCAAATCGGCAAGGGAGCTGTGAAATTATATTCACGGTATGAAATGCTTGACGTTGTCATTATTGATGGCAGAGCACGCGGAATTATTGCCCGCAACCTGATCTCCGGAAAGATTGAACGTTTCTTTGCACATGCAGTTGTTGTTGGTTCGGGAGGTTACGGAAATACATTCTTCCTTTCCACCAATGCCATGAATTCAAACGGTTCGGCACTGGTTCAGATGTATAAGAAAGGCGCTTATTTCGCAAATCCTGCCTATGCACAGATTCACCCTACCTGTATCCCTGTTCATGGAGACAAACAATCGAAACTGACCCTGATGTCCGAATCACTTCGTAATGATGGACGTATCTGGGTACCCAAGAAAAAAGAAGATGCTGAAGCGATCCGTGCCGGAAAGAAAAAAGCAACTGATCTGGCTGAAGGTGAACGCGATTATTACCTGGAACGTCGTTATCCTGCTTTTGGTAATCTGGTACCACGTGATGTGGCTTCCCGTGCAGCCAAGGAACGTTGTGATGCCGGCTTTGGAGTAGGAAATACCGGACTGGCTGTATACCTTGATTTCTCGGATGCGATCAACCGTTTGGGCGAAAATGTTGTACGTGAACGTTACGGCAACCTTTTCCAAATGTATGAAAAGATTGTGGATGATAATCCGTACAATATGCCAATGATGATTTACCCTGCCATGCATTATACCATGGGTGGAATCTGGGTGGATTATGAACTTCAGACATCCGTAAAAGGATTGTTCTGTATCGGTGAAGCAAACTTCTCCGACCACGGTGCAAACCGACTGGGTGCTTCTGCATTGATGCAGGGTCTGGCCGACGGTTATTTCGTATTGCCTTATACCATTCAGAATTACCTGGCCGATCAGATTCAGGTACCTCGCCTGAGCACTGAACTTCCAGAATTCGAAGAAGCCGAAAAGGCAGTAAACGATAAAATCAAAAAACTCATGAGCATTCAGGGTAAACACTCGGTGGATTCCATTCACCGTGAGTTGGGTCTGATCATGTGGGATTTTGTCGGAATGGGACGTAACAAAGCCGGATTGGAAACAGCATTGGAAAAAATCAAGGCCGTTCGCAAGGAATTCTGGAGCAATGTATACATTCCCGGAACAGAAGGTGACCTGAACAATGAATTGGAAAAAGCACTTCGTGTGGCTGATTTTATTGAAATTGGTGAATTAATGGCCCGTGATGCCCTGATGCGTGAAGAATCATGTGGTGGTCACTTCCGTGAAGAATTTCAGACCCCTGAAGGTGAAGCCTTGCGCAATGACGAAGATTTCTCATTTGCATCCTGCTGGAAATTTGCAGGAGAAGGAAAAGAACCTGAATTGTTGAAAGAAGCACTCGATTATGAGTTTATTCACCGTCAACAACGTAATTATAAATCATAAAGTAATTCCTAACAAAATAGTAATGGAAAAAAGTATAAATATAACGCTGAAAATCTGGCGTCAGGCAGGTCCGAAATTTAAAGGTTCATTCGAGACTTATAAATTGGAGAATATCTCCACCGACAGTTCTTTCCTCGAAATGATTGATGAACTGAACGAACAATTAATTACAGAACGCAAAGAACCGATTGCTTTTGATCACGATTGCAGGGAAGGAATCTGTGGCATGTGTAGTTTGTATATCAACGGGCAACCTCATGGACCTGATGGTGAAATCACTACCTGCCAGTTACACATGCGTAACTTCAAAGATGGTCAGACCATCACGGTAGAACCCTGGCGTTCGGCAGCATTCCCGGTGATCAAGGATTTAATGGTCGATCGTGGAGCATTTGATAAAATCATTCAGGCAGGTGGATTTGTATCCGTAAATACAGGTGGTATTCCTGATGGAAATTCAATTGCAATTGGCAAAGATATTGCAGACGAAGCAATGGATGCTGCATCCTGTATCGGTTGCGGTGCATGTGTGGCAACCTGTAAGAACGGTTCTGCCATGTTGTTCGTTTCAGCTAAAGTAAGCCAGCTGGCACTTCTTCCTCAGGGAAAAGTAGAAGCAGCCCACCGTGCAAAAGCGATGGTTGCCAAAATGGATGAACTTGGATTTGGTAATTGTACCAACACCGGAGCCTGCGAATCGGAATGTCCTAAAAACGTTTCTATCTCCCATATCGCACGGTTGAACCGTGAGTTCCTGGTGGCTAAATTTAAAGATTAATCGTCTTGAATTGATATTCATAAAAAAGACCGCTTCGGATATCGAAGCGGTCTTTTTAGTTCATTGTGATAATTGTAATATTTCAATGGGTTCATGAAGTATTAAATCGGAGTCATTATTCCGGTTTTTTTTATCAGGATCTTGTCTTGTATCAAAAATATCTGTAATGAATACTTTTTTTTGTTTTATCTTATATATGATTTTGTAATTTCCTCTGATTATAGATCGATGTTCTTCTTTTAATTCAATAAGCAACGGTTCTACTGATCCTGAAAAGGGGTATCTAACTAATTGACTTGACCAGATAAAATATTTTCTTTAATGTTTTGCGCAACTAAATTGCCGACATTTTCTTTGTAGTAAGTAAAAATGTTATTTTAAAGTATTTAATGCGAATTTTGTCCACAACACTTTCATGATTACCACTTTTGAGATAATTTTTCAACAGCATCAATTGTGTAAACATCGTTGTTGTCAATATCAATATTTGAAAGAAGCGCTCTTTCCAATAAATCTTGTTTTGTTAGTTTAGTTGGTTTAGGTCTTTGTATTGAATCATTAATCAGGTTTTCAATTTTCTTAAAAACGATTTCATCATCCAGAATAATTAATTGTTCAATTATTTTCAATTTTGTCTTTTCTATATTTAAGTGTCTCATACCATACTGTTTTTGAATTGTAATATTCGTTACAAAGGTTGGAATAATTATTCAAATAATCAACGTTTGAAAGAATTAAATTGTTGAAACAGTCCATAATTATTTTCATTTTGTTGGTATTTTAATTTAGATACTTTTCCATTTTATATATAGTAAATCCCATATCGCAAGGGTTGAACCGTGAGTTCCTGGTGGCTAAATTTAAAGATTAATCGTCTTGAATTGATATTCATAATAAGACCGCTTCGGATATCGAAGCGGTCTTTTTATGGAATAACATCTTTGTAGGACTCTGGGTTATTTCTTATCTATGACCATCATGACCGCTCCTCTGGCAGGTACTGTAACTAAAATGCCATTTGTTGTAACTGCTGAACGCGCTTTCAGGGTGGCGTATGTTGAAGGGCCTCCGGCAGCGGCTGTCGGACCTGCACCATTGATGAGAACCTGACCTGAGAATTCTCCGTTATCTGTTCCTCCCTGAAAAGAATACCAATAGTAACGTTTACCTTTATAGAAATTCTTGAGTTGTAGCTGAACATTGACATCCGTTGAACTTTTATTGACCAGATTGACATTCAATTCTCCCGAACTGTAGGTGGATGCATAGGATATTATATTGGTTGTTCCGGTAGTACTAACCATTCGGTCACCTAACATTTTTTGGAGGAAATACATGTAATAAAAACTGGGTCGTGGAGTCCATTTATTGATTCCGGGTTCATCACCTGCACTAAATAGTCCGTGGTCATTACCATTGCTCCAACCATTGAGTAAGTCCCAACGCGCTGCCATACCATATTTATTAATTAGAGTCTCACCCATAATCAACACAGCAAAAAGTCCACTTACATTTGATACCTGTTGTCGGGATCCCTGAGCGAAAAAATTCCATTCATCTAAAACTACCGGCTTAATAGCAGCACCATTTGTTTGCAAAGTGTTGGTTACAAAATCAATGACCGTTTTTGGAGTTGATAAAGCACTGTTTAAAATAACAGGCGCTGTAGAATTATCACTGGGAGTAAAATAATCATGAACCACATAAAAATCTGCTTTATTATTGATTCCTGTCATCATACCATAATTCCAGGTCTTGGTACAAACCGTTTGCCATGATTCTGTTGCCGGAGTCTCAACAGTAACTGCTCCTATCCGAATTGAATTACCCACTTCGGCTGCTGCTTTTCTCATGGAGTCAGCAAAAATCTGGAAATGCTGTGCATAAATAGCTCCGGTTAAATATTCAGGTTGATGGTCTTTGTTTAATGTTGTATTTATCCGGTATCCCCATTCCCAGTTCCCGAAGTTTTCATTCCCAATTTCCCAGAGCTGAGTACGGCCTTTATCATACCTCACCCAGTCGGCAGCCAGATGAGCTGCTGTGGCAACAGGATCAGTCCCTGTTCCATAACGCGCATAACCATAATTAATCGTGATGATCCCTTTGTTATTTGTATTAGCCATCATGCTGTAATAGTTATCCAGGGAACATTGCCAGTTATAATCCGTCATGCCGTAATTATATCCCGGTTCAGAAGCAACTCCATCAGCATTAAAAATTTTTGCAGGAGCATCCACAGGATTAATTCCTTGTTTTGCATTCCAGAAATAAGCATCACTGGAGCTTCCTCCGGGAAAACGAATGATATGAGGTTGAAGGTTTTTTATCGGATCAATAAAGCCTGAGTTGTCTGCAACCGGACCCATCCACATATTGGCATTGTGACCAAATATGGATAACGGAATTTTTGTAATGATAGAAGTGGCGTTCACACTGACAATGGTTGGCTGCGATGATTGAACCGTTGCCTGATCGTAAGTAGGCGCAGTAAAAGTTTTAGGCTGCCAGTTGTTTAAAAAGAAACCGATAGTTTTGGCAACCACAGGATCGACTCCCGCAATGATAACGGTATCCTTACCAATGTTTGAAGGGTCAACGGGATCTTTTCCTTTTCCCTGACACGAAAAGAAAAGAATGAGGACAATCAGGAACGAAATCCGGATAGAAATAAGCGTGTTGTTTGACATGATATTAGAAGTGATGTTGGTTTAACTTTTATAATCTAACGTAGTGTATCAGAATCGTGATTAATACACGATATTATACTGTTCAACTCCATTTAACCTGATTTAATTAGCAGGATAATTAATTTTACTTTACCCGAACCCATAGATCATTCAGGTTATAAATAGGATGGCGTTTCTTAGTTGAAATTACGTCTGCCCTAATCTGTATCAGTCTCTCCCCATGGGAGAATGAAAGAAAGATGTCCTATCAAGAAAAGAAACAGAACATGCCATGTTTGTTTGCCGGCTACTTAAGTAATAAAGTCAAAATATATTCTAAACTGTATACCTATTGATTGCAAATATAAGCTTCATACGTATGAATACTATCATATTTTTTTAGCGTTATGTAATACTTTTAATACATGCTTCAATGTATTTAGTATACTGGTATAAAAATATCAAAATTTACTGATTGAAAAAAAGTAATTGAAATAAATAAATGTCTTATTTTTTAGAAAGCAACTGCTTCATATATCTGCCCCTTAAAATGGAAGATTATATTGATTCACGTGCTTAAACTTGGATTTTTCGAAAATATTAAATTGAATTTTATCATGTTGTGTTATTTATTTGAAAATTATGCCGGAAACAGCTTTAACACCCACTCTTTTCACTTAGGTTGGAAACGGTTGATTTTAAATTTGGTAATGTATTGAAATAAATGATATTATGATGAATAAAGACACGATATTTTATTGTTCCACCTGATTAAAATTTCTTTTTGATAACTGTCGTATAAAAAAGATTGAAAATAAAGCCAAATTCAGGGCTCTGATTAAAAAAAGAAATTTTTGAGATTAATATTCTCTCAAGTCAAGTATCTTTGCACCTTCATTTAAAAAAAAGATCATGGCATTAATATTATCGGTGCGGGGCTTTACCCCGCAAATAGGAGAGGATTGCTTTTTAGCTGAAAATGCTACTGTAGTTGGCGATGTCATTATAGGCAAAGGATGCAGTGTGTGGTTTAACGCAGTATTGCGTGGTGATGTAAATTCAATCAGGATAGGCAATCATGTAAACATACAGGATGGTTCGGTTTTGCATACGTTGTACCAGAAATCGACTGTAGAAATTGGCGATTATGTTTCCGTTGGTCATAATGTGACCATTCACGGAGCGAAAATAAACAATTATGCTTTAATAGGCATGGGTGCCATTTTGCTGGATTATGCCGAAATAGGCGAGGGGGCTATTATTGCAGCTGGAGCGTTGGTATTGAGTAATACGATTGTTCCACCCTACACCCTGTGGGCAGGATTGCCGGCTAAATTCATTAAAAATGTAGAGCCGGAACAAACCAATGAAATGAACCGAAAAATAGCCCATAACTATGCTATGTATGCAGGATGGTATAAGGAAGAAGGCAGTTTATAGTAGGTAGTGGGTAGTAGGTAGTAGAAGTTGGTATTCGGTGCTGAAAACTGCTATTTTAGTGTTGGAATAATTGTATTTATTCAGTATAATTATTCTATTTTTTTAAGATCATGTTGTTTCACAAAAAAATACATATCTTTGCGAACGAAAGTAAATAAACAGTTAAATATATGTTGATAGCAAACCTGATAAAACAAGAGTGGAAAAAGAGCTACAGGGCTCAGGGGTTTTACAAGAATCTGGCAGTTAGTATTATGCTTGGTTTTTTTGCGCTGTATATGGCTGTAGTTTTTCTTGTTTTGGGTTTTTCATTAAATACCATTCTTGAGAAAGTTCATCATACACTTAATCCAGTTCAGTTATTCAATGGTGCCATGTTATACATCATGCTGTTGGGTTTGGCAATCCGTTTTTTTATGCAGCCCTTGAATACCTTTAATCTGCCGCCTTATCAGGTTTTGCCGGTTAAACGAAGCACGCTGATACATTTCCTAATGCTGAAACCGCTTGCCAGTCCGGTTAATTATTTTTTATTGCTGGTAGTTGTTCCATTTGCTTTTAAATCGGCAGTCGGGTATTACAGTCTTGCTGTTGCACTCAGGTTTATTTTGTGCTTTGTTTTTTTAGTTTGGTTCGACTCCCTGACTGCAGCATTTTTAAAACGAAGGTTCGGTACAGGGCTGTTGTCCTTTTTTATTGTTATCCTCACCATACCGGGATTAGCAGCTCTGGAGTATTTCAAGTTGTTTTCACTATTCGGGTTATCCATAAAATTCTTTGATTTTATCATTTTAAACCCATTTGGACTCATAATTCCATTGATAGCTGTAATTGGGGCATATCTGTTGAATAGATGGTTTTTTTCAATCAATTACTATCCTGAGAAATTTAACAGTAAAATAAAGAGCAATCAATCAGTAGCGGGTGACTTTTCCTTTTTAAACCGTTTTGGCGTAGTCGGAGAAATTATATCGTTGGAAATAAAATTAATTTTAAGGCACAAACGAACAAAAAGCATTTTGTATCTTTCCGTGTTATTCTTGTTTTACGGTTTGATTTTTTATACCGGTAAGTTATATACCAATAACAATGGGATGTTGTTCTTTGCCGCTATGTTTATTACCGGTTTCCTCATGTTGATGTTCGGACAATTGGTGATCAGCTGGGACAGTTCGCATTTTGACACCCTCATGACCAAGAACATTCCAATCAGGACCTATTTGAATGCCAATTATTACCTGTTGATAAGTTTCAATATCATTTGCTTTGTACTGACCACGCCTTACTTTCTGTTTGGGATGAAAATTGTGTATTTACATCTTGCTGCCTTTCTGTTTAATATCGGGGTAAATGTGTATTTGCTTATCTTTCTGGCTACTTATAACAACCGACGTATTGATTTGTCTAAATCTTCTGCTATGAATTACCAGGGCACAACTTATAAAAGCTTTCTGATTGTACTACCCATCATGTTTTTACCCATGATTATCGTATATGTCATCACAACTTTCAGTACATTAAATGTTGCACTTTCAATATTGTCAATTATAGGATTGTCCGGAATCATATTCCGGAATCAATTAATGACCCTTTGCGTCAATCAGTTTAACCGTCGTAAATATAAACTGGCCGAAGGATTTAGGGAAGGGGAGTGACGTTTTGATGTGATGATGTGATGATGAGATGATGTGATGATGTGATAATAAGGTGATGTGGAGATGTGGTGATGTGATGATGTGATGATGTGGTGATGTGATGATGTGGTGATGTGATGATGTGGTGATGTGGTTATGTGATGATGTGATAATGTGATGATGAGATGATGTGATAATGTGATGATGTGGTGATGTGATAATTTGATGATTTAAAATGTGATGATATGATGATATGATGATGTGATAATGTGATGATTTAAAATGTGATGATATGATGATGTATTAGTGGTTAGATTAGGTGACAATAGCATGATTGTCTAATTAATTATTCAATTAAACTTATAGCCAATAATAATTGCTCAATAGACTAATCAAATAATTTACCAATCAACCCAATAACCCTCCCGATAGTTATCGGGACAATTTTATAAAAGTATTCAATTTATCAACAAATTATAATATTGACTCATCTTTATATCATCATATTATCACATTAACACATTATCACATCACCATATCAACACATCAACAACATGATCCAGGTAACAGATTTACAAAAAGCATACAACGGAGTAACCGTTTTAAATATTTCAACTTTATCAATTCCCGAAGGAGAAAGTTTCGGATTGGTCGGAAATAACGGCGCCGGTAAAACAACCTTTTTCAGGTTGATTCTCGATCTGATTGAACCGACTACCGGTGAAGTACGGATTGAGGGTCAGACTGTCATGCGAAATGATGCATGGAAGACAATTACCGGATCGTTCCTCGACGAGGGTTTCCTGATTGATTTCCTGACTCCGGAAGAATACTTTACTTTTGTGGGTAAATTGCATCAAAAATCTGAAGGCGACATTGCTTTGTTTCTTGAATCGTTGAAAGATTTTTTTAATGATGAAATCCTGTTATCCAAAAAGCTGATACGCGATTTCTCTAAAGGAAATCAAAAGAAGATCGGTATTGCAGCAGCGCTTATAGGTGATCCTAAAATTTTAATACTTGATGAACCCTTCACAGCCCTCGATCCTTCCTCACAGATACGGCTTAAACGATTCCTGGTTGATCTGCAAACGCGATTTAATATGACCATGCTTATTTCAAGCCATGATTTAAATCATGTGACTGAAGTGTGCAAAAGGATCGTCGTACTGGAAAAAGGAATTATTGTGAAAGATCTGAATACTCATTCGGAGACCTTAAAAGAACTGGAAGCTTATTTCGCAGTATAATCCGGCTTACAAATTAAAACTCTCGTCCACCCGGTATTTGCCGTACATTTCTTTTACTGTACAGCATTCGGTATAGGCGTCATGTTCAAAAAACAGGATTTGTTTCTTTTCAGCTGCTTCATCGAGCAATAGTTTCTTTTCATTCATGGCAGTAATGGGATAAGTGTCGTAAGCTGAGATCCACGATACCGGAACTGTAGGGGCAATGGGAATTACATCTCCCACATACACGTAGGTGTTTACCCCGGAATGGATATAGCTCACCAACTGACCATTAGTATGCCCGTTAAAAATACGTATTTCCACATCCGGACATAACCACTGATTCTCACTTACTAATTTCAACTTCCCGGCTTCCTGTACCGGAAGCATGTTTTCCTTAAAATAAGAGTCTCCTTCCCTGATATTCGGTGCCAGAAAATTCTTCCACTGAGCTTCGCCCACCCAATGAGTGGCATTTGGAAAAGTTAATACAACCGTTGAGTGGTCCTCACTGAACTGAGTGCACCCACCGCAATGATCAAAATGTAAATGGGTCAGCACAACATCAGTTATGTCTGAACAGTGGTAACCCAATTGGCTTAATTCAGTTTCAAAATTGATCACTCCTTTAAAATCATAATATTTTAAATACTCAAGTTGTTTATCTCCGGTGCCGGTATCTATCAGGATACGTTTATCACCGGTATCAATCAGCAGGCAACGCATATTGAGCTGACAGAAATTATCTTCATCACATGCGTATCGTTTTTGCCACACGCGTTTGGGAACAACCCCGAATACTGCTCCTCCATCCACGTGAAATGAGCCTGCTTCTATTTTATGGATTTTCATTTTGGTTAATTGGTTAATTGGTTAATTAGTTAATTGGTTAATTTGTTCCGCATTCTTGAATCTTTGTTCTTTGTTCTATGTTCTTGGTTCTTGGTTGATTCAAACTTGTAAACAATAAGAATGACACATGAGATATTTTTATTTACATATTTTCATACTATATACACTTTACAAACATTCAATCTTTATATACTTTACGATCTTTTTAGTACATTTGCGTTTTATTAAATTTCAACAAAAATAAGTAAAAACATTCATCATCCAATCATATGCAACGAGTTCATTTTATTGCTATCGGTGGAGCTGCCATGCACAACTTAGCCATAGCTATCAGCAAAAAAGACAATTTTCAAGTAACAGGTTCAGACGACGAAATCTTTGAACCTTCACTGAGCCGACTGAAAGAAAATGGTCTGTTGCCCGATAAAATGGGCTGGTTCCCCGACCGGATTTATAAAGGATTGCAGGCAGTCATTTTAGGTATGCATGCCACCGAAGATAATCCGGAATTAATCCGTGCCAAAGAACTGGGATTGAAAATATATTCATTCCCCGAATACCTGTACCAGCAAACCCGTAGCAAAACCCGTATCGTCATAGGAGGAAGCCATGGGAAAACAACAACTACGGCAATGATATTGTTTGTGCTCAAAAAGTTGAAAATAGATGCCGATTATATGGTGGGTGCTCAGATCGAAGGTTTTGACAACATGGTAAAACTCTCTTACGAATCGCGTATTGCTGTATTTGAAGGGGATGAATACCTGACATCCACACTCGACCGCCGTCCGAAATTTCATTTGTACAAGCCTCATATTGCCGTACTGACCGGTATTGCCTGGGATCACATCAATGTATTTCCAACCTTTGAAATCTACACCGAACAATTCCGTAAATTCACTGAATTAATGGAAGTACAGGGCAGGCTTATTTATTTTGATGGTGATGAGAATCTCAATGAAATTGCAACTCATCTCCGCCGGGATATTGTGCCATTCCCGTATAATACTCCTGAATATGAAGTCAGGGATGGTATTACCCACCTGATAACAAAATACGGCGAAGTGCCTCTAAAAGTTTTTGGAGAACACAACCTGCAAAATATGAATGCTGCACGGCTTGCCTGTCGTCAGATTGGTGTGACGGATGAACAGTTTTATTCTGTGATTACCGAATTCCCGGGTGCTTCGAATCGTCTGCAAAAGATTGCCGAAACCAATAATTCAGTAGCCTTTAAAGATTTTGCCCATTCACCTTCCAAACTGAAGGCTACGGTAAAAGCAGTAAAAAATCAATATCCGGATCGTAAACTGATTGCCTGCATGGAATTGCATACCTTCAGCAGCCTGACCGAAGAATTCCTGCCTCAGTATGCAGGTTGTATGGACGAGGCTGATGTGGCATTCGTGTATTACAATCCGGAGGTGATTCAACATAAACATCTGAAAGATATACTACCTGAACAGGTAAAACAGGCTTTTGGAGGAACAAACCTGGAAGTTTTTACCGATTCACAGGCTTTGCAACAAAAACTTCGCGAACTAAAGTATGAAAATTCTTCGTTGTTACTTATGACTTCCGGCAATTTCTCAGGTGTAGACCTGATTGAATTTGCAGGTGAACTGCTGAAGAAGAGGTAAGAGGTGAGTCGGTAGTAGGTAGTAGGTAGTCGGTAGACAGAGGTGAGGAATGAGGAATGAGTAGGTAGTCAATAGTAGGTAGTAGAGCAAAAAACAAAGACCCAGGAACGCGAAACGTAGTACACAAAACACGGAACACAAAACACGGAACACAAAACACGGAACACAGAACCAATCAACCAATCAGCAATGACAGAGAAACAACGATTATTAGACAGCCGGTATATGCGTATGGCCAGGATATGGGCTGAAAACTCATATTGTAAACGTCGGCAGGTAGGTGCATTGCTGGTTAAAAATCAAATGATTATCTCGGATGGTTATAATGGAACGCCTTCGGGATTTGAAAATAATTGCGAAGATGAAAACAATGTGTCTAAACCTTACGTTTTACACGCTGAAGCTAATGCCATCACCAAAATAGCACGCTCGCACAACAGCAGTGATAATGCTACTTTGTATGTAACAGCCTCTCCATGCATTGAATGTGCAAAATTAATCATTCAGGCCGGTATTAAACGGGTCGTTTTTGGCGAACAATACCGCATCATGGATGGGGTTGAACTACTAATCAGAGCTAAAATTGATATTGTATACCTGGAAAAAGAGATCGAATAATTTCAAACTTTTTTAGATAAAACGGTTATTTCTTTTTTTTTGTCTTTAACTAAATTCTACATACAAATTATTTTTTTTTTATGAATAAGAAAAATTTATTGTTGGTATTAATTATTTTTCTTGCTATCCTTAGCGGAGTACTCCTTGGAAATTTACTATCCCGACGTGCGAACGGATTGGGTTTTTCAAGGATCTTGTCACATAGCAAAGTGGATGATTTGCTGTCTATTATTAATGCTCAGTATGTTGATACTGTCGATACAAAAGAACTGACTGAAGAGTTGATGACTGATTTGACTTCGAAGCTAGATCCCCATACGGTTTATATTCCCGCATCCGATTTAGCGGATGTAAACAGCGAACTGGAAGGTAGTTTCAGTGGTATCGGTGTCCAGTTCAATATTCAAAATGATACAGTCATGATTGTAGCTGTTATCAGGGGCGGTCCATCCGATAAAGTCGGTCTGATTGCCGGTGACCGGATTGTGCAGGTTAATGATTCTGTTTTTGTAGGAAAGAAGATTTCCAACGAAAAAGTGATGAAGAAACTGCGTGGTAAAAGCGGAACAAGGGTTAAACTTGGCGTTCGTCGTCATGGTACCCGTGAAATACTGCATTATACCATTACCCGTGGCGAAATACCGGTTAATTCGGTTGATATCGCTTATATGATTGAACCTCATGTCGGATTTATCAAAGTAAGTAAATTCGCACAGACTACCTATACAGAATTTCTGAATGCCATTGCAACTCTGCGTAATCAGGGTGCCAAAAAGTACATCGTCGATTTACGCGAAAACAGTGGTGGCTTTATGGATCAGGCGGTGAACATGGTGAATGAATTCCTGCCGGCTGGACGAATGATTGTCTACTCCAAAGGAAAAGCCTACCCCCGTTCTGAGGCTAAGTCGGATGGAAAGGGAAGTTGTATCAATGTGCCCATGGTGGTATTGATTGATGAATTCTCAGCTTCTGCCAGTGAAATATTTTCAGGGGCCATTCAGGATAACGACCGTGGTTTAATCATTGGACGCCGGTCATTTGGTAAAGGACTGGTTCAACAGCAACTCAACTTACCTGACGGTTCGGCTGTCAGACTAACCGTTGCCCGTTATTATACCCCTTCGGGACGCAGCATCCAGAAACATTATGTCAAAGGAAAGGCCATTGATTATGAAAAGGATATCATTAACCGGTATATCCATGGTGAAATAGACAGCAAAGACAGCATTCATGTGGCCGATTCATTGAAATTCAAAACCTTTGGAGGCCGTACAGTGTATGGTGGTGGCGGTATTATGCCTGACATCTTTGTACCCCGCGATACTACTGAATATACACCATACCTGAATAAAGTGATCAACTATGGTTATTTGTATCAGTTTGCATTCCAATATGTAGACAGAAACCGGGATAAACTGAAGACGATTAAAACCTGGCAGCAAATGGATAAATACCTGGATAGTCAGAAACTGATGAATGACTTTATTCCTTTTGCAGCCAAAAAAGGCGTTGTTGCTAACCAGAAACAAATCAATATATCAAAACGTTTTTTATTGACACAGCTCAAAGCCTATATCTCCCGCAACACACTGGGTGACTCAGGATTCTATCCGTTGCTTTACCAGGATGATAAAGCCGTGCTGCGTGCCCTGCAATCGTTGAATAAAAAGTAATTATAAAACTAAATTCATAGAACCAATAAGACCTCCTCAAAATTAGTTTTGAGGAGGTCTTTTTGGTTGAGTATAGTTTGATTTTATTCATATTCACCTCAGGTTGATATCCGGATAGTTCCCAATTAATGTCTTGAGATATTACGTTGTATTACCGCATTACCTCCGCATCTTTTTTTTATCAGGTCAGGTCTATAAGCGAAAGTTAAGTGGAAGTGTTCAGAATGTAAAAATGTGATCAAACAGATAGACAGAGTATGTAAATCAAATGATTCAAAAGAATACATGCTGGGATTCAATTCTAAAAGAGCTTATTAAGCTGGTTGCTATTTGCAATTTTAAGAACCTGATAAAAGGTTTTGAAAGAATTTGAACAATTAGTTTGTATGCTTACATCAAATGATATTCATGTTATTCAAAAACTGAATAATGCTTTAAAAACACTTTTAGAGGATGTATTTAGTAAAAAGAAAGGAACCGGTATCAGCCGGTTCCTTTTTTCGGGTGGGATGAAATAAAACATTTCTATTGTTTTATAATCTTATGAATACTTTTACCCTCAGGGGTATTTACTTCCAAAATATAAAGGCCTTTTGTGAGCGTTGAAACATCCATGGTAGTAGTATTTGTTTCGGTTTTTACAATTGAACCCTGGAGGCTGTAAACATTCACACGCTTCACTTCATACGGTGAAGTGATGTAAACCAATCCGGTTGTTTCGGTCGGGAAAACGGATATGCTGTTTTGAACCGTTGGATTGTTTATTCCATTTGGCAAACTGACAATCCTGTCGGTATAAATCAACAATCCTCCGGCCGGCATACTGATAGTCATGGAAGTATTGGTCACATTAAGTTGTTCTCCGGTGAGAAGGTTATACCAGATCCCTGTTTTTGGAAAATTTGGAATGGCATTAATGGTTGCCGAGGCATTGAAATTTCCCAGTACCACCATATTCAGGTCGGTGTGGGTCAGCACAATTCTTCGTCCTGAATTCCAGTCGGCTACAGCGATATTCAGTGCAAAAGTGCCCTGGGTAAAGGCGGTGGGATACATTTTACGCAATGTCATTATTTTAGCACAGGCTTCAGCGGCAGCTTTCCGGTGAGCCAGGTTTAACCAGCCCCATGCCGAAGGTTTTTCATTGGTTCGACCTCCTAGTGAATTAATGGAATAATCGTATCCCATTTCTCCAAATTCATAGATCATTTTAGGTCCCGGAAGAAGAGTTGTAAAGGCGATATTCAAAGGTACACGGGCAACACGGGCTATAGAATCGGTGGCGATATTGCCAAGTCCACTAATTTTTGCCATGTAAAAGTTACGTTCTTCATCGTGGCTTTCGGCGTATCCAACCCAATTGGGAGGGGTAGTGACCAGTGCTCCGAAATCGCTGTTGGATTGCATGCCTATTGCCGATTGTGAGTATGAATTATAGGTGATGTTGTTGACTGTGGAGAGTGTATTCCTCCACAGGTACATTCCTTTGCCGGCCAGGATATTTTCCTCGGTGTTTATACAGAAATGTTCAAGGATAAACATGGCATCACTTTTCACGGCTTTCACCGCATCGTAGTAGGTGCTTAAATTGTCAATGCGCGATTGGTCATAGGTATTTTCGGTACCCGAGTTCTGTGTAAATCCTTTGGTCAGATCCATACGATACCCATCCACCTTGTATTCGGTGATCCAGAATTGCAATACACGTTCGAAATACTGTTTAGTACCAAAAAAGCTATGATTGAAGTCGTTAAAAACACTGTATTGATGAGGAGCTACCGGATTCATCCAGGGGTTGTTGGCGGCAGGGCGGCTATTCACGGCATCCCAGTAAAGCATGGCAAAAGGACACTGACCGGTAGCCTGGTTGAAAACCATATCCAGGAAGACCGCTATACCTCTGAGGTGACATTCATCAATAAAAGTCTTATACATATCTTCATTCCCGTAGGCTTTATCGGGTGCAAAATAATGATTCGGATTATATCCCCAACTTAAATTTCCGTCAAATTCCTGAACAGGCATTAATTCAATAGCAGTTATTCCCAGATTCTTTAAATAATCCAGTTTTGTAATGGCAGCAGCCAATGTTTTTTCAGGAGTAAAATCGCGAAGCAGCAATTCATAAATCACCATGTTTTGAGCCGGTGGTAAGGTGAAAACAGGCATTTTCCATGCATAAGCCGGTTTAGCCGTTTGGAGTGTTGCCACAAGGCCGGTTGTTTTGCCCACCGGGTAAGGTTTTAAATTCGGAAATACCGTGGAAGTAGCATTGATATATTGATCGTTAGCAGGATCGAGCACCATTTCAGTATAAGGGTCACTTACCCTTAACACTCCGTCCACCAGGTACTGGAAACCGTAAAGCTGTCCGGGAGTAAGTCCGGTAATGGTACACCACCAGTAATCACCGTCTTTATTCAACTGGTAGGAATTCTGCTGTGTCCAGTTATTAAAGTCACCTATCAGGAATACATTCGTTTTACCGGGAGCATACATCACCAACGTAGCAGAAGTGTTATCGATATAATTTATCCCGTCCTTTACTCCGGCGGGGCGTGCCAGAGAGGTAACCGCCCCGGGTACAAACAGCTGCAGGGTATCAGCCACCAGCACCCCGCTTAGGCTTGCCTGCGCAATAATGGTATAATTGGCAGGAGTGGCAAAAGTATAGGTATAGCTGAGTGAGGTGGCAGCGTTGGCAGTCTGAACGCTGGTGCCATTTACCAATAAATTCAGGTTGGAGGCCGTTGAAGCACTAAACTGTATATTTAGCGCTGTGCCTAAGGGAATCGTCTGGTTAGCAGTGGGGTTTGTAAATACCACGTTTAAGCCCGACTTGAACACATCAACAAAGATATCGGTACCACCGGTATTTTTACCCTCTTTAGTTAATAATCCATTTCGAAATACAAAGGCCATTTTTGTAACAATCTCACCGGCTGTCAGGCCATAATAGGTTGTCATGTCAGGAGTAATTGCCAGATTCCATTTGTTGTTTCCAAGAGAAGTCATTTTATATTTGGCAGAATTATCTCCCCAGGTTGGAGCATGTTTCCAATCAGAGCTTGTTGCGCTGGCATTTGTAATAACTCCGGTATGTGCATAAACGCCATCTGTTCCTGTATAATCTTTCAGTCCGGCTGTTCCGAGAGTTGCATCATAGATAATATTGATTATCCCACTATTCTGGGTTACCACTATTGGTGTTGTGGTTACTATTTGTGCAAAACTCCAGACTGAAAATAAAGAGATGAGAAGTGTAAAAATATATTTTTTCATAGGAGTAATAAATTATGGATGTATATTTTTTGACATGGAATTGCTTTCTTATATCCTGACAAATATAACCCATTATTCAGCAGTATAATACCAAATAAGTATTGGATTGTGTTTTTTCCTTTGCAAACGATTGCAGTAAACTCTTCAACCAATATTATAAACTCAAAAAGGCTGCATTGAAAATGCAGCCTCTTTGAGTTTATAATTTTAAACAATAGGTTATGGAAGCTTGATGAAATAATAGCATCCAGTAATATCGTTAAAAATTGCTTTATAGTTACCGGCTTTAGCTGGATAATTAGAAGAATTACCATTTACACCTAAACCAACCGGGAAATCGGAAGAGCCCCAATTATCAGTCCATGCGCCATTAGCACGGAATTTACAGCCACCTGTTGTCAATGTAGTTGTTGTATACCAAACATGATTATTTGTAGCCTGACCTGGTGTCATTACTACATCAGCATTCCAACCACCTACAGTAGCATCTCCAATAAGTCCCATAGAAGCATAACTGGCAGTAGGGGCAGCTGCAGGAACAATAGTCAATGTGTTAAGAATTGAATTTAAGTTTATTGTATAATATCCATCAGTTGTCACCGAGATATTGTCACCACCGTTATGAACATAGTTAGAACCTGTCATACCCCACGATTCATTCCAGCTACTTACATCACGGATCAGTTTAAATCCTAATCCTCCCTTAAAATATCCGGTATACGTGTAAATGCCATCACCGGTACTGTTGTACACATTTCCTGCAACTACGCTTAACGGGAATAAAGAAACACCTAAACCGGCTGTTGAGTTATTCCAGGCACCATCACCAATAGCTGCACCAACCAGGAACCATGGACGCAACGTAACTGCAGAATATGGATTTACTGCCAACACGGTGATATCGACATTAGCAGTGCTTGTGTTGTCATTGCCATCACTAATGGTATAGCTAAAGCTGTCGCTGCCTGAATAACCGGTTGTTGGAATGTATTTAACAGTTCCATCTGTATTTATTGCAGTAGTACCATGGGTTGGTGTTGTTGCATTAGTGACTGTCAAAACATCACCTTCCGGATCAGTGTCATTACCGAGAACATTGATATTTAAAGTACTATTCATGGCGAGTGTAGCCACATCGTTTAAAGCCAGTGGAGGATAATTGTAAGGTGTAACAAGTGCATTTAATGTCCCCGAAGTATAAAGGCTTTTCGTTCCACCTTTCACAATGTATGCCAACAGACGGATATAGACAGTCCGTTGAACTGCATTTTTATTGTATTTCTTAATGGAATCGTTGAAGTTTTTATAATTTACTTTTACATCGGAACCAGCTTTTCCATTATATGAAATCGGGATTGTTTTGAAATTAGCAAAATCCGTTGCGTTTGCAAATTCGATAATGTACTGGGTGGTTGCAGTTGGATCGGCCAGTTTAAGAACAGATGATACTGTAATTAAAGATAAAGAGTCGGTCAGTTGATTCGCCAGAATGGTTAACGGACTTAGCCCGGTTTTAATCACAGCCGTAAATCCGGTAGTGTCCTGAGCTGTCATTTGGGCATAATTTACAGGTTTTGCCACCGGTTGATTGTCAAATTGACTGTTACATGAAACCATGGTCAGGCAACCCACTAGGACTATACTAAAGAATAATATTGTTTTCTTCATTTTATTTTATTTTTGGTAGTTTAAAATGTCATAGAATTTTGAATAAGTTCTGCCGGTTTAAGGGCAGAACTTATTGGATTATTTATTTTTTGAAGAAAAAGTAGCATCCATCTATATCGTTAAGAACGATAGTATAAGAACCTTTAATACCCAGGATGTTTTTGCCACCTTTAACACTGATTGCATAATTTGTATAGATTGGATCGCCATCATTGGCACTTGGTGTACCCCAATTGTCATCCCATGCAGAATTAGCACGTATTTTGCACTGATAATCAGCAGTGAAAGTATAATTAATATACCACACATGGTTATTTGTGGTTTCTGCTGGAGTCATTACGAGATCAGGAAGAGATGACCAGTTTGTTTCCGGCATTGCACCAGTTAAACCCATTGAAGCAAATGTTTTAGGTAGTGGAGCTACAGCAGGTACTATTTTCAATGTGTTATCAATTGAATTCAATGTTATCGTATAATAACCATCTGCTGGAACAGCAATGTTGTTTGCACCGTTTTGAGCATAGGTTGTCCCGTTCATACCCCATTGAGTTCCATCCCATTTTAAATCAGGTCCTATTATTTTAAATTGACGGGCTGCTGCAAAATATCCTGTAAATGTATATTCACCATCCCCTTTTAAATTGTATTTTTTGCCCGGTTCAATGCTTAATGGATAAATAGATGATCCAATATAGGCTTTATCATTATGCCATGCACCATCACCTAAGCCAATAATATACCAGAACCTTAAAGCAGGAACGTCTATATAAGCGAACAATGGTAAAACATAAGGCGTAATTTTAAGCATAACAGCATTTGAATAAAGCGGTTTTACTGTGACAGTATGAAGTGAATCCAAAGGATTTGTTACTGTTGTACTGACCACACCCATCAAACGAATAAACACATTTTTTCGAACAACCGGGGTGGGTAAAACACCACCGGGATATAAAGCAATAATGGCTTTATCCATTTCGAGTGTATTCACACCTACTTTTTGTCCATTCACCGTTGTTGGCAGACTCTGAAATGTTCCGGCTGTAAAAGTACTGTCAAAACAAACCTGAGTTGTATAATTTACTGCCGCAGTAAATCCATAATTAGGCTCAACACAGGTAATTGAGTCCATATTTAACTGTGAATTTGCATCTGTCAACACATAATTTGAATAAATTGGTTGGTTCAGATGAAATCTGAGGGTACCGCTTTCTGCCAGTGGATTAATTTTCACGCCCATTTGATCCTGGCATGAATTAAATCCCATCATAATAAGCAGAATAAAGAAGAATATATTTATTTTTTTCATATGATTATTTTTCTTAAAAGTTAGAACTTAAATTGACATTTAGTATCCCGGGTTTTGTGTAAGATTTGAATTATTGTTCAAATCAGAGGTCGGCAAAGGATAAATATTATAGTTTGCACTAAATGGTGAACCACCTAATGTACCACCTTTCCAATCCCAATTATATTGATTACTACCTCCAAAATTACCAAAACGTATCAAATCAATTCGACGGCGTCCTTCAAAATAAAATTCACGAGACCATTCATCCAAAATACCTGGCAATGTTACTGAAGAAAGTGTTGAGGTTTTTGCTCTGGTACGGAGTGCATTAATTGCTTGTAAGGCGGTATATCCTCCAATTGGAGTAGCACCTCTCGTAACAGCTTCTGCATATGTTAAATAAGCTTCTGCTTTCCGCATAATTGGAATATCTGTGTCGGGCATAGTAACATCTGAGATTTTAGTTGTATCACCATCGGCTCTGCCATTAGTAAATTTGAACACTGCTAATCCCTGTTTCGGGTCAGTCCTGTCCAAAATAGCAACCGGCCTGTTATTGCCATATAACATGGCACGGTCATCTACGGCAGCAACCCTTAAATCAACTAAGTCAGCTCCGGCAGGTAATGTCCCTGATGGGAAGAACTTTTCGGTCAGAGCCTTTTTAGCTCTGTTACATCCCCATCTACTACTTGGAAGATAATTTGAAACACGTTTGTCAGTCATATCGGTAAAGGCCGAAGAAGCAACCAGGTAACAGGATCCTGCATAGGAGGAAATCTTTTTACCATTCGCTGCAACAGGGAAAATCAATTCATTAGGAGCATCATTTACTGAAGAACCGTCAATTGCACCGGCATTATCCCCCATAAACAAATATCGGTATTTGGAAGCCAACTGATAATCCGAATCAATGACTTTTTTAGCAAATATTGCAGCAGAATCATACTTTGCAGTGCCCGTATAAACCTGCGCATTGAGGTACATGCGGGATAATAGTAAGTAATTGGCAACCACATCAACACGATAATAATCATGCGTTTTTGTTTGGTACATATCTGGTTGAATGGCTGTTAGTTCACTTTTAATCCAGTTAAACAGATCTGCTCTTTTAATTTGTTTAGGCAAAGCAGTGCTTACCGTAGTTGCAAAAGGAACATTTCCATATAAATCCATTAAATTATAATAATGGAGAGATCGAATGAAACGTACTTCAGCCCTTTGTTTAACTGTTTCAGCATCCGTTTTTCCTGCCGTTAAATCTAAAAATGAATTACAGGTAGTAATTTCAATATAACTGTATTCATAAAAATTCTGAATAATTGGATTGGCAGAATTCGGAGTATTGATTTGCACACCCAATATACCGGGATTTGCTTCATAAGGCCAACAAGCCTCATCTGTACACAGTTCGTTCATATTCCAGAATGTACGATATAACCCAAAGTTTCCTTCATCTGAAGCTTGAACATCCGGATTCCCGGCGGGTCCCTGTAAACCAGTTAATTCGAAGGAAGAATAAATCTTTGCGAATACCTGGAGTTGATTAAACTTTTGGTTTACACTGGGATCTATGGGCGTTACATTTAAATCGTTTACACAAGATGATAAGCTTATGCAGAGGATTAACAATGTACTGTATAAGTAGGATTTTTTATTTATTTTTTTCATATTCTGTAGATTGTTGAATAATTATTTAAAAATTTAGGCTTAAACCAATAACAGTTACAACCGGTTTCGGGTAAATATTATTATCAATCCCATTATTAGAACTGGTATTTACTTCAGGATCCAATCCGGTATATTTGGTGATAATAATTGCGTTTTGAATTGTTGCTGAAATTCGTGCACTCGAAATAACCTTAAACAGGTTTTTGAATGAATACCCTAATGTTATATTATCACATCTTAGAAAAGAAGCGTTCTGAACATAATAGTCCGAGAATTTATAATCAGTACTGGAAGCTGAAAAATTTGTTACCAGTGCTGATGCCGGTTTATTGTTCAATGCTCCGTTCCTGAATATGCTTGCATTGGAAAGGTTCGAATTATTGGCTGCATAGTCATTGTAAACAAAATTTCCGATGCTTGCATGCCAGTTAGTACCAATGTCAAAGTTTTTATAGACTAACTTTGCAGAAAATCCCATGGTAACATCACCCGCTGGTTTGTGGAATAAATACTGGTCGGCAGAAGTAATTTTACCATCACCATTCCTGTCAACATATAGATTCTGAATAGGTTTTCCGGCATTGGAGTATACTTGTTGATAAACCAGGAATGAATTGACAGGGTAACCAACTTTTAAAGCCTGAATTGTACCAAAATCGGATATATTCCCTCTTAAGATGACTGTTGAAGCAGAATCTGAAAGTGTCAGTTTAGTTATTTTGTTTTGATTATAAGTCACATTATATCCTAAATCCAACGATAAATTTTTGGATTGTATTGCCTTAGCATCAATAGAGAATTCAACACCTTTGTTTTGTAACGAGCCGACATTAGATAAAACGATATTGGAAAAATTGGTTCCAACCGGAACATGAATCAGGTTTAGTAAATCATACGTATTTCGTATATACCCATCTAATGACCCATTTAGTCTGCCATTAAGCAACCCAATATCCAATCCGGCATTATAAGTTGTGGTTTGTTCCCATTTTAAAGTCGTATTGTATGCATTTGGACGTGCAGTGGTTACATAGGAATTTCCAAACTGATAATAAGCCCCTGTTGTATTGGTTTGATAAACCGGAATATAAGGATAATCTCCCAAACCTGCACCATTTCCAAGATCCTGGGTTCCAGTAACTCCAACTCCTAACCGAAGTTTTAAATTGCTAATGGCTGGATTATCTTTTAAAAATCCCTCTTCACTTATTTTCCATGCAAAAGCTCCCGAAGGAAATAATCCCCAACGGTTATTGGCTGCAAAACGAGATGTGCCATCATCCCTTAAAGTTCCTGTAAAGTAATATTTATTTGCAATTGTATAATTTAAACGTCCAAAGAAGGAAACCAGAAAAGATTCTGATGCATAACGGAAAATGGAATCATTATACACGAATTTGTCCAGTCCAACTCCAAATCGGCTACCATCTCGGTAAAAATGTTGCCATTCATAACCAGCCATTAATTCCACTTTCTGATTAGAAAACTCCTTATTATATTGTAAATAGAAGTTTAACGCTTTGTTTGATTTTGAGGCTTTTTCATAAGCATTATAGCCATGAGGGTAATTTGCAGTGGCCGTTTTTTGATTTGTAAAATTTTCAGTAGAACTGATATCTTCAATCCCTAAACTTAAATGGGCTTTCAAATCCGGAAAGAAATGAAATTTATAATCAAAATCAGCATTGGCAATAATATCATTTGCATTGGAAATATCCTGTTTCTGCATTAAAGTGGCAACCGGATTTGATGTGCCTAAATTATTCCAGGTAACAAATTTCCCGTTTGCATCATTATTTACCCATTGCCAATAGCCCCCAAATTGGGTTTTGTAGGGTTCCAGCGAGGAAGTAACTGATTGAGTTGGATCCATGGCAGCTGCTGAACCAACAGCACCAGTATCAGCATAACGGTTTTTAACCTTCATCGCTTTAACGTTTAGGTTTATCTTTAAGTGATCATCAAAAAGGGAAGGATTAACATTGATTGCACCTGAATAGCGTTCGAAATTAGAAGTTTTAAGAATTCCATCCTGATTAGTATACCCGAATGAAGCCCGGTATGGCATATTTTTCAGTCCACCCATAATGCTGATATTATGATCCTGACTTAAGGCAGTCTGGTAAATTTGATTTTGCCAGTTTGTATTAGCCGTTCCCATTAATTTGGCAGCATCGGAAGTTTTGCCAAAAAGATTATTCACTAATGACCTGAATTGATCACCGGATAAAACATCCAACTTCTTACCAATCATACTCACTGAAGTATTTCCATTATAAGAAATGTGTGGTTTTGAATTTTTTTCCCCTTTCTTTGTAGTAATAATAATAACTCCATTGGTAGCTCGTGAGCCGTAAATGGCTGTAGCAGATGCATCTTTTAATACGGTAAATGATTCAATATCATTTGGATTAATTATATTTAGTAAATTTGCCACCCCTTTAACACCAACATTATCCATTTCTAACCCATCAATAACAATTAACGGGTCATTGCTGGCATTTAAAGAAGCACCTCCGCGTATACGGATGGTGGATCCACCCCCTGGAGTACCGTCGTTGGTGACAACACTTACTCCGGCAATTTTACCTACCAACATGTCCTGCGGATTTGTTGTTAAACCTTTATTTAGTGCATCAGGTTTTATGGCAACCACTGATCCGGTCGCATCATTTTTACGAACCGTACCATACCCAATAGCCACCACTTCCCCTAAGGCAATAGCATCTTCTTTTAATTGAATAACTAATGTGGTTTTTCCCGAAACAGGAATTTCTTCGGTCAGATAGCCTAAATAACGGACTACCAGAGTGGATTTTGAGGAAACTGAGAGTGTAAATGCTCCTTCAAAATTGGTGATAACACCATTGTTGGTGCCTTTTTCAAGAATACTTGCTCCCAGGATGGCTTCCCCGGTTTTAGCATCTTTCACAATACCGGAAACTGACATTTGTTGAGCATTGGCTGTCATGCCAAGTGCAAACATCGCTAAAACAGCAACAAATGCACGCATTTTGTGCTTAAAGTGATTGTACTTCATGCATTAAGTTTTTTTAAGGTTGAAACTTGTAATTAATTACTATAAAAAATGGATATAACTGATTTTTGACTTTCTAACAAATGTTTTTCTGAAATGGTTCAATCGAAAAGGCTTAAAAATCAGTTATACATATTTTATGTTGGCAAAAATAGAGTATTAATGTTTATATAAAATGTTTGTTATATAAATTTAATTCGAAAAAGTTATGCAAACGATTGCACTCAGTATTTTAAATATATTATGAAATAATTTTTTATTCGGATAATCTATTTTACTTTTGCATAGGATATTGTACAATGCGGATTTTTAAATCGGGATATTCAGTTATTAATGTTACAAAAAGTCTGAAAACCAGTAATCTGTATTTACTTATTGAGATATAAATTTCTATTACATTAATTAACCGGAAAGTCCTGAAATGAAAAAACCACAAATTACCATTAAAGATATCGGACGTGCCCTCAATATATCTCCTTCCACAGTTTCCCGTGCACTTAAAAACCATCCGGATATAAGTCAGCACACCAAGGATTCCGTTAATCAATATGCAAAAGAATTTAATTATAAGCCCAATACACTAGCATTAAGCCTTCGTACGAGTAAAAATAATACCATTGGGGTCATTGTGCCCGAAATAGTCCATTATTTCTTTTCTTCCATTCTCTCCGGAATAGAACAAATAGCCAATCAGCAGGGATTTAATGTGATTATATGCCAATCGTGTGAAAATTATGAGAATGAGGTCCGCAATGCCGAAGCGCTTATTGCAACCCGAGTATCGGGTGTATTAGCCTGCTTGTCGAAACATACCACTACCTACGATCATTTTCAGGATATTATCGATAGTGATATCCCCCTTGTGTTTTTTGACCGGATATGTATCGGTATCAACACCGACCGGGTGGTAGTGGATGATTATTCCGGTGCTTTTGCTGCTGTAGAGTACCTGATACAAACCGGGTGTAAGCGAATTGCTTTTTATAGTTCACCTTTCCATTTGGAAATTTCGAAGAACCGGAAAAACGGATACCTGGATGCGCTACGTAAATATGGTTTACCCGTTGATGAATCTTTGATCCGTGTTTGTGATACCAGGGAAGAAGCGATCATCATTACCCCCGATATTCTCGACAGACCGGACCGTCCTGATGGATTTTTTGCCATTAACGACCACTGCGCTTCCGGAATTATGTATGCCGTTAAATTAGCCCGGTTAAGGATCCCTGAAGATGTATCCATCTTCGGTTTCTCGGATGGTGAACTGGCCAAAGCGTGTGACCCGATGCTCAGTACCGTTGAACAACACGGATTTGAAATGGGCAAGAATGCTGCCAGGCTGCTACTCGATAAAATAAATGGCGAAACCCATGGTCAATATACGAACAAGATTATTAAGACGAATTTGATTATCAGGGGAACGACGAGGTAGGACGTTCCGTGTTCCGTGTTCAACGTTCAGCGTTCCGTGTTCCGTGTTCCGTGTTTTGTGTTCAATGTTATTCTGTTTAATAATATTAATATAAACCATTTTAAACTATATATTATGGCAACAGTTCAACGGTTTGAAGATTTGGAAGTTTGGAAAAAAGCCAGGGAAATATGTAAATATATTTCTCAGTTAACTCAAAAAGATCATTTTTCAAGAGACTTTTCTTTGAAAGATCAAATCAGACGTTCAAGCGGTTCAGTCATGGATAATATAGCAGAAGGATTTGAAAGAGGAGGCAATAAAGAGTTTGTAAACTTTTTAACCTATTCTAAAGGATCATTAGGCGAAGTACGTTCACAGTCTTATAGAGCTTATGATTATAATTATATTAATGAAGAAGAATTGAATAAAATAATTGTAGATTCTGTGTCGTTATCTGAAAGATTAGGTAAATTTATAAATTATTTAAAAAACTCAGATTTTAAAGGAATAAAATTCACTAAACAAAATCAAAACGATAAAGAAATAAATGAATAGCAAATTGATTATGGATGAACCTGTAAAACTGAATCTTCAACACGGAGCACGGAACACGGAACATTGAACTCATATATTATGGCAACAGTTCAACGGTTTGAAGATTTGGAAGTTTGGAAAAAAGCCAGGGAAATATGTAAATATATTTCTCAGTTAACTCAAAAAGATCATTTTTCAAGAGACTTTTCTTTGAAAGATTAAATCAGACGTTACAGTGGTTCGGTCATGGATAATTTAACAGAAGGATTTGAAAGGGGAGGCTATAAAGAGTTTGTAAACTTTTTTTACCTATTCAAAAGGATCATTAGGTGATGTACGTTCACAGTCGTTTAGAGCTTATGATTTTAATTATATCAGTGAAGAAGAATTGAATATTTTACTTACAAACTCAAATCCATTATCTGAAAGAATGGGAAAATTTATAAGTTATCTTAAAAACTCAGATTTTAAAGGCATAAAATTCAATAGTCAAAATCAAAAAGACATAGAAATAATAAATTAATTTATTGATTATTATGGATGAATTTCAAAACTTAGAATCCAGATCGCAGAACGCGAAACGCGGAACGCGGAACGCAGAACGCGGAACGCGGAACATTAAGCCTCATTTCAACTTCCTCCAAATCCTCAGCCTGAGCATGGGGTTTTTGGGAATTCAGTTCGGGTATGCATTGCAGAATGCGAATGCAAGCCGGATTTTGCAGACCTTTGGTGCCGATATTGAACAACTGTCATGGTTTTGGCTGGCAGCGCCCATAACGGGAATGATCATACAACCTATTATCGGGCATTATTCCGATCATACCTGGACAAAGCTGGGTCGTCGGCGTCCGTTCTTTCTGGCAGGTGCCATCATGGCTGCCATTGCTTTAATCCTGATGCCCAATGCCGGGGTATTTGCATCGGTGTTACCGGCTATGTTTATTGGAGCGGGATTCTTAATGATTATGGATGCTTCCTTCAATGTGGCCATGGAACCTTTCCGTGCATTGGTGGCCGATATGCTTCCTGCCGATCAAAGCACACTGGGATTTTCCATTCAGACTTTCTTGATAGGTATTGGCGCAGTGATAGGTTCCTGGCTACCGTATGTTTTAGGTAACTGGCTTGGAATATCTAAGGTCGCATCGAATGGGGGAATCCCGGATAATGTGGTTTTTTCATTTTACATTGGTGCTGTAGTCATGATTGTTACCATTCTGTGGACTGTTATCAGTACAAAGGAATACTCCCCGGAAGAACTTGATAAATTTAATGCAGACAGTAAACAAGTCGTCGAAGTAAAGGGTAAATTTTCGGATATTTTCAAAGACATGGCTGCTATGCCAAAAACCATGAAACAACTGGGTGTTGTTCAGTTTTTCTCCTGGATAGCATTATTCGGAATGTGGGTTTTCACAACTCCGGCAGTAGCTCAACATGTGTATGGATTGGCAATATCAGATACGAAATCTCTGCAATACCAGGATGCAGGTAACTGGGTGGGAATTATTTTTGGAGTTTATAACGGGGTCGCCATGATTTATGCACTTTTGTTGCCGGCAATTGCACATAAATTCGGACGTAAACTGACACATAGTATTTCATTGTTAGCGGGTGCCGCCGGATTGTTGTCTATTTATTTTATATCAAACCCCACCACATTGATTTATTCCATGATTGGGGTAGGTATGGCATGGGGTAGCATATTATCCATGCCTTATGCCATTTTAGCCCCGGCGCTACCGGTCCGAAAAATGGGAATTTATATGGGTATTTTCAATATCTTCATTACAGTTCCACAAATTATAAATGGAATATTCGGAGGGATGATCGTGAAGCGATTATTTGATTCCCAGGCTATATTTGCGTTGGTCATGTCCGGCTGCTTTTTAATAATTGCTGCCATTAGCGTCTTTTGGGTTGAAGATAAGTTAGAAGCAAAAATTTAACAAACATTTATCAGGCTATGCATATTCCAAAAGCCGGACAAAATTTAAAATAGCCTTCAAACCTCAAACTTTTCAAACATTTCAAACCTTAAACTTTTCAAACCTCAAACAATCAATATGGACAAATTTTCCCAAACAACTGACTCCTGGTGTATCGTTGAAGAAGGATTCAATGTGAAAGATCAACTTGCTTCCGAGACTGTTTTCACTATTGGCAATGGTCAAATCGTGCAACGTGGGAACCTGGAAGAGTATTATTCATGTGAAACCTTGCCGGGTTCTTATTTGTCCGGTAATTATAACCCCGAAAATGTAATATCTTCAAAATCGGATCATGTATATGCTCCGACATTCAATAATATGGTGAATGCACCTGCCTGGATAAGTATCATCGTACGCCTGAATGAAGAGAAACTGGACCTGGCTGTTTGGGAAGTACGGAACTTCAGACGTGTCTTGAATCTTAAAGACTGTATGTTGGAACGGACTTTTGAAGCCATTTCTTTAAAAGGACATCATATCAGTGTTTCTGTGAAACGGTTTCTGAGTATGGCTGAAACTGAAGTCGGGGCAATCAGTTATTCGGTTAAATCATTGAATTTTGTTGGCAGGATTTCTTTTATGCCGGTCATTGATGGCGATTTAAGTGACTATAATCCTCCTGAAAATGAGCCGGTATGGAATGTATTACAATCAAAAACCCAACAGGAAGTGGCTCATTTATGGACTCAGACCCGTCATGCCGATTATCATGTCTGTACAGCACTTACTTATGACTTGTATAAAAATAACGAACATGTTCATATCATTCCAACAAAAATTGAAAAAGAAAAAATAGCCGGATTCAGTACTGGGATTGATGTTAAATCAGGAGATACACTTTGTTTAAATAAATACGTGGCCATATTAAATTCATCAAATCATCCGCGGAAAGATCTTACTGTTAAAGCTTGTGAACTTGCATTATTGTCTAAACATAAAGGTTGGAATAAATTGATTGATGAACATTCACGAATTTGGGAAAATAAATGGCAGAATTCAGGTATCGATCTGGAAAAGAACCCTGGTGAAGTATATGACGGTCTGCTAAGTTTATTCAGGTCGTATCAGGTTCTTGAGAAAGAAGTTGAGTAGTAGTTAATCGTATTCGCATGGTGTCAAATTTAATGATTATCCGCAAAACGTCCAAACACAAAAATTATTAATTTACAATCTATTCATAGTCAGGTAAATAAAACGTTATCTCCTGATGTGATTCTATTATTGTTTTATTCCGGTTTTACATAGGTCCATATATACTCCATTATAGGTCCATATATCGTCCATTATAAGTCCATATCTATATAGATATGGACTTATAATGGACAATATACGGAGCAGAACCGGACAATTTGACGACTCAAATAAAATGGGAGTAAAATGTATATAAAAGGATAATAAAAGAGGAGTAAAAAAATAAATCCGAGTTGATTGTGGACGATCAAATTATGATCAGGGTCCATTGCGGATAATTATTAAATTTTGAATGCAGATGAATTAGATTTTAAACATTGATCCTTGATGGTTCAATTACTTTATGGCCATATATTTTTTTAATAAAAATTATTGTAGCATATGAAAAAACGCAGTATTCCATTAGTTGTCGTTTTGCTTTTTGTAACGGTGCTTCTTAGCGCAAAAACACAGAAATGGGTTCAACGGGTTGAACCTGCATATTGGTGGACGGAAATGAATCAATCTGAATTTCAGGTCATGCTCTATGGCACGGACATTCATTCAAGTGAAATATCAATCCGGTATCCCGGTGTTAGAATTTCCAGAAAAGAACTAACAGGTAATCCAAATTATGTTTTTCTGTATTTGAATGTATCAACCGAAGCATTGCCTGGTAAATTCAATATCGTTTTGAAAAAGGGAAAGGAATCACAAACCATCGTTTATGAGTTGAAAGAAAGAAGAGTCGGTTCTTCTGCCCGGAAAAGTTTTAAAGAAGCAGATGCTGTTTATTTGCTTATGCCCGATCGTTTTGCAAACGGGAATACGGCCAATGATTCAGTGGCAGGATATCATCAGGGAGTTCATCGTACGATCCCCGGTTCACGGCATGGCGGAGACATTGACGGAATTATCTCCCACGTTCCGTATATTGCTAGTTTAGGAATTACCACTTTATGGACAACACCACTTTTCGACAACAACGATATCCAGTATTCTTACCACCATTATGCCTGTACCGATTATTATAAAATTGATCCACGACTGGGTAAAAATGAAGATTATCTGCGTCTTTCAGAAACCTGTCATGCAAACGGTTTAAAATTAATTATTGATGTAGTCCCCAATCATTGCGGTTCTACTCATTGGTGGATGAAGGATTTGCCTTCAAACGACTGGATCAATACCTGGCCTGCATATACCAACTCCAATTACCGCATGACTGCCTGGACCGATCCACATGCATCCAATACTGATTTGTATCGCCTTACCCATGGATGGTTTGCACCCAATATGCCGGATTTAAACCTGCAAAACCCGCTTCTTTTTGACTATCTGCGGCAAGTATACGTTTATTGGATTGAAACGGCCAACCTGGATGGAATGCGGGTTGATACGTATCCGTACAACGATATCCGGACGGCTGCCCGGTTTATTCAATCAATTCGAAATGAATATCCCAACATGAATGTCGTTGGTGAATGTTGGGTAAAAACACCAGCCGAAATTGCCTATTATCAATCGGGCAATAACAATAAAGATGGTTTTGATTCCAGGCTCACCAGTGTCATGGATTTTTGCCTGAAGGATGTTTTCAGTTCTGCATTCAATGAAACTGATGGCTGGGATACCGGAATGTCGCGATTCTATTCCCTTTATGCACAGGATTTTGTTTATTACAATCAAAACCTGATCATGAATTTTCTGGATAATCACGATATGGACAGGTATTCAATAGTGGTAAAAAGAGATGTCCATAAATTCAAAATGGGATTGGCTATGTTACTTACCTCCCGCGGTTTCCCTCAGATTTATTACGGCACAGAAATTATGCTGGATGGCATTGCGGGTGATTACCAGGGACACCGTTTCGATTTTCCCGGAGGATGGACTCAAGATACACGGAATGCATTTACAGTTGAAGGCAGAACAATCGTTGAAAATGAAGTGTTCGATTATTTGAAAACATTGTTGGTTTACCGTAAAAACAATGCCGTTTTACAAAGCGGACTCATGAAACAGTTTATTCCTGAAAATGGCTTGTACGTTAACTTCAGGTACAATGATAAAAAAGCAATCATGATCATTGCGAATAATAATGATCAGGATAAAGAACTGGATGTAACACGCTTTAGAGAAATGCTTGAAGGAAAGACAGAGGGAAAAGAAATTACTTCTTCAAAAATATATTCATTACAATCGTCTGTCCTCGTACCCGCTAAAACAGTATTGATGCTGGATGTTAAATAGAGTAGGATTATCCTTGTGCTTAATTCCGGAGAATAAATACATATCCGGGATTGAATGCCAGAGTAAGATAACGGATACTTTTCATCATACACAGACTATTATTTCCGAACAAAGAAATTAAATTAAAACAATAAACCATGAAAAAACGAATGTTAATTATTTTGTTGATTGCAGTTGCATTTTCGGCATGTGTTCAGCAAAGCCTGAATTATCCATCAGAGTCTGAAAACAACAAGAACCTGAATTCGTTAATGACATTGAAAGTCGGGAGCAATACCATCTATCTGCAGGATTTCGTGATGAATCCTTCTGAAATAGATTCAGTAACCACCTCTTCGGGCAAACTCATTTGTCATATGGATCCTAAAAGGATTAGTGCTGAATTAATTGTTCTTTCCGACATGGAGCATTTTGTGGATGTCAGATTATGGATAAAAGGTATACCATTTTCTGTCCCATGTCGAAAGACAGATAAAACAGATTATCTTTTTTCATTCAATCCGCAGGGCAAGGTTTATAAAAAAGTACAGATAGCCGGTCAAATGAATGATTGGGTTCCTTCCCTTACACCTGAACTGAAACTAAATGAATCAGGTTTATACCAGGTAAAACTGAATGTAAGTCCGGGTACCTATTTATACCAAATGAGTCTGGATGGTGTACAAAATCATGATGCCAATAATCCTTCCAGGGTGGACAACGGATACGGAAAATTCAACTCAATATTGCAGGTTGCCGGATTTAAAGATAAATACCCGGTACTTCATACATCAGCTTTTACGGCAAAAAGCATTACTCTGTCAGCTCAAAATGGCTCAGGCCACGCATTTGTTTATTGGCAGAACTACAGGTTGCCGGATAAATTTATAAAAGTTCAAAACAGGTCAATTAGTTTTAAAATACCTGATGAAGCTAAAAAATCCGATCGTTCTTTTATACGTGTCTGGGCAAGTAATGAATTTGGCGTCAGTAACGATATTCTGATTCCACTTGATAAAGGTGAAGTGCTGACCGATGCGAAAGAAATAACCAGAACCGACAAACATGCCCAGATTATTTATTTTATGTTGGTTGATCGATTTAAGGATGGAGATTCATCCAATAACCATCCAATGAACCGCCCCGATGTAAACCATAAGGTCGATTACTGGGGTGGTGACTTAGCCGGTTTGCAACAAAAAATTGATGAGGGTTATTTCGAAAAAATGGGTATAAACACCTTGTGGATTTCTCCACTGAACCAGAATCCCACGGAGCCTTACGGGTATTATGCACCCATGAAAACAAAATTTTCAGGATATCATGGATACTGGCCGGTCTCGTCTTCCAAAGTTGATTTTCGTTTTGGAACCAATGCGATCTTCCGAAATTTAGTGGCTGATGCCCATAAAAAGAATCTGAATATCCTGCTTGATTACGTGGCACATCATGTCCATATAGAACATCCGTTTTATAAAATCCATCCACAGTATACTTCTTCACTCTATCTTCCGGATGGCACGATGAATACTGAACGGTGGAACGATCACCGCCTGACTACCTGGTTCGATACATTCTTACCAACCATCGATTTTTCGAAACCTGAAGTCGTTGATATGATGACCGATTCGGCTATGTTCTGGATCAAAGAATTTAATATTGATGGCTTCAGGCATGATGCATGCAAACATATTCCGGAAAAATTCTGGCGGGAACTGACCTATAAAATCAAAAAGCTTAACCAGGGAAAGAACCTGTATCAAATAGGGGAGACTTATGGCAGTCCTGAACTGATCAGCAGTTATCTCACCACCGGTATGCTTGACGGGCAATTCGATTTTAATGTGTTTGATATAGCCAACACTACTTTTGCAGGAGTTGGCGGAAGTGACCTCAAACAGGTAAATACCATTTTAAGTTCCAGCCTGTACATGTATGGTAATCACAATCTGATGGGCAATATATCAGGTAATCAGGATAAGCCGAGGTTTATGGCTTATGCTTCGGGTGATCTGAAATTTGGGGAAGATTCCAAAGTTGCCGGTTGGCAACGCAATATTGGAATCACCGATTCAACAGCATATGATAAAATCCTGTTGATGCATACTTTTAATATGACCATTCCCGGAATCCCCGTTATCTATTATGGGGATGAAATCGGTCTGACCGGTGCCAATGATCCCGATTGCCGAAGAATGATGAAATTTAATGGTTGGAACAACCGGGAAACAAATCTGTGGAAGAAAGTTTCTCTATTGACACACATGCGAAAAAACAATCCGGTGCTTATTTACGGGGAATTTATGACACTCGATTCTCAGAAGGACAGTTGGGTATATGCCCGTCATTATTTCAACAAAAATGCCATTGTTTTTATTAATAATTCCTCCAAACCCAAAGCTTTTGATGTTCCTTTGCCACTCGAATTTAATACCGAAGGTCTAAAATCAACTTTTAATACTAAATTTGCAGTCACAAACCGGAATATCCGGATTCAATTACCGGCTTACAGTTCGGAAGTTTTACTTTAAGAGGCTGGATAAAAGTGTCAGGAATCAAGAACCAGGAATCAAGAACCAAGAGCCAAGACAAAAGAACCAAGAGCCAAGACAAAAGAACCAAGACAAAAGAACCAAGATAAAAGTAAGCTATAAATAAACTTCAAACCTCAAACTTCAAACTATAAACTTCAAACTTCAAACAATGATACAACTAAAAGACAGTGATTTGGCTGCAGCAGCTGAAAAAGGGATGGACGAATTTTTACACGTTTTTACTGATGCTTATCTTCTGGAAATAGGAGGAGAACTGACTGCTAAAAATATGCCACTCCTGAACGGGAGCCAGCATACATTGCTGGCATATCACTTTTTTACAAAAGAAATGAGCGAAGGGGGATTTGTTCAATTGATCCAAAACGGATATGGTGGCTATATCTTTTCGAACCCATTTGCAAAAGCAATGAAACAATTCGGTGCTGCAGAACTGGCAAAATTAATCTATAAAGCGAAAGAAATTTACGATCCGAACAAAGATAAGCTGGAACGAGAAACTACCGATGAAGAATTTAATGCCTTATACGTTGATTTTGAAGAATTCGATGAACTGGAAGAAATCTATTTTGATATAGAAGAGAAACAAACTTCATTGATTGCATCGTATGTGGATGAACATGTGGCTGATTTTGCTGAAATAATTCAGTAAAAATACGAACGTAAACCATTATTGTCCCAAAATGGCATTATGCTGTTTTGGGACATTGTTTTTTATAAGTTGACAAAGGACTAAAAATGTATTAGATAAATTCCGGTAATAATGACTATCAGGAAACAATCTGCATGTCAGACAATGAATTGTTTGACATTTTCCAGGTCTTCGGGAGTGTCAATTCCGTAAGTTTCGACTTCGGTATAACCGACTTTAATGCGATAGCCGTTTTCGAGCCAACGCAGCTGTTCCAGCGATTCGGCAATCTCTAAAGGGGATTGCTCCAAAAGAGTCAGTTCGTGTAAAATTTCAGCCCTGTAAGCGTAAATACCCACATGTTTGAGGTATGAATGATGTGTTAACCAGTTTTCAGTTTCTACTCCACGTATAAATGGAATTACCGACCGGCTGAAGTACATGGCTTCGTTGCGGGAATTTACAATCAGTTTCGGGTTATTCGGATTGATCAGATAAGCTATGCCGTCATTTTCGGTTACTTTTTTGGCTAATGTAGCTATTTGAGTGTCCTGATCATCAAAACATTTCAGGATTTCTAAAATTTGTTCAGGTTGAATAAATGGTTCATCGCCCTGAACATTGACTACCACATCGAACCATTCTGTAAGTTTTGAAAATGCTTCATAACAACGGTCTGTTCCGCTTTTGTGATTTTCGGAAGTCATAATGGCTTTCCCTCCAAAGTCAATCACCGCCTGGTAAATCCTGTTATCGTCCGTGGCAACATAAACATCCGGCATGACCTTTGAAACCTGCTCGTATACACGTTGGATCATAGTTTTTCCGCCAATATCCACCAGCGGTTTCCCCGGAAACCGGGTAGAATTAAACCTGGCCGGTATAATACATACCATTCGCAGCGGGATTGGTTCTTTTTCCTGAATTGTTCTTTTCATACAGTTTGCATTTATGTTGTCAATTCATTTTGTGAGATTTGAAAATTCTTCTTTTTGTTAAGGCAAACCAACTTGTACTCCGCATTAATAAAAGGACAATGAGTGGAAATGAAGCTATATTAAATGATTGTACCGATAAGGCAAATGCAAATAATGCTGTCAGAAGTAATAAAATATTGACTATCTGATAATAAAATAATACCACTCTCATTGGTTTTATCCATATGAATAAAGCAACAAATAAGTTCAGAGGATTCAACCAGAGTAAATTTAAATTCGACCTGACCAACGGGTGTAGCGAAAAAAACATCAGATAAAATGCGATCAAACCACCAATACCGGTGATAACCAGCAACACAGTATCAAAAAATTTGAAATGACGTTTACTTTCTTTAATATCCCAAACCGTCAGGACAATTCCTAAAACCAATAAAATAATAAAGACTGTTACGGGTTTATAAAATACTGAATCTGTTTGGACGGAGGTACTACTTTTATCGATTAAAAGTTTCTTTTCTGATACAAGTTCCCTGATTTTGGTGCCAGGTGAATGAATTTGTGCTGTCTGAAATTCATACATCAGGTTATCCGGTAAAAACATGCTTTCGTTTAGATTGGCTTCCCGGTCAGCATCCATGCCGAATACTATATCAATACCGAATTTGAGCCAGGTGTCTGTCCCAACATACATACCTACCCATTGACGAAACGTTTTTGGTTCACTGACAGGCCGGTATTTGACGTAACCATCTATGGCTGACAGTATTTTATCCCTGGGCCGGGAAGCACAATTATCAAATATAAAGTTATACCGGTAAGTCCTGTTCTCAGGCTCATAATTTTTCAACAACAACCCGATTAATTTTTTCTTTTCATCAAGTGTCAGATTTAGGATTTGTTCCCATACAATTGAATTCCGTTGCTTGTATTCGGGTAAAAAGTATTTTGTGTCATAAATACCCAGTTGGTAATCAGTTTCACCCTTTATGAACTTATAATAGAAATTTTCTGTTTCAAAGCTAAAAATGCCATAATTAAAAACCAGATCAACTCCACGGGTCGAATCATCAATCCGGATAGCAGTATGACCAAATTTAGAATAAACTTCTTCACCGGGAGAACAGGTAATTAAACTTACAACTGCAGAATCACCTATTGAGATTTGCTGGGCATTTATTTTTAACAAACAAAACAGAATACCGGCAACTAAAAAAAATCTTTTCATTGAAAAATATGTTATAGTATTTTGCAAAAGTAATTCTATTTATTTAATTATTTAAGAAAAAATAATTTTGTTTCCATGTAGTGATCAAAAGGAACTATTTAAAAAATGTATTTGTAATACGAATTATGAAGCAATAAATTTATTTTTATCTTTTTTTTGTGCATTTATTTTATAATTAGCATATTTATAGCAGAAAATTGCTAAATTTGTGCTTTATAACATTGTTGTCAAACATATTTCTCACAAAATTTATATGGCAAAAAAGCATGTTTCCGATCTCAAACCGCTGGAAGAGATAATGACAGTTTGGGATGTATTAACCCCTGATGAGAGACAATTTGTAAGAAATAATTACTCGGTACATTATTTCAAAAAAAATGAAATGATACATAGCGAAGGTGAGATCCCTACGCATATGATGATTCTGGCAAGTGGGAAAGTAAAAGTGTATAAAGAAGGAGTTGGTAGTCGGTATCAAATTATCAGGATGCTAAAACCGGGTGAACATTTCGGTTACAGGGCTATTATTGCCAATGAAACCTACAACACCAATGTCACCGCCTTTGAAGCATCAACTGTTTACATGATTAAAGCGGAAATATTTTTATCCATTCTACGACATAATAATGCTTTTTGCTATCGGTTTCTGGAGGAAATAGCCACAGATCTGGCGGCCTCGGATGCCCGCACGGTAAACCTCACCCAGAAACATATCCGTGGAAGATTAGCAGAGGCGCTGTTGTTACTCAAAACAAACTATGGGCTGGAAGAAGATGGTGCTACTATCAGCATTTATCTCTCACGGGAAGATCTGGCAAATCTGTCGAACATGACCACCTCCAATGCAATACGTACCTTGTCTAATTTTGTGAATGAACATGTCATTGCCATGGATGGTCGAAAACTTAAAATTATTGATGAAGAAAGACTTCGCAAAATCAGTAAAATGGGTTAATCGCCTGATGTAAGCCCTTAAGAATTCTTCATCTGCTAATTGTTCGTAAATTATACCTTATTAATAAACAAGCTCAGTCAAAGTTGGTTTTATATTCGTAATAATCTATTTTATTTCAATACATTTCACAATTATGAATGCCGGACAGATTCATGCTACCTATAAATCAATATCTCACTTCCTTGTTTCAGGGCAGGTGAAAAGTGCCTTTGACAAAACAAAGAGCCTGGTCAATGAATTGCAAAATGGCGAATACTCCGATCGTCTGGAAGATTTGCAACAAAACTACCGGTATCTGCTCCATTATTATATTTCCGGTGTTGATGATCCACAACGAAAATCAGTATACAATAAATTAATCGCAAAAATATTTGTACTAAACTCCGAATTGAGGGAAGAACTTATATTGCGCAACTCTTCTAATTACGAATATACCCAAAAACGTTATTACCCGCATACGAGAAGGTATCATACGACAGTTGATTTGTTTAATGCATTTAAATACTTTCATTCCCAAACCGCATTATTAAAAAGTAAAGATGAAGTTCATGACACCGAACTGAAAAGACTGCGCTCAAATTATGAATTGTTGATACCGGAGTTCTTCGGACTCTTTTGGCTTTCAACAGTCATCGGATCACAGGAAAAATTACTGTTCAACCAGGTGATGCATAAAGACTATCCCGGTTGGATTGAAAAGTCCATGGTGGTTTCGGCACTGACCTTGAATTTATGGCGAATGTTTGATGAAAGCAAACTTATGTTGCTTTTTGATGCCTGCCTGATTGATGATCAACAAGTGAAACAACGGGCTTTGGTGGGTTTATGCTTCGTCATGGCTAAATACAACCGCTTTTTGCCATTTTTTCCTTCCATTCGAAACCGATTGGTATTACTGGCCGATGATCATCATATCGTAGACAATTTTCAAAATATTATCATTCAACTTATTGCAACTGCCGAGACTGAAAAGATCACGAAGAAAATGCAGGAAGAGATTCTTCCCGAAGTGATGAAAATTAGTCCTATGTTGAAAGATAAGATGGATACTGACAGTCTGTTGAATGCTGATGAATGGGAAGAAGAAAATCCTGATTGGCAGGAAATGCTTGACAAGAGTGGTGTGTCCGATAAACTCAAAGAACTGAGCGAACTTCAGCTGGAAGGAGCAGATGTTTATATGAGTACTTTTTCATTGCTTAAAAGTTTTCCGTTCTTTTCACAGTTTACCAATTGGTTTATGCCCTTTGATTCAATGAATTCATCGGTAAATGAATTGTTTAAAACAGATGACCGGACCTTGCTGACTGCATTTGTGAACAACAATGTAATGTGTAATTCCGACAAATACTCTTTTTGTCTGAGTATTCTTCAAATGCCCGAATCGCAACGTGGTATGTTGAAGCAATCCTTTAAAATGGAAGCAGAACAATTGGATGAAATGTTGAAAGATGAAGCTATTTTATCACCCAATACGGTTTCTAAAAATATATCCAGGTTATATATTCAGGATTTATTTCGGTTTTTTAAATTAAACCCCCAACACAACGACTTCTCTGATATGTTTGCATTCACCCTGTTAATGCATCGTTCGTATTTATTTGAGATTTTATCCGCTGACAGCAATTTCAAATTAAGTATTGCGGAATATTATTATTCAAAAAGCCATTATTACCAGGCACTCGAATTGTTTGAAAAGATTCAGCAGGAATCGACACCGTCTGCTGCGTTGTATCAAAAGATTGGCTATTTATATCAGATTACTTCTCAGTTGTCAAAAGCCCTGGATGCCTATATAAAGTCTGATCTGATACTAACGGATGATGTCTGGACTGTCCGAAAAATAGCGCTTTGTTACCGTTTATCGGGAGATTTTGGCAAAGCACTGGAATTTTATCAACATGCAGATTACCTGAAGCCGGACCAGTTAAGTGTACTGATGCAGATTGGTCATTGTTATGCTGAATTAGGAAAATTCAAGGAAGCATTGAATGTATACTTTAAATTAGACGCTTTGGGTGATGAAAATGTAAAAGTATGGCGCGCCATATCCTGGGTCTCTTTTATATCGGGGAATACTAAGCAGGCCGACTATTATGTTCATAAATTAATTGAAAACGAACCCACTGCTCATGATTATTTGAACGCAGGGCATGTTTCCTGGTGCCAGCACCGTCTAACGGAAGCGCTGGAGTATTACCGCAATTGTCTGGATTTAAAACAAAATAACTGGGATTTGTTTCTTGAAGCATTTAATGAAGATAAACCATTTTTAATTGCTAACGGGATTGATGCAGATGAAATTCCCTTGTTTATAGATGAATTGAATCCGGTGGTCTTTTAAGGAAAGAGGTAAGAGGTGAGAGGTGAGGAATGAGTAGGTAGTAGGTAGTAGGTAGAAGGTAGTTGGTAGTTGGAATGAGTAGTATGTAGTTATAGGTGAGGAAAGTGAAGGCCGAAAGTGAGGGTTTCACTGGATGAATACACACCTTCTTTTCTTACTTTCTTACCTCTTACCTCTCATAGTTTAACTCCCATTCCCCATTCAATAAATTCCGCTTTTTGAAGATGCGTTTTCAGACCCAATGATATAAAAAGATGTTTTGTTAAGCTGTATTTCATAGTCGCACGAGTATAAAACCATCCATCTTCCCGGTTAATGTCATACGGGTAAATGAGGGGTTTATTTAATATCCCGTTTTTAGCATCAGTATAGGGTGAAAGATTCTTCAACGGGTCGTACAGATAAATACCCAAATCAATCCCGGCTGATAATCTTCCAAGCAAAACTTCATGTTGCCACGATATTCCCGCACGTAATTTGGTTGCTAATTTATTTGAAGAGATATATACTCTGTTATACAGAGAGGTGCCATCATACACACCATCATAAAAAGCATCAATTCCCAACCCAATCCGGTAATAATTAGTAATTGGCCGGTACAACCCTACTGCCAGGGAACCAATCGGGTATGTCCGGTTATCCAAATAAAAAGATTGCCTGAATCCTCCGGAGGCAATTATTTCAAGGGAGAACTTACGGGGGATATCTTGCAGGATTTTTCGAACGGGAAATGCAAACTTCTTGTATCCAGGTGAGTATTTAATTCCAATAAAGCCGTTTAAAAGGTTTAATCCGGAGTTAGGAACAACGGTACTTCCATTCGACATATGATTCCATGTGTATTCGGCTGTCAGGCTGATTCCGTTTACAATGGGAATCTCCAGGCTCCCACCTCCTGAAAAGTATACATTTAATGCCGATCCTATTGCCGCATTGGTGCTATCGAAAGGGATGGTAAACCCATTAGAATCAATACTTGTATTCTGGTATGTCTTTGTTAAAAAGCTGATCCCTGTCCCGGCTTTCACGCTTAGTTTGAAATACCGCGACCGAATCAACGGATAGCTTATATAGGGGTATATGGCAAATGCATTCCCGAGTTTGAGAGGGTTTCCCAGATTGATCCATACAGTGCCCAACCCGATTACAGGAAATGCATTAAATTGTTGCCAGGGTTTATTACCCATGGTTTGAAATTCGACCGATAATTCGGTTCCGACTGCAGGATTCTCAATCAATGGTTTTACATGCTGATCATGAGGTAGGATGTGTCCATAAATTCCCTGAATTTTGAAACTATATGGTTCACTGGTTTGGGCTTGCAGGATAAATACATTTACAATGAACAGAAGCGGAAAAAGATAATATTTCATAGTTTCATCTCTTGTTTCTGTTTTTCCATTCGTTTTTTTTGGTTACCTTTGACACCACAAATGTAATAATAATCGATTGGAAATACAGGTGTCCGATTATTTTTAAAGAAAAAAATAGAATTCGTCATTCAACTATTGTCATCCATGTTTACTGTTTTTAAAAAAGAATTACGTACTTTTTTTAGCAATGCTACCGGTTATATTGTAATTGGGATTTTTTTAATTCTTACAGGATTGTTCCTGTGGGCTATTCCCGGTGAATATAATATCCTGGATACAGGGTATGCCAATGTTGATGGACTGTTTTATTTAGCACCCTGGTTGTTTTTATTCCTGTGTCCGGCTGTAACAATGCGTCTTTTTGCGGAAGAAATTCAAACAGGCACCTGGGAACTGTTGGTTACCAAACCGTTGAGCTTTACGCAAATTGTACTCGGTAAGTATTTCGCAGGCCTTGTTTTGGTTACAATAGCATTACTACCCACTCTGTTGTATTATTTTTCAGTTTCTTACCTGGCAGAACCGGTAGGTAATGTCGATTCAGGCGCATTTTGGGGTTCCTTTGCCGGTCTGTTTTTCTTATCCTCTGCTTATGTGGCTATTGGAATATTTTCTTCTTCACTCTCAAAAAATCAAATTATTTCATTTGTTGTTGCAGTTTTGATCTCATTTTGCTTTTGCTATGGCTTTGATGTGTTGACCGGTTTCTTTACTTCCGGACAATCCATTCAACTGATCGATTCTGTGGGAATTTTCACCCATTATAAATCCATGAGCCGGGGAGTAATTGATTCCAGGGATTTACTTTACTTTTTTATTTTAAGTTCGGTATTTTTGTATGCAACCGGATTTATTATCAAGAGACGTTAACCGGGATGTGACTAAACATTCCATTTTATTGAATATGAATTAATGAAAACGAAAATATGAATAAACCGTTGATTTTAATTACCAATGATGATGGACATGATGCTCCCGGAATAGAAATATTAACCATGCTTATGATGCAACTGGGTGATGTAGTGGTAGTAGCTCCCGATGGAGCCCGTTCAGCCCAATCAAATGCATTGACCGTAACTCATCCCATACGATTTAAGAAAATAGAAGAAGTTGAAGGCTTGATTCGATATTCATGTACAGGTACACCTACCGACTGTGTGAAATTAGCCTTGAATGAAATTGTGGTGCGACGGCCTGATTTAGTTGTTGCCGGTATAAACCACGGATCAAACTCAGCCATTAATGTGATCTATTCAGGTACAATGGGTGCAGTGCTCGAAGGATGTGAAAATGGCATTTTATCCATTGGCTTTTCGATTTGTGATCATTCGTTGGAAGCCGACTTTAGCCAGTTTGAACCTTTTATATTGAAAATAACACGCGAAGCATTGCTAAACGGTTTACCTCATGCAACCTGCCTGAATGTAAATGCCCCGGTGGGTGAAATCGCCGGTATCCGCATAGCCCGACAATGCGATGGCAGATGGACCAAAGAATATGCTAAACGCACTGATCCACGTGGTGGGTCTTACTTTTGGTTGACCGGTAATTTTGAAAATCATGAACCGGATTCGGAGGATACGGATGAATGGGCACTCGATCATGGTTTCATATCGGTCGTCCCTACTAAAATCGACCTGACAGCATATGATGCGATGGAAAAAATACGTACATGGAATCTGTAAAATTCAAGTGGCTGGAACGATTCAATCTTTTCCTGGTTGGATTTATTCCCGGATTACTGTTTCCGGTGCTTTTTATGTGGGTTTACTTAAACAGGTATTACCCGGGAGATTTGTCTTTCATTGAAACTATAAAAGTGCTTTATCCCGGTGTTCTGATGGGTAAAATGCTGATGCTTTCCATCATGCCAAATCTCATCCTGGTTTTTGTTTTTTACAAGACGGAGAGTTTTAAATTAGCCTCCGGAATCCTGTTAGGCGGAATGCCTTATTTTATAGCAAGCATCTTTATGCTCTGAAATTTTTTTAGCATTGAGCATAGAGCATAGAGCAAAGAGCAAAGAGCATAGAGCAAAGAGCATAGAGCATAGAGCATAGAGCAAAGAGCAAAGAGCAAAGAGCATAGAGGAAAGAGGAAAGAGGAAAGAGCAAAGAGCATTGAGCATAGAGCATAGAGGATTTAGTATAGAGCATTGCGAAATGAATTTATAGCAAAATATTTTAACTGTTTATTCTCAAAACCTAAATCAATCATCACATCAACATATCATCACATTATCACATTATCACATCAACACATTATCACATCAACATATCATCACATTATCACATCAACACATCATCACATTATCACATTATCACATCAACACATTATCACATTATCACATCAACATATCATCACATTATCACATCAACACATTATCACATCAACATATTATCAAATTATCACATCAATACATTATTATGAAATATTTTATCATAGCCGGAGAAGCATCAGGGGATTTACACGCATCGAATCTCATGCGCGAACTACGCAACGAAGATCAGGCTGCTGATTTTTGCTTTTTAGGAGGTGATTTAATGCAGGCTCAGGGAGGTAAAATGATCAAACATTACCGTAAAATGGCTTTCATGGGTTTTTGGGGTGTATTGAAAAATGCCCGGAAAGTGTTGAATAACATCCGTGAATGTAAGAAAGCCATCATCGACTATCAACCGGATGTAGTAATACTTGTCGACTATCCGGGCTTTAATCTTCCCATGGCACGCTTTACAAAAGAAAAATTAAACATCCCCGTTTACTATTATATTTCCCCTAAAATATGGGCATGGAAAGAACACCGCATTCATGCTATAAAAGAAAACGTGGATGTATTGTTTACTATATTTCCCTTTGAAACGGCATTCTATGGCAGGCATGATTATCCGGTAGAGTATATTGGAAATCCGTCGGTTGATTCTGTATCTGAACGCCCTGATCAGCAACAGACATTTAAAGAGTTTTGTGCCAAAAATAAATTGACAAACAAACCAATTATTGCCCTTCTCTCTGGAAGCCGTAAGCAGGAAATCTCAGCCTGCCTGCCCCGCATGATACAGGCCACGCTTCGATTCCCCGAATATCAGGCAGTAATAGCCGGAGCACCCGGAATTAATCCCGATTTCTATGCATACGTTTTGAAAGATAAAAATGTTCGCATAGTATTTGATCAAACGTATTCATTGCTTCAACAGGCAAAAGCTGCCGTGGTTAATTCAGGAACAGCAACACTCGAAGCAGCATTGATCGGTACCCCACAGGTAGTGGTATATAATGTTTATTTCGGACGGTTTATGATGCTCTTGAAAGATTATTTTGTGAAGGTGAAGTATATTTCGCTGGTGAATCTGGTGGCAGAAAAAGAAGTTGTAAAGGAATTAATGGCTCATTTCTTTACGGTTGAAAATGTTTCAAAAGAACTGGACAATATATTGCATGATAAAACTTACCGGCTAAATATGCTTCATGAATATGATCTTATGAAAAAATCGTTGGGTGGACCCGGTGCCGCTTCAAAGGCAGCAAAGAAAATGGTGGAACTTTTATCAGCCCGTTAATCTCTCGGAATGTCTTTGTTTTTGTGTTTTCATAACTGGAATTGCTTTCTCTTGTTAAGAATGTTCCTGCTTTTATTGATACTTAAAACTGACAGAAATTATGTTTATTATTCTGCTTACTTATACCTGCTTAACCGAAAAAATTGATGAGTACCTGGTTGAACACCGGACTTACCTTGACCGGTATTATTCACTTAATAAGTTTATTTGTTCAGGGGCACAACAACCGCGTACTGGTGGTGTGATACTGTGTAATGGAGTATCCGTAGACGAGGTAGAATCGATTGTTTTAGAAGATCCTTTCAAAATACACAACCTTGCTAACTATCAGGTCATAGAATTTACACCTTCAAAATTTGCTCCGGCATTTGAATCCTTTATTCAGAAAGGGGAATAATGTTTTATAATTCATTTATTTCCAGACTGTATATTTTAATATTCGAAATCTCAGAACCATACACTTTATAAATACAGGTTATGAAAACTACACTGAACACCTTCCATCAAGAAGCTCCCGAAGTTGCTAAAGCATTCGACGGACTTGTCGAAGCATTGAAATCAACTACCGGATTAGATCCAAAAACAAAACAACTGGTTTATATCGGGATTAAATCGTCACTTGGTGATAGTACTGCCGTGTTTTTCCATGTAAAAATGGCTAAAAAAATGGGTGCAACACGTGATGAGATTAAAGATACAATTCTGATTACCCTTACAGTTTGTGGTCTGAAAGGTGTATCCACCTGTCTGCAAACGGCCCTGGAAGCTTATGACAACGAGTAATTAAACAGGGTAGGGAGTCAAAATTGGTTTCCATAATCCTGAATGTCGTTTACTTTTCTATAAACCTATTTCAGGACTGTATAATCTTATTTTCTTACTCCTTACCTCTCGCTCATCATTCCTCTCTTCTCATTCCTTCTTATGCGATTACACACGCCATAGCAATGCTGTAAAACTTTGAATCAATGCTTTCACTTCGGGAGGTGAGTACTACCGGTTTTGTGGTGCCCTGAAGCAACCCGCCCATTTCAGCACCGGCAAAAAGTGACAGGCCTTTGTAAAAACAATTGGCACATTCAAAGTTTGGAAAAATAAGTATGTCGGCATCTCCAAGTACCGGTGTAGGAACATTCTTAATGCTTCCTTTTTCTTTATCCAATGCCAGAAAAATATCCAGCGGACCATCCATGATTACGTCCCCGAACTCCCCGTTACGCCACATTTGCATGATGTCCAGGTAATCCTGCATATACTGAATTTTAGGATTGGCAATTTCTGTAGCGTGAATCAATGCAATTTTAGGCTTGGGAATGCCAAATTTATACGCCGTTTCAATGGCATATTTAATCATGGCTGTTCGTTGTACTAAATTGGGCGAGGGTATGACCACCGGATCGGAAAAGAATATCAGTTTGTGATAAGTTGGGATTTCAAGGGCTGCATTGTACGTCAGAACTTTACCCGGAGGTAATATCCCTTTTTCTTTATCCAGGATAGCTCTTAACAAAACATCGGTATTTACCAGCCCTTTCATTAATATGTCAGCTTCTCCCGATTTAACCATTCGAACCGCTTCCAACGTTGCCAAATGAACTTCCGGAATGTCAATGATGTGTATAAAGGGAGAAAGATTTTGTTCAAATAAATGAGGCGATTCGATGGAAGCTACATCACCGATTAGAAATGCTTCAATAATTCCCAAATCAACAGCCCTTAATACGGCGTCCAGTGTATGCGAATCAATGGCATTCGCTACTGCCATGCGTTTTCGGCAATTCACACTGGTAAGGTGTGCTGTCAGCTCTGCAAAACTTGAAATTGATTCCATTTAATGGAGATTAGGTTGGATTTGTATGACAAATGTAGGACTAATTTTTTACTGAAACAATACCCTGAAACAGTTTCACGAGTTGTTATTTAATTATTTGTTATTTAAGTTTTTATCAAAAATTTCGAATGCAGATTGATTGCTTTCTGTTTTTAAATATTTTGTCCTGAAATGATAGAATTAGGAATAAAATCGAATGCAGAATGTCAATTCGTAACTTGGTTAACACTGGAATCTGGAAACTGATTGTTGAATTTTTTTTATTGTTTCAAATAAAAATCAAAGTTTTTATAGGAGTTTCAATATTTACATCAATAATACAATGTTAAAATTTAGATAATTTGGCTCCTGATATTTCGAACTATGCATAAATAACTATTTATCTTTTAATTTTAACTAAAAACACACCTTCATGTGTTTAAAGTTGAAATTTCTGAATATCTTTGAACGTTTTTTGTTAAATAGTTTTTAAACACATTCTGTCCACCTCATTAAAAAACGAATTTTCTTCCATGAAACGATTTAGATTCCTGAACAACATCTTCGGATGGGTAGCTTTTGCCGTAGCAGCTGTGACTTATTTACGAACCATGGAACCCACTGCCAGCTTTTGGGATTGTCCGGAGTTTATTACCAGTGCCTTTAAACTGGATGTAGGTCACCCACCCGGAGCTCCTTTTTCCATGCTGGTTGGCCATTTTTTCTCTTTATTTGCCAAAGATACAGCTCACGTAGCTCTCATGGTAAACTCTTTAACTGCTTTGTGCAGCGCATTTACCATTTTGTTCCTTTTTTGGACCATCACTCATCTGGCTCGGAAAATCGTTATTAAATCCGAAGAGGATTACACCACCGGAAACATAGTTGGCATATTGGGTGCCGGAATGGTTGGTGCGTTGGCCTATACTTTTTCCGATACTTTTTGGTTCTCGGCAGTGGAGGCTGAAGTCTATGGCTTCTCTGCATTATTTACAGCTGTTGTATTCTGGCTTATCCTTAAATGGGAGAGGGTTGCCGACAAACCGGGTTCCGATCGCTGGCTTATTTTGATAGCTTATATGATGGGATTGTCCATCGGGGTTCACCTGCTAAACCTGCTCACTATTCCTGCACTGGTCATGGTGTATTATTTCAAAAAAAATACTCCTTCGTTCAAAGGCGTTTTAGTTGCCCTGGTAGCAGGCGTAATTCTTCTTGCTGCGGTATTATACGGATTAATCCCCGGATTTCTGGAAGTATCGGCATGGTTCGAACTATTCTTTGTCAATACCCTCGGGTTTGGATTTAACTCCGGATTATTTGTCTACATTATCCTGACAATCGGACTCTTGACATGGGGAATTTATGAATCGTATGTCAATAAAAGTATTTTACGAATCGCCGTATCATTCGTCCTGGCAGTCACGGTGGAAGGATTGCCTTTTTTTAGTGGAAATATAATACTGGGCTTATTGATTATTTCAGGCATCAGTTCCTATTTCTATTTCAGAAAAAAAACTATCAGTGTGCGTTGGGTAAATACTATATTGATTATGATCTCTATGATCCTGATTGGCTTTTCATCTTATGCTGTCATTGTCATTCGTTCAGGTGCGAATCCAACCATGGATCAGAATAACCCGGATAATTTATTTTCGTTGAAATATTATATCAACAGGGAGCAGTACGGTGAGAAACCGTTACTCTTCGGATCCACTTATAATGCTCCAGTTAAACTTAAAGTGGAAGGTAATATGTGTGCTCCGGTTATGAAAGAGAAAGGTCATCCTTTATATAATCAGCAAAATAAAACTGCTGCGGGTGATAAGGACAAGTATGTCATTATCGGGCATAAAGGTGATAATGAATATGTAATGGATGAACGTTTTGATATGTTTTTCCCCCGTATATTCAGTGCGGAGCCCAGGCATATCGAAGCCTATAAAATCTGGGGAAATATTACCGGGGAACCAGTGAATTATGAGTACTGCGGACAGCAAAAAATGGAAATGAAACCCACTTTTGGTGAGAATTTACGTTTCTTTTACCGTTATCAGATCAATTTCATGTATTGGCGGTATTTCATGTGGAATTTTAGCGGACGACAGAATGATATACAGGGTAATGGTGAAATAGACCATGGAAACTGGATTACCGGAATCGGTTTTATCGATGATGTGCTGGTAGGAAATCAAAAAAACTTACCTTCCGAGCTCAGGGACAATAAAGGCCATAATACGTATTACATGTTGCCACTTTTACTCGGGTTAATTGGAATCATGTTTATGGTATATGGTGGTAAACCTGGAGTTGAAGGATTTTGGCTGATTACGTTATTGTTTATTCTTACCGGAATTGCCATAGTTGTGTACCTCAATCAAACTCCTTATGAGCCAAGGGAACGTGATTATGCCTATGCCGGGTCGTTTTATGCATTTTGCATCTGGATTGGAATGGGCGTATTGGGCATCCTGAAAGCGGTAGATAAATTCGTCCCCAATATTCCGAAAACAGTTGCCGGTATAGTTGTGACAATTTTCTGCCTGGGTGTGCCTGTGCTGATGGCTCAGCAAAACTGGGACGATCATGATCGCAGCAACCGGTATACCTGCCGTGATTTTGGTCAGAACTACCTGGCATCGTGTAAGCCCAATGCCATTATTTTTACCATGGGTGATAATGACACCTTCCCCCTTTGGTATAATCAGTCGGTAGAAGGTGTAGGAACGGATATTCGCGTTTGCAACCTGAGCTATTTGCAGACCGACTGGTATATCGGGCAAATGCAACGTGCCGCCTATAAATCGCAACCGCTACCGATTTCATGGCAACTAAAAGATTATGAAGGGGATAAAAATCAATCTGTGGAAGTTGACTCTTTGTTACCATCACTTGACGTGAGGACTGCTTTTAAATTTATACTAAGTGACGACCCTCAAACTAAAATTCAGGGAGAGTCGTATATCCCGACTAATCATTTGTATTTGCCGGTTGATGCCTCTCAGGTTATTAAATCAGGTGCCATGACTGCATCCAGGACATCCGAAATAATTCCTCAAATCAATTTTAATTTAAAAGGAAGAATTACGAAAGGTGATTTGATGATCATTGAAATTCTCAAGGAAAATAACTGGAAACGTCCGGTTTATTTTGCAGTATCCATTGGCGGCGATTACCTGGGTCTGACCGATCACTTTGAACGTACAGGCATGGCTTATCAGGTATTGCCGGTGGGTGTGAAAGGGGCAGGACCCAAAGTCAATACCGAAGAAATGTATAATAATATGATGTATAAATTCAAATATGGCAACATTGCCGACCCGGGGGTGTATCTGGACGAGAACACACTCAATATGTGCCAGTCACACAGAGCCATGTTTGGATACCTCATTGGTGCGTTAATAGACAAAGGAGATACAGTACGCGCTAAAAAGGCGTTGGATTATTGTAATAAAGTAATTCCGGGGGCTACAGTGCGACACAGTTATCCTTCCATGCAACTGGCAATCTACTATTATAAACTGAACGAACCGGCTAAAGGAAATGCCATCATGGATGCATTGGCTAAAGACTGTGTTGAAAATCTGGGCTGGTATCTAAGCCTGGATAAAAATCAGTTAAGAGGTGTTTCAGGAAGGGTGAATCAAAACTTTGGAATTTTATATGAGGTCCTAAACTTTTGCAAACAAACAAACCAAAAATCTATCACGGATAAATATATGCCTGCTTACATTGAATTCACCAAAAGGGTTCAAATGTAACCGGATAAAATCTTAGGTATTTCTCATACTTTAATCTGCACTTTTTTAGCGGGGACCTGTAAAGTCATTCTATCTGACTTTACAGGTCCTCTTTTGTTCCTGTTACATATTATGCGTTATAGAATCTGATTTTCAAAATCTCCGGGTTTGCTCCGGGTTTGGTCCACATCCCGTTCACATCCCGTCTGCATCCGGTCCGGATATAATCAATATATAATCAATATATAATCAATTAGTAAGCAATTAAAAAGCTATCTTTATTTAGATATTATTTATTTATTGGTTTTGTATTGATTTAAAATCAATTATTTATTTTTTTGTTTGGGATGGGATACGAACGGGATGTGGACGGGATGTGGACGAAAAGTGGAGGAAAGCCACTTTATAACAGATAGTAAGAAATAGGTAGCCGGTAATTTCTTAAGAGCCTGTCACTTTAATTTTTCAGGATGCCCCTTCAGATTCGTGAAACCTTGATCAATTGATTGTTTCACTTCATGCTTGCAAAACCACTGGTTTCAGTTCATGAGAAATACCGTAGTTCGCATGGCGGATACTCAAATTGTTTTATTTTTTAAATTGATTATTGATTAAAAATTAAAATGATTATCCACAATTTGTCCTAATAAAAAGTTATTATCCTAAATACAAACGGTTTAAATGTGATATTGAAAGCCCTTATTTTTGTTTTCTTACCCTTCGTAGAAAACCTGATACCCTTAAAACCTACCCTTATTCCCTTCAATTTTATTGTATTTTTTGGCTTTTGATAAAACTGTATAAATTCTTCCTATTCTTCAGAAAATAAGGGAATAAGGGTTGGAATTCTGTTAGTTTAGTTTTCTACGAAGGGTAAAAATTAAGAAAAATAAGGTTTTTAAAATTTTTCAATTGAACTTCACAGATTCAATTTCTCAGGAATTATCTTTCTTATGCTTTAGGAGTTTTTCATATTATCATAAAAATTTAAGTTTCAAAAAGTAATTAATTAGGATTATCTTATTGTTTCTCCTTAATTGGTAGAGTACATACGGTTATTTCAATATTACCCAAAAAATCATACATTGGTTATATTACTTCCGAAAATCACGGTTTTCATGAAGTTTGTTGCTTTTGAATAAACATTTTGCGATGAAACTTTTAATTTAAACTAAAAAGAAATTCACATTTCTCGCATACTGAATTTTCTTTGTATCTTTGAACGTTTTTTTAATAAAAGTTGAGGAGCGAAAAATAAGTCTTGTATAGACAATAGAACAAAGACAAAAGACAAAAGAACAAAGACAAAAGACAAAAGACAAAAGACCAATTATAAAAGAGCCGGGACAAAAGCGTCAAAGCGAAAGATCCGGGAATCAGAAAAAGAAAAGAAAGATATCTAAAAGAAGAATAGGTAGTAAAAAACTTATAATCAGCATGTAAATAAAATTTAATCATTTATAACTGGTAAGTATGCTGATAAAAAAGATGTTAACCATATTGAAAAGAAAAGACAACTAAAAAAAATCGAATATAAACTAATATTAAAAATAAATAATTGCCATACATGAAAAGATTTAGATTAATGAACAACATCTTCGGATGGGTAGCTTTTGCTATTGCTGCATTGACGTATTTGCTAACCATGGAGCCAACTGCCAGTTTCTGGGATTGTCCTGAGTTCATTTCATCAGCTTTTAAATTAGATGTGGGTCATCCACCCGGAGCACCATTTTTTATGCTTATGGGCCATTTCTTTTCATTGTTTGCTAAAGATGTCAGTCATGTGGCCGTTATGGTTAATACGCTGACAGCCATGTGTAGTGCATTTACCATTTTATTCTTATTCTGGACCATCACCCATTTGGCACGCAAAGTGGTGATCAAATCGGATGAAGATTATACAACCGGAAATATTATTGCTATTCTGGGTGCCGGTATGGTAGGAGCAATGGCTTATACTTTTTCGGATACTTTTTGGTTTTCGGCTGTTGAAGGGGAAGTCTATGGATTTTCCTCATTATTTACGGCGCTGGTCTTTTGGCTCATTCTCAAATGGGAACGGGTTGCCGACCGTCCTGGTTCGGACCGTTGGTTGATATTTATTGCCTACATGATGGGATTGTCCATTGGGGTTCACATCCTGAACTTACTGGCAATTCCGGCACTTGTGCTGGTGTATTATTTCAAAAAACACACTCCTACAGCTAAGGGGGTTATTCTTGCACTCGTTGCAGGTGTAATTATTCTGGCCACCGTATTATACGGTTTGATACCGGGATTTGTACAGGTAGCAGGTTGGTTTGAGATTTTATTTGTCAACGATTTCGGATTTGCTTTCAATACAGGATTGTTTGTTTATATTATTCTTACGCTGGCTATTCTGGCATGGGGGATATACGAATCGTATGTCAATAAAAGCAAATTGCGCATGGCTATTTCATTTACACTTGGAATCGCTATCGTCGGAGTTCCGTTTTTTGGAAGCCATGTGATATTGGGAATCATAGTTATTGCCGGATTGGCCGGACTATTTTACTACGGACGAAAGAATATCAGTGCACGGTGGTTAAACACTGTCTTGCTGATGGTGACTGTAGTCCTGATTGGATACTCTTCCTATGCCGTGATTGTTATCCGGTCGACCGGAAATCCAACCATGGATCAGAATAATCCGGATAATGTTTTCTCGTTGAAATATTACCTTAACCGTGAACAGTACGGTGATACGCCTCTTCTTTACGGTGCGACATACAATGCTCCTGTGAAACTGAGAATCGATGGAAATATGTGTGTGCCTGAACAAACCCAGGGAGAACCTACCTATACTCAAAAACCTAAAACAGCCACCACAGTTAAAGATGAATATATCATTACCGGTTATAAAACCGAGTATGTCATGGATGACAGGTTTAATATGTTTTTCCCACGCATGTATGATAGCAAACCTCAATCGGTTGAAGCTTACAAGCAATGGGGCCGGATTACCGGCGAAACGGTGAACTATGATTATTGTGGTCAACAAAAAAGTGATATTAAACCCACTTTTTTCGAAAATATGCGTTTCTTTTTCGATTATCAGATGAATTTCATGTACTGGCGTTATTTTTTGTGGAATTTTAGCGGCCGGCAGAATGACATTCAGGGATATGGTGAAATCGACCGTGGCAATTGGATTACTGGTTTCTCATTCATCGATAAATGGATGGTCGGAGATCAAACCAATCTGCCATCCGAATTAAAAGATAATAAAGGTCACAACACGTATTTCCTGTTGCCATTAATCTTAGGACTATTTGGTATGTTATTCCTGATTTACGGGGGTAAAAAAGGAGTGGAAAGTTTTTGGATTACGACCTTGCTTTTTGTGCTGACAGGAATTGCCATTGTTATCTATCTGAATCAAACGCCTTATCAGCCTCGTGAAAGGGATTATGCCTATGCCGGGTCCTTCTATGCCTTTACCATTTGGATTGGGCTGGGAGTGCTGTTCATCCTGAAAGGATTTAACAAATATATCCCGGGGATTCCGCGTACTGTCAGTTCCATCATCGTGACATTGTGTTGTCTGGGAGTGCCTGTATTAATGGCTCAACAAAACTGGGACGACCATGATCGCAGCAACCGTTTCACTGCACGTGATTTTGGACAGAATTACCTGAAATCTGTAAAACCAAATGCCATTATTTTCACCAATGGCGATAATGATACTTTCCCGCTCTGGTATAATCAGGAAGTAGAAGGAGTAGGAACTGATGTCAGGGTATGTAACCTGAGCTATTTGCAAACCGACTGGTATATCGGACAAATGCAGCGTGAAGCCTACACATCTGCTCCCCTGCCTATATCCTGGCAACCGAAAGATTATGTGGCCGGGAAAAATGAAGTCCTTTGGGTGGAAGATTTACTTCAAAAACCACTGGATGTGAAAACTGCTATTGATTTTGTATTAAGTAATGACTCATCTACCAAAATGAAAGGTGAATCGTTTATTCCGTCAAAACAATTGTTTTTACCAATCGATGCAAAGGATGTCATTTCAAGTGGTACTTTGCCAATGTCAAGAGCTTCGGAAATTATTCCTCAGATCAATTTCGAATTAAAGAAAAGGCTTACTAAAAGTGAGTTGATGATTATCGAAATGTTGAAGGAAAATAAATGGAAACGCCCGATTTACTTTGCTGTAACTGTGGGGGATGATTACTATTTAGGATTGAACGATCATTTTGAACTGACAGGACTTGCGTATCAGATAATGCCTGTAGGAGTGAAAGGTGCAGGAGCACAGGTAAATACGGACGAAATGTATGACAACATGATGAATAAGTTCAAATACGGGAATATCGCCGATCCAAAAGTGTACCTTGATGAGAACATAACCCGCATGTGCAACACCCATCGGATGATGTTTGCCCAGTTAGTAGGTGCCCTGATCGCTAAAGGAGATACAGTACGGGCTAAAAAAGCACTGGATTACTGCAACAAGGTTATTCCGGGAACAACTGTTCGCCACGATTATATTTCCACACAGTTAGCCGATTTTTATTATAAACTTCACGAACCTGCCAAAGGAAATGCCATCATGGATGTAGTTGCTAAAGGCTGTGTCGAAAATCTCGATTGGTATTTAAACCTGAATGACGAGCAACGTAACAGTGTTTCAAACCGTATCGGTCATAATATGGCAGTATTGAACCAGGTATTGCGAATTTGTGATGCTGCAAAACAAAAATCAATTATGGATAAGTATCTGCCACATTATATGGGTTATACTAAAAAGGTTCAGATGTAAATGAATATCCAGTTTCCCGATGTATTACGTCCTTTTCTGGGCAAACTTCTATGGCGCAAGAATCCATTGGAGAAAGTGATTTACCTCACTTTCGACGATGGACCGGTGCCTGAAGTTACACCCCTTGTTCTGGACTTATTGGATGAATACAATTTAAAAGCCACGTTTTTTTGCGTGGGTGAAAATGTTGAAAAGTATCCTGATGTTTATAAAGAAGTACTTAAAAGAGGACATAAGACAGGAAATCATACGTATAATCATTTGAAAGGTATTGCTGTAAGTACGAACGAATACGTGACAAATGTTGAAAAAGCAGCAACCCAAATTGATAGCAAATTATTCCGACCTCCGTACGGACGCATTAAAAACAGTCAAAAGAAAGCACTTCTTGAAGATTACGAAATTGTGATGTGGGATATAATTACCAGGGATTATGATAGCAGGTTATCTCCGGTTTCTATCATGCAGAATATTAAACGTTATTCACGAAACGGATCATTAGTCGTTTTCCACGATTCAATTAAGGCAGAAAGAAATATGTTGACAGTGTTGCCTTTGGCCATTGAGTACTGGAACTCGAAAGGGTATAGATTTGATGTGCTGTAGACAGGAGTGAGGAATGAGGAATGAGGAATGAGGAGAGAGTAGGTAGTGGGTAGTCGACTGAATTAAAGATATTTATATTTTTTTTTGAGAGAAGTGAGCGTAAAGTTTTTTTAGTGTTGTACTGATTATTAATCGAGCATTATTAATAATTCAATGATCATGAAAGAATCCATTTTACACTATGTTTGGCAAAACAAGCTTTTTACTTCACACAATTTACAAACTACCGATGGAGAAAAACTGGAAGTAGTTGATGTGGGGAGGATAAATACAGATGCCGGACCTGATTTTTTCAATGCAAAAATAAGAATCGGAGAAACGCTTTGGGCCGGGAATGTTGAAATTCACACGAGTTCGTCCGACTGGTACAGACATAATCACCAGGTAGACAAATCGTATGACTCAGTTATTCTTCATGTTGTTCTACATGCTGATACAGAGGTGAACCGTGCCGATGGTGAACGAATACCACAGTTGATATTGAAATATCCTGTTCATATTGATTTGAATTACGAACAGTTATTCAGTCAGCAAAAATGGATCCCCTGTTCGGATAAAATCGGATTAGTTCCTTCCATTTTTATACAAAGCTGGAAATGTGCCTTGCTGACTGAGAGGCTTGAACAAAAAATGAATTCGATTGAAAAGTTGTTGGCAGATAATAATCAACATTGGGAAGAAGCATTTTATATCACACTGGCCCGGAACTTTGGATTTGGAACGAATAGTCAGGCTTTTGAAAATCTGGCAAAATCGATATCAATTTCAATATTAGGGAAACATAAAGATCATATCAACCAGTTGGAAGCATTATTATTTGGACAGGCAGGGTTATTGAATCCGGAAGAAACAGATGAATATTCCATTGGCTTAAAAAAAGAATATGACTTTCTGAAACTAAAATACGGACTTCAACCGATCGATGGATCGCAATGGAAGTTATTGCGATTACGTCCGGATAATTTTCCACATGTACGAATTGCCCAATTTGCAGGATTGATTCATTCGTCGAGTAAATTATTTTCTAAAATTGTTGAAAATCCGGACATTGATGTTCTAACGAAGCTTTTTGTTAGCGAACCGTCATTATACTGGAAGACAAGTTATCTGTTCGCACATAAAAGCACCCTGCATATTAAAAAGTTAGGTGTTCAGTCGATCAATGGCATTCTGATCAATACCATAGTGCCATTTTTATTTTGTTTTGCCCATCATAAAAATAATGATGACTTGAAAAACAAAGCGTTACAAATGTTGGAAAAAGTACCTGCTGAGAATAATTCGATCATTAACGGTTGGCACAAACTAGGTTTGGAAGCAGAAAATGCATACGATACCCAGGCTTTAATTCAACTTAAAAAAGTATATTGTGATGAAAGGAATTGCCTGCGTTGCCGCATCGGACACAAAGTACTGACATTGCAACAAGATGAATAGATTTTATAATTGAATATGAAAAACAGAACTAAGATAGTAGGTACGCTGATCATTTTTGCCATCATGCTGTTGATTCATGCGTGTGCGAATAAGGCTCAGGGTCCTACCGGAGGCCCAAAAGATAAAAACCCGCCCCGTGTGTTGAGATCTTTTCCGGTGAACGGAGCACTCAACTACAAAAAGAAATTAATCGAAATTGATTTTGATAAAATTGTAACTGTTGAGAAACCTAACGATTTCGTTATTATTTCCCCACCTCAACAAAAATCACCGGATGTAAAGTCTTATGGAAGAAAGGTAACTGTCAGTTTAAATGAAGATCTACAAGACAGCACTACGTATTCGATTAATTTCGGAAATGCTATTGCCGATGTAAATGAAAAAAATATTTTAAAGAACTACCTTTTTTCATTTTCAACGGGAAATAAGATAGACACCATGAAGATCTCGGGTACAGTGATCAATGCCGAGGATTTAAATCCAATGGAAGGTATTATTGTCGGCATTTATAAAGAAACATCCGATTCGGTTTTCTCCTTAATACCGTTTATGAGGATCGGAAAGACGGATGAGAATGGCAGGTTTTCAATTGATAACATTAAAGCGGGAAAATATAAAGTCTATGCGTTGGCAGATGCCAACCACGATTATAAATACCAACCCGGTGAAGGGCTTGCGTTGTACGATTCGATTATAACTCCATCCTTCAGAATAGAAGAGATGCAAGATACCGTATGGAAAGATTCTACAACAGTGGACAGTATCCGGACGTATATGGGAACACGATTTTTACCGGATGATGTGGCCATGCAATTTTTTAAGGAAAATAAAAAACGTCAGTACTTCGTCAAATATGAACGCAAGGAACCTTTCGTATTCAGTTTGTTTTTTAATACGACCCAGGCAAAGTTACCTGAATTAAAGCCCCTGAATTTCAATTGGGATAATAAATACCTGTTACAGAAGAATGCAGGGCTGGATAGTTTGACGTATTGGCTGACCGATTCATTAGTATGGAAAAATGATACGTTGAAAATGTCAATGACTTATTTAAAGAGTGACTCGCTGTTTCAACTAAAAACTCAAACAGATACCATTAATGTGTCGAGTAGAAAAGCACGGATAAATTCACGGGCAAAAGCATCCAAAAAAGCAGTTGCCATAAAAATACCCCCTTTAAAGTTCATGAATAATATTGCTTCAACTTTTGAAATTTACAATCCGATAATGTTGAATTTTGAAGCTCCCCTGGAAAAGATTGATATTTCTAAAATAAAGTTGTTTCAAAAGGTAGATACTGTTTTAAAACAGATACCCTTTAAATGGCATCAGGCGGATTCCACAAAGATGTTATATACAATTGATCATAAGTGGGTTGCTGAAAAGGATTATGAAATTGAGATAGATTCATTAGCCTTTACCAGTATTTATAATAAGGTAAGCAGTAAATTTAAGTCTGAATTTAAAATTAGGTCTTTGGAAGAATATTCCAGTGTGAAATTGTTATTGGCGGTATTTAATCCAAAAGCCACACTTCAGGTTCTCGATGCTAAGGATGTTGTGATTGCAACCAAACCGGCGGTTGAAAAAGGGACCATTTTTGAATACCTCAAACCCGGTGATTATTATATCAGAATGTTTATCGATGAAAATGGAAATGGTAAGTGGGATACCGGTGATTTTGCAAAAAAAATAAAACCTGAACAGGTATATTATTATCCAAAGAAACTGACTTTGATGGCTAACTGGGAATTTGAAGAGACCTGGGATTATACCCTTGTTCCGTTGTTAAAGCAAAAACCGTTAGAACTGATTAAAGCATCAGTTAAGCCAAAACAAGTAAATAATTAAGTTTAAATAAATAGATTTTCAAAGAGCAAATTCAGGTATTACAGCTTGATTTTGCTCTTTTTTATTGGTTTTTACGGGATATTCCATTTCAATATATTTGCTTAATTCGTCGATATATAACCTTTATTATGCTGTTACACCGATAATTCATTATTTTTATTCTTTCCTAAATAACTTTTCCATTTTATTTGGTAGCTGCTATCGTATTTAATTCTTATTTTTGTTCAAACATTGAAATGAATACAATTTTATTATGGCTCAATTCATTGAACATACCGGCATTATACATAAGATTGATGACAATATCATTCAGGTAATCATAGCGCAGGAATCAGCTTGCAGTGGTTGCCATGCCAGGGGTGTATGTTCTGCGGCCGATAAAGAGCATAAGATGATTGAAGTAGAAAACAATCACCATCTTCTTCAGGTTGGCGACAATGTTGTTCTTTCCGGGAAACTATCGGTTGGACTTATCGCCGTATTACTGGCTTTTGTATTTCCTTTCATGCTGATATTCCTTGCATTGATAATATTGAATTTCATAGGCGTGAATGAATCCATTTCGGGAGGAATATCCCTGGGAATATTAATTCCGTATTATGGCATTCTTTCTTTTTTTAATAAAAAGTTGAAATCAAAATTTAAGTTTGAAATAAAAAAAGAAAATGAATATTAATACGATTGTATTGATATTTTGCGTTAAACAAAGTGGTTTAAGATCCATGTAAATAATTTTCTATGAATTTAATTCTTATTTCCTTAGTGACGTTGGTATTTGTAGGAGCGGTTTCTGCAATTATTTTATATATTGTTTCCAAAAAATTCAACGTGTTCGAGGATCCGTTGATTCAGAAAGTGGTAAACGCGTTGCCATTAGTGAACTGTGGCGGTTGTGGGTACCCATCATGCCGGGCATTTGCCATTGCATGTGTGAATGCTGACTCCCTGGAACATATGGTATGTACTGTCGGAGGATTACCGGCAATGGAACATGTCGCAACAATATTAGGCAAAAGCGCCGGTACACAAATACCCACAGTTGCCGTTGTAAGGTGTGGGGGACATTGTGAAGCCCGTCCATTCAAAAATCAGTATGATGGCGTGAAATCATGTACGATTGTCCATAACCTGTACGGAGGGCATACCGGTTGTACTTACGGTTGTCTGGGATTAGGTGATTGTAAGGTGTCCTGTAAATTTAATGCCATTCACATTAATCCGGTCTCTAAATTACCGGAAATTGATGAACAGAAATGTACCTCTTGCAATGCCTGTGTCAAAGCATGTCCGAAAGCGATTATCGAATTGAGAAGAAAAGGACCCGGATCGAACAGAATATATGTCAATTGTGTTAATAAGGATAAAGGAGAAGCTATCCGGAAATCATGCAGTGTTGCCTGTATCGGTTGTGGTGATTGCGTCAGGGAATGCGCATTTGATGCGATTACACTGACAAATAATCTGGCTTTTATAGATTCAGCAAAATGTACCCTTTGCCGTAAATGCATTGGTGTTTGTCCGACAAATGCCATTGTTGAAGTTAATTGTCCAAATTAATGTTTCTGATCAATCTAAATAAGAATGGTTGAAACTTAAGAATAATCAACAGTCTAAAAAGCGATTTTACTGGGTTTATTCAACTAAATTTTAAATATACCGAATCAAATGAAAACATTCAAAATGGGTGGCATTCACCCTAAAGCATATAAATTTTCAGCAGGAATAAAAATTCAACCTGCAGCCATACCACAACAGGTTATCATTTCACTGGGTCAAAATCTGGGAGGTCCGAGTACACCCATTGTGGAGAAAGGCGATCGGGTAAAAGTGGGTCAGGTTATTGGCCAGGCAAGTGGATTTGTTTCATCCAATATTCATTCATCTGTTTCAGGAATTGTAAACAGGATTGATGTTGCATTGGATTCATCGGGTTATAAGGTGCCGCATATTTTTATTGATGTGGATGGTGATGAATGGTTGGAATCAATTGACAGAAGTCAGGAAATAAAAAGAGAATGCACCCTGACGGCACCCGAAATCATAAAGAAGATTTCTGATTCCGGAATTGTTGGATTGGGTGGTGCAACTTTTCCGACACATGTTAAGTTATCACCTCCTCCGGGCAAGAAAGCGGAAGTCCTGATAGTGAATGCGGTTGAATGTGAACCCTATCTGACATGCGATCATCAACTGATGTTGGAAAAAGGAGAAGAAATCCTGGTTGGCATCAGCATTTTAATGAAAGCAATCGGGGTGAACCGTGCCGTCATCGGGATAGAAAACAATAAAAAAGATGCCATTGAAAGTATGCAACATCTATCAAAAACTTTTGATGGTATCGAGGTCATACCTTTAAAAGTACAATATCCTCAGGGAGGGGAGAAACAATTGATTGATGCAACAATTGGCCGTCAGGTTCCAAGCGGAACTTTACCCATTGAAGTCGGAGCAGTGGTTCAGAATGTTGCTACTACTTTTGCTATCTATGAAGCTGTACAGAAAAACAAGCCATTGTTTGAAAGAATCGTAACGATTACCGGTAAATCCATTAAAAATCATGGGAATTACCGTGCCAGGTTAGGTACTCCTTTGTCTGGTATCGTAGAACAGGCAGGAGGAACACCCGAAGATACCGGTAAAATAGTTGCTGGCGGTCCCATGATGGGCCGGGCGATCAGTAGTCTGGAAGTTACTGTATCAAAAGGTACTTCCGGGGTGCTGTTTATTCCAACACTGGAATCGGCGCGTAAGAAAATGAGTAATTGCATGCGTTGTGCTAAATGCGTCAGAGCATGCCCCATGGGATTGGAACCCTATTTACTGATGAAACAAAGTGAACGCAGTATGTGGAATGAAATGGAAGGTGACCGGATTATGGATTGTATTGAATGTGGATGCTGTGCTTTCTCCTGTCCATCCAATCGTCCGTTACTTGATCATGTTCGTTTTGGTAAAACGACTGTTGGTAAGATTATCCGGAACAGGCAGGCGAAGAAGTGAAAAACGTTCCGCGTTCCGCGTTTCGTGTTTGAAGAGTTTGAAGAGTTTGAAGAGTTTGAAGGGTTTGAGAGTTTGAGAGTTTGAAGAGTTTGAGAGTTTGAAGAGTTTAAAAGTTTAAAGAGTTGACGTGTTCAATCTCTTGTATGTATATTTAATTTCCTGTAACCAAAGATTAATGGATAAATTAATTATTTCGCCTTCACCACATGTTCATAGTGGCGATACCGTTTCTAACAAAATGATTGGGGTTTTTATCGCTCTTATTCCTGCATATCTGGCAGGATTGTATTTTTTTGGACTTGGTGCTCTGATAATTAGCTTGACTGCCATACTTTCATGTGTTGCTTTCGAATACCTGATCCAGCGATTTATATTAAAAGGGTCGATCACCATAACAGATGGTTCTGCTGCCCTGACAGGCATTTTGCTGGCATTTAACCTGCCGACTAACTTACCTGTATGGCAGGTGGTGATTGGCTCTTTTGTAGCGATCGGGATAGCCAAAATGAGCTTTGGAGGGTTAGGCAACAATCCGTTTAATCCGGCCCTGGTAGCTCGTGTATTTTTATTAATCTCATTCCCGGCACAAATGACTTCCTGGCCTAAGCCAATCCCCTGGAATCCATCATACCTCGATGCAGTTACAGCAGCAACACCATTGGCCATTCTAAAAGGGCAATTTAGTGAAGTACCTTCTACACTCAATTTATTTATAGGGAATGTAGGAGGATCTATGGGTGAAGTGTCAGCCCTTGCCCTTCTGATTGGTTTTGCGTATCTGCTGATCCGAAAAATTATTACCTGGCATATTCCGGTGAGTATATTGGTTACCGTTGCCTTATTCACTGCTATTTTGCATTTTGCAAATCCGGATGCCTATATTGGAACTCCTGTGTATCATTTGTTAACCGGCGGGTTGATGTTAGGGGCTATTTATATGGCTACCGATTATGTCACTTCCCCGATGACTTCACGAGGAATGTTGATTTTTGGTGTTGGAATCGGCGTGATTACCGTTATTATCCGTGTTTTTGGTGCGTATCCTGAAGGAGTATCGTTTGCCATTTTGATAATGAACGCATTTACCCCCCTGATCAATAAATATGTTAAACCTAAACGATTCGGGGAGGTGAAAAGAGCATGAAAAAATTAGAATCCACATTTATAAATATGGTCACCGTCCTTTCAGGAATTGCGGTATTTGCTGCCATTACATTAGCTTCGGTTTATACCCTGACAAAGGAACCTATCGGAAACCTGGAACGCAACAAACGCCAGGAAGCTATCCGGAACGTTTTACCTCCATACGATCATTTTGATTCCATTCCGATTGAAATGAACAATGGGGTTGAAACAACGAAAGTCTATAAAGCTTATGATAAGAACAATCTGTTTGTGGGTGCTGCCGTTGAGTCATCATCAAACAACGGATATAAAGGACATATAGACATCATTGTGGGGTTCAATAAAAAAGGAATCATTGTAAATTATGAAGTTCTTGAACAAAATGAGACTCCCGGATTAGGTTCAAAGATGGTTGACTGGTTTAAAACGAAAAAGGCAAAACAGAGTATTATCGGTAAAGATGCCGGATTGGCCCATTTAAATATCACTGTTGACGGAGGTGAAATAGATGCCATCACGGCAGCAACCATCAGTTCGAGGGCGTTCTTATTTGCCGTCCGAAATGCATATTTTGAATTTATAAGCAATGTTGATGATCCTTTAAATGATTCCACAACGTCAGTAACCGATACTTTACAACAAAAAAATATTGATTCAGATTCATCATCAACTAAAACAGAAATGAAAGGGCAAGTTCAATGAAAAACTCAGGATCAACGATTATTCTAAACGGCCTGATAAAAGAAAATCCAATATTGGTGCTTTTTCTGGGTATGTGTCCCACGCTGGCAACCACTACATCTGCGGTTAACGGGATGAGCATGGGATTGGCTACGTTATTTGTTTTATTCGGATCGAATGTCGTCATTTCCGTTCTTAAAAAAGTTATCCCTGACAAAGTGAGGATTCCTGCTTATGTAGTAGTCATTGCTACTTTTGTCAGTGTTGTTGAAATGCTGATACATGCCTATTACCCGGCAATTTACGAAAGTCTGGGGATTTTTATTCCTCTTATCGTTGTTAATTGCATCATACTGGGACGCGCCGAAGCGTTTGCCGCTAAAAATACTATTTTTCATTCGGCTCTTGATGGTTTAGGAATGGGACTCGGCTTTACCTTTGCACTGACCCTGCTGGGCCTCATTCGTGAGCTTCTGGGTACAGGAAAGGCATTTGGAAATATTATTTTCCCGGATAGGTATGGTGCATTGATTTTTGTCCTTGCTCCGGGTGCTTTTATTGTACTGGGCTATTTAATTGCTATTATGAATAAATTCAGGAGGAAGGTGGGTTGATGGAGTTAGTCAACGTAATCAACTTAATCATCTTAATCATCTTAATTAACCAACAATCATGACATTCATACTCATCTTCATTAGCGCGGTATTTGTAAACAATATTGTATTGTCGCAATTTCTTGGTATCTGTCCGTTTCTGGGTGTTTCTAAAAAAATTAATACGGCCATTGGAATGACAGCTGCGGTAGCTTTTGTTATGACAATTGCCACGATATTTACGTATATCATTCAAAAAACGGTGCTTGATCCTTTCCAACTCCAGTTTCTGCAAACCATTACGTATATTTTGATTATCGCTTCGTTGGTTCAGCTGGTGGAAATTATCCTGAAAAAAGTGTCACCGGCACTCTACCAGGCATTAGGGGTTTATTTGCCTTTGATTACCACCAATTGTGTCATATTGGGAGTCGCTTTGCTGGTAGTCAAAAAAGATTTTAATTTAATTGAAAGTGTGGTGTATGCTATTTCTACTGCCATTGGTTTTGGTCTGGCACTGATACTATTTGCCGGCATCCGCGAACAGCTGAACATGATCAAACTACCGAAAGGTATAGAAGGTACTCCGGCGGCACTAATTACCGCAGGTCTGCTGGCCATGGCTTTTATGGGCTTTGCCGGGATTGTCAAATAAATTTTACCACTTTGCTCAGGCTAAATACAGGAATCTTTCATAAAACATGCATGACAGATTTGTATTTTAAAAAATAAAAGTTACATTTGCACTCCGAAACATAAAATTCGGTAAAATGCACGCGGTAGTAGCTCAGTTGGTAGAGCATCAGCTTCCCAAGCTGAGGGTCACGAGTTCGAGTCTCGCTTACCGCTCGGAATCTAATAAGCCACTTACAATTAATTTTGTAGGTGGTTTTTTGTGACTTATAAACATGCGTTTTAAGCGTTATTACTGTTTTATTTGTCAACACCATTTGTTTATATTGTTTATCCTGATTGTAAGTGAAATAGGACTAATTGACGAATTTCTTATCTATATTTGACTGAATTGTGTCATAAAAATTCAGTGACTCTGTTTATCTTTGTAAAATAATGGATATAGATCAGGGAAGAATGTTGCCTGCAATATTGAATTCCCAACATTGAACCTTTATTGAACTTAAAATCTCCTATATGAAAATTAATACAATTTCAGCAATTCTACTCTTACTGTCTGGATTTGGGATAGCCCAACTGAAAGCACAGACTACCAGCGCAAGCAACAACCTGATAGCTCAACCCATCCCTGACCGAACAGTCTTATTCAGCATAACGGATACCGGTGTTGACAGACCTCTTACCTGGGGATTGGACCTGGCCTGGCTAAGTAAAGAAAATATTCAACGTGGTATTGCTTTTATGGGAGCTGATCAGGTGAGTGTCGTGAGATCGTCGTTCACACCAACAGATTCTTTAGTCAATGGCGACCTGAAGGCTGCACAACTCGCCACACTCAATCAACGATTGGCTATTATCGATTTACTGGGACCAAATACGGTTGTGATGCTCAACGACGACAACCCTACTGTAGCTTCCTGGTACAAGGGTAATGCCTTACATTGGGCGCAGCTGATGGACGTCACAACCAGACGTGTTCAGGAACATGGCCGTAAGGTGGTTTCAATTGCACCTTTTAATGAGCCTGATAATACAGCCACCGGACAAGGAACTATTAGCGACTTTTATTCTATAGCCGGTGAGTTGAGAAAAAATACCCGCTTCGACAGTATTCGTATTTCAGGTGGTAACACATTGAATACCGACCAGGCCCTGGTTTGGTACACCCCCTTAAAGGCTAAATTAGAGGAAGGTAACACCCACCAGCTGGCAGGTAGTTTCGATAACTATGCCACCTTTTTTACAACAGTCAGAGCCAATGGCGATCATGCCACGAATGATGAACTGCACAATGTCATGGAGGCTATGGTTGGTGTTGAATATGGTATGCAAACAGGTATCTGGTGGGGCACTGCCGAGTTGGCACGTGGAGAATTTGTAAAAGCCAGTAACGGGAAACGACTAGGATATGCTGAACACCGACCCAACTGGACAGCAGCATCGGTGTATCGTGGAACAGCTGGCAAGGTACAGGCCTTTGGAGGTACATCAGAAAGGCAAGCCGTGACCACCACCTATCGTTTTGTCTCGAAAGACAGGGATGTGTATTACGATGGCTATGGTCCGCAGCGCGAATATACCATGGTGATGCCGGGAGGTACCGGTTACCAGGTGGGGCAAACCAATGCAGAAAGAGTTGTAAACGTCACATGGGGTGATGACATACAGCCGGCTGTTAACGGGCGCTACATGTTGGTAAACCGTAACAGCGGCAAAGTGATGGAAGTAGCCGGTGGTTCTTTGAATGCAGGTGCAAATCTTCAGCAGGGTACCAATACCGGAGCAACCTATCAGCAATGGAACGTCACTCCGGTGGATTCACGCGTGGGTGGTGATTTTAGTTACTATACGTTTGCTGCGGTGAACAGTGGTAAAGTGCCGGATGTATTAAATTTTTCTCTCGATAACGGTGCCAATATTCTCGTGTGGGACAATGTTAAGAATACAAACCAACAGTGGTATCTTGACTATGCTCAGGACGGCTGGTTTTATATTCGGAACCGTCAAAGTGCAAAATGCATGGAGGTAGCAAATGCAAGTACATCCGCAGGGGCAAATATTCAACAATGGGAAAAAGATAACGGAACAAACCAACAATGGCGCTTTCTTCCTGTTGGTGCGCCGGTGGAGTTCATTTCACCCGGTGCACCGGCCAATCTGGTGGCTACGGGGAATGCAGTATCTGTTCGATTAGACTGGTCTGCCAGTCAGGAAGCTGACGTAGCAGGATACACCATTTTCCGCTCCGAATCGACAGGCGGAAATTACAATACCATCGCACGAAACGTGAAATCGACATCCTTTGTTGACAACACGACCATCACAGGTGTTCAATATTACTACACCATCAAAGCGGTGGATAATTCCCTGAACCGTTCGGTTTACTCGAATGAAGCTTCAGCTTCTGCCACCGGCATAAACGTCCTGGTAGCTCACCTGCAGTTTGACGGAAATACAGCGGATAGTACGATGAATTTAAATCATGGTGCATCATATGGCGGAATTTCATTTGTAAATGGTAAAGTGGCCAAAGCAATTACACTGAATGGCACAGATGCCTTCGTACAATTGCCGTCCAATGTGGCAAATCATCAGAACATTACGATTGCAACATGGGTTTACTGGAATGGAAGTACTGCCGGGCAACGTATTTTCGACTTTGGTAACAGCCAGACAGAGTATATGTATTTAAGTCCTAAGGTAACTTTAGGCGGATTGCATTTTGCCATAAAGAATGACGGTGCAGAACAAAGTCTGAATGCACCTGCGTTACCAGTGGGTAAATGGTCGCATGTGGCAGTGACAGTGGGTCCTTCCGGAGCAGGTATGTATGTGAATGGAGTATTGGTGGCTTCATCCAATGAGATTACTATAAGCCCCCGGGATTTTAAACCGGCGTTGAATTATATCGGACGCAGTCAGTTTACCTACCCATTATTCAATGGGTCTATCGATGATTTCAGAATTTACAACTATGAATTGACAGCCAGTCAAATCGCTGATCTGTCAGGAGGTCTTTCAAATGGCATTGAGCCTGTAAAAAGTAATGGTGAAAACTACCTGACAATCTGGCCAACGCCTGCAAATAATGATTTATATGTGAGTTCTTCAGTCGAAAGCAACAATCGTTTATCGACAATTTCAGTGTTTAATACCTCCGGTAGCCTGGTAATGAGTAAAGATATTAAGAATACTTCCGGTGTAAAATTAGATGTTTCAAACTTACAATCCGGCATCTACATGCTACGGTTAACCACCGGTACGGAAACATTGATGAAAAAATTAATTATAAATCACTAAAATATTAAAGATTAACTTATAAAGAACCTGTTTGAAAAAATAGTGCTTCTCATAGTTAAGGTTACCTGATCAAGTCCCGCTTGTGGCAAAATTGTAATGATTGAAATGGATTTCTCTGCTGAGAAATCCATTTTCTATTTTTAAACGGTGAATTTTCAACGAACTGTTTGTTAACACAAAAGAAATTTATATATTTGAACGGTTTTTTGTTCCGATACATTCATCAGCTTTGAACTTAAAATTATGTGGAAAGATTTCTTTTATTTTTCCAAAAGTCAACGCATTGGCATAATTGTACTGATTGTACTGATTGTGCTGACTTTGGTGGCGAATTATTCGTTGAAATACTTCTTTCCTGTAACAGAAAAGGATGGTTCTGCTTTCTTATCCGAGGTCGAAACGTTTAAAAAATCACTGGTATCCCGTGACAGCATAGAGAACGCCGAACGCCAACGTCAATACAAACAACGGTTTAAAAAATATCCCCTCTTTTCTCCTTACCAAACACGTATTGCCGTTTCCCTGTCCTTTTTCGATCCAAACACTGCTGATTCGGCTACTTTTGTCCGGCTTGGAATAAAACCCTTTATTGCTTCCAACATACTGAAATACCGCCATAGTGGAGGCTGGTTTAAGACTCCGGCCGATTTTAGTAAAATATACGGGTTAAAGCCGGAAAAATTCACCGAGCTGGAACCTTATATTTCCATACAGGAGAAGAAACTGACTAAAACCGATTCGCTGTATTTGAAACGAAAAGAAACCCGTAAAGACCTGTTGGTTGAACTTAATTCTGCCGATACAGCCCTTCTAATGCAGGTAAAGGGTATTGGCCGGGGGTATGCAAATGGTATTGTACATTACAGGCAACGAATCGGGGGATTTATAACTGTGGATCAGTTGAGTGAAATTTATGGAATGCGACCGGAGAACCTGCAATTGATTCGCCCCTTTTGTAAAGTTAATTCTGATTTAGTACGGAAAATTAAAGTTAATGCTGCCAGTGTTGAAAGATTAAAAGGACATCCGTATTTAAATTTTTATCAATCAAAAGCCATCTATGAATTAAGACGAAAAAAAGGGAAACTAAAAAATATCATCGATTTAAAAGTCTTACCCGAATTTACACCCGAAAGCCTGGCTAAAATAGAACCTTATCTGAGTTTTGAATAATGTGGTTTTTAGACTAAACTACCTGAGAAATGGAATCCGGATCATTAAAAAATGTAAATTACAAAACAAACTGGCATTAAATTTGAGCATCTTGTTAGCATTGAATTAAGTTTGACAGTTAGTTTTATTCGTATTATTTAAATTTTAAAGCAATGGAATCACATTTTAAGTATGTAATATTATGTATGTTGCTGCTTATTTTAGCGGCATGTGACAATCTGAATGATGGTAATTATTCGAATGGTTATCCGTACATTAATTCTCGTATTGATATTGCAACGGTAAAGAACACGGGATTAACTTCTGATTTCTCATTTCTCCTGGATAATAATCAACTCATGCAGATTACCAAAACAAGTGTTCCGTCTTTTATTCCGGTTGATGGACAGCGGATTATTGCCAATTACACTATTTTGACACAAACAAAAGTCGACAGTGTGTATAACCGCACTGTAAAGTTGAATGAGGCGGTGAATGTGCTGACTAAAGGCATTTTCAAGATCACACCGGCTAAACAGGACAGTATTGGCCATGACTCGATTACGATCAGGGATATGTGGATTGGAAATGATTTTCTGAATATCGAATTTGCTTATTTCGGAAATAATAAGACACATTTCATTAATCTGATCTCCGATGCCTCAAAGGTTTATACCGATGGGAAGACTCATTTGGAATTCCGTCACAATGGAAATGGTGATGCTCCAACCTACTATCTGAAAGGAATTGTATCTTTCAATCTGAAATCACTCCAGACGGGAGTTAGCGTGAATGTGCTTAATTTGGCCATACATGTCAAAGTTCCGTATCAGGCTGCAGAAAAAGTATACGATATTCCGTATTATTTTGGATCAACTGCAAATCCGTATGGAGTATCCGATTACAATACGTTGATGCAGGGAGTTCAAAAAATACATTAAGCAGTATTAATTCTACTAAGAAATCCGGACAAATAACGTCCGGATTTTTTTTAGGGACAAAACAATTGCCTGCATAATCGGTTTTAAAGAATAGAGACTCAAAAAAAATAAAAGTTTTGAGTACATTTGTTTTTTTTCTATCACCATAACGATACATTGAATGCAGAATAATTTATCAGAAATACTGACTATTTCGGGGAATATAGTAGATGTAATTTTAAAAACCATTACAAAAGGAGTATTGACCATTGAAAACGGGAAGATCAAAGAGATTCAACCATCTGATGAGGTGGAGGATCAGTACATAATACCTGGATTAGTGGATGCCCATATTCATATTGAAAGTTCGATGATGCTTCCAGCCGAATTTGCCCGTTACAGCATTGTTCACGGTACGGTAGCCTGTGTGTGCGATCCGCATGAAATAGCCAATGTCTGCGGAATCGATGGGGTGAATTATATGATTGAAAACGGGAACAATTCACCCATGAAGTTTTATTTTGGTGCACCTTCCTGTGTACCGTCCACAAAATATGAAACATCCGGTGCTGAACTGGATGCCAGTGAGGTCGAAAAATTACTACAACGCGACGATATCTATTTCCTCGCCGAAATGATGAATTTTCCGGGAGTAATTCATCATAATAAACAGGTACATTTAAAGCTTCAGGCTGCCCGGGATGCCGGTAAGCCTATTGATGGTCATGCTCCCGATCTGTCGGCTGAAGAGCTGATAATCTATATAGCAGCTGGGATTTCTACGGATCATGAATGTATGTCAATCAACGATGCCGAAGCCAAAATAGCCCTGGGAATGAAAGTACAGATACGTGAAGGGAGTGCAGCCAAGAATTTTGATGATTTAGTATCGTTGCTTGATCATCACAGTGAAAGCATCATGTTTTGCTCGGATGATAAACATCCGGATGATTTGATTAAAAACGGTCATATCAATTCCCTGGTTCGCAGGGCAGTAGCAAAAGGATATGATCCGGTCGAAGTATTGAGGGTCTGCAGTTTAAATCCGATTCAACATTACAAATTGGATGTCGGGCTGTTACAGGCAGGTGACCCGGCTGATTTTAATGTGGTGAATAATCTCACTGATTTTGATATCAAATCAACGTACATTAACGGTGTAAAAGTTTCGGAAAACGGGGTTGTTACATTCCCGCGTTATGAACCTACAACAGTCATTAATCAGTTTAATGCAGAAAAAATAATTGTTGAACAACTTCAGGTAATCCCAACGGGCGATAGTCTGAAAGTTATACTGGTAGACGACGGTCAGCTTTTCACACATTCTGTCTGGATGGATCAAAAAATCGAACATGGTAATGTGGTCTCGGATATCGAAAATGATGTACTGAAAATTGTAGTCTATAACCGGTATCAGCCATCTACTCCGGCTATCGGGTTTATAAAAAATATAGGGTTGAAAAGAGGTGCTCTGGCATCAACCGTTTCACACGATAGTCATAACATTGTAGCAGTCGGGACTTCGGATCAGGAGATAGTATCCGCTATCAATCAGGTTATCGACAGCAAGGGTGGTATCCTTGCCTGTGAAGGCGGGCGAAGCTGTATCCTGGCCTTGCCCGTTGGAGGTACTATGTCGGATAGTGTGGGGATTTTCATTTCTCAACAATACGAAGAAATTGATTTGATGGCAAAAGAACTTGGTTCGAAATTGAAATCGCCTTTCATGACCCTGGCCTTTATGTCCTTATTGGTTATTCCAACGTTGAAATTAAGTGACAAAGGATTGTTCAATGGAACTTCTTTCTCATTTACAAATTTAATGCAATAAACAGGTAATTGTTTTCATTCCACACAGGTTAACATCTTTGGCTATGAAACAACGAAGCATTTTTGTTTTATTTCTGTTCGTGGTTTGCAATGTATCTTTACTGGCTAAGGCAAATCCAAAACCGGTTATTTATACCCTGGAAGACTTTTTCAGGTTTGAAAATGTGGATCAGGTAACTGCTTATTTCGGTGCCGTGAATGTCTATACAGAAACGGCCTTTTATGGCGACCCCAATAATGGTGGAAAATTACATCTGATCACACAGGTCAATTTTGGAACGCCACATCAGGCTCTGCTTGTCTGGAACCGGGAGGGAAATCAATTGTGCGAAGTCCAGTCAAGTGCTTACTATTATGATTTTGAACACAAAAAGATAAAGCTGGTTCCCAATAAATGGAAAACCAGACAAGGAATACATGCGGGCATGCATTTGTCGGGATTGGTAGCCATAAACTGGTTTGCCATGTATGTTAATATCCGGCATGAAAAAGGGGATTCGACCTATGGCAATTTAGTGATTCCGATTGGCTGGGTACATACAAAAATGAAGGTCCCTTATTCCCCGGAAAAGCTTATTTTTAGTTACACACTGGACTTAAAGCGGTTGAATGAGTTTTTCCCAAAAACAACAAATGCCACACTGAAAACTAATAATCTAATCATCCGGAAATGGGATCCAATGCTCGAATTAATTACCATATACCGGGATGGTCTGAAACCTGATCACTGATTTCAAACATATTTGATCTATAAAAAAATCCCTTGTAACAAAAAGTTACAAGGGATTTTTCAGTATGATTCCAATTCAGCTTATTTTACTGAATCCATGTGTGCAATTAAGTCCAATACTTTGTTTGAATAACCCCATTCGTTGTCATACCAGCTCACCAGTTTAACGAAGTTACCATTCAAAGCGATACCTGCATTTGCATCAAAGATAGATGTGCGTGCATCGTGGATAAAGTCAGTTGAAACTACTGAATCTTCAGTATATCCAAGAATACCTTTCATTTCGTTTTCAGAAGCTTTTTTGATAGCAGCTTTGATTTCGTCATAAGAAGCAGCTTTTTCCAAACGTACTGTTAAGTCAACTACAGAAACGTCAGCTGTTGGTACGCGGAAAGCCATACCGGTCAATTTACCGTTTAATGCAGGGATAACTTTACCTACTGCTTTAGCAGCTCCTGTAGAAGAAGGGATAATGTTACCTAAGATAGAACGGCCACCTCTCCAGTCTTTCGACGATGGAGCATCAACTGTTTTTTGAGTATTGGTAGCAGCGTGTACTGTTGTCATCAAACCTTCTACAATTCCGAAGTTGTCATTGATAACTTTAGCCAATGGAGCCAGACAGTTAGTAGTACATGAAGCGTTAGAAACAACATCCATGTCTTTTTTGTAAGCTTCCAGGTTAACGCCACAAACGAACATAGGAGCATCGTTTGATGGAGCAGAAATAACCACTTTTTTGGCACCACCTTTTAAGTGAGCGCTTGCTTTTTCTACTGTAGTGAAAACACCTGTTGATTCAACAACATAATCAGCACCTGAAGCACCCCAGCCAATTGCAGCAGGATCTCTTTCAGCAAAGAATGCAACTTCAACATCATTGATGTGCAATTTGCCGCCTTTGTTTTCTATTTTGCCTTGAAATTTACCGTGTACGGTGTCGTATTGCAACATGTACACTAAATAATCGATGTCCAGGAATGGATCATTAACTGCAACGATTTGAACATCGTTTCTTTCTTGAGCAGCACGGAAAACCAAACGTCCGATGCGACCAAAACCATTGATACCTACTTTAATCATTTTATTTATAGTTTAAAATTGAGTTTTAAATTTCGCCACAAAAGTACAAAATTCTGACCAATTGACAAAGATACTAGGTACATTATTTACACTTATTTTATTATTGTAAAGCTGAGATGGCAAAATGTCAGTGTTCTGTTCCTGTTTCTTTTAATAAATGATGAGAAATTGATGTTGCTGAACAGGCTGATTCAGAGAAATCATTCGAATGCAGGACAATTTTTACCATTCTTCAAGTGATCTGCTATTTTTGATCATGAAAAGATAACCCTTTTCATGCCCCGGGTTTATTTTGGTATGCGAAATGCGAATCATCTGTTTTTTGCATGCTTTTTTTCTTTACAACATACGAAATTCCGAAAAACAGCTGCCTGACTTAATTGTTATCTTATCCATCCATTTTACCATTATTTTTCAATTGGTTTTGCATAGGTTTTACATTGGTTTTGGTAACTATATTTCGTTCATTCATTTCCAACATAAATGCCATATACCTTTTAAGATATATGGCATTTATATCGTTGATAATTGATTGTTATATGACTGATATATCAGAATGGCCTCGAATCCAAAACCAATGCAAAACCGTTTCAAAACCATTCAGAATTAGGAATGGATTGGTAATACAAATATAAATAAAAATAGGATAAACCTGTATTTGTATAAAATAAATCTTGAAATTTAAACTAAAACAACAAAATCAGTTTTTTGAAGAAATAGTATTTTTTTTGGAAAACAATTGACTTAAAAGGTTGAAAAAGTAAAAGTGACCTGAAACTCCCCTTTACACTGATAAAAAATACCTGTAAGCAGAATATAAATCATTTTTCAATTGTTTTATCTGTACTTATTCCCAGTATTTTATAGACTGGACAAAAACTCACCAGACTTGTTAACGTTAAATACAAGGCAATTAAAAGTGTAATTATTCCCGGAATGCCTGTCATTACCTGTTTGTAATAGAGAATAATCAGAATGATGGATACCCCGAGTCGGATTAATTTGTCGTAAGAATTCATATTCTTTTTCATAGTGAATGTTTTATCAGATTTTTACGGGTTCGATATTAAAACAAAAGGATGGGTATTTATGTTCTGAAAAGCAATGTAAAGCATGTCTGTTTCTTGCCAACTGTAAGATACTAAAATGTTTGTATAGAGAGTCTGAAAATTATTTCGTCATATTGGTATAATTACTTCCTTTATTCCCTTGTGTTTTATTTATTCTTCATTATCTTTGCTGTTCGAAAAAATAATAATTTAAAGAACTAAAAAGATGGATATTTCAGGAAAAATTATCGCAGTGTTGCCAATCGCAACCGGACAGGGCAAGAACGGAACATGGCGTTCACAGGATTATGTATTAGAAACTGCCGATCAATATCCTAAAAAAGTATGTTTTAATCTTTTCGGTGATAAAATAGATCAATTTCCAATTGCTATCGACGATCAGGTTAATGTCAGCTTTGATGTGGAAAGCCGCGAGTATAACGGACGTTGGTATACAACTATCCGGGCATGGAAAATTGAAAAGAGTGTCGTGGGTGCTTCTTCAGGACCTGCTTCATCATTCACTGCACCGACTCCTTCATTTGATGCAGCTCCCGGAGCAGCTGAAGGTACGGATCTTCCGTTTTAAGTTAGTGAATTAGTGAATTGGTTAATTAGTGAATTGGTTGATTAAGTTAATTAGGTGGTATTTACAAATAGTAAGTTGTAATGCAACACTCCAAATTCCAATCACGGAACGCAGAACACGGAACGCGGAACGCAGAACATTAAATACAGAACCAATCAAAGAATCAAACAAAATATTACTTGGAATGAGTGGCGGCACCGATAGTTCGGTAGCTGCCATTCTTTTGTTGGAACAGGGCTATGAAGTCGTGGGCATTACATTTCGTTTTTGGGAAGAGGGTGAAAATATACATTTGCAGGATGCTGTCCGATTGGCTCAGCAGCTGGGGATTGAACATATCACCTATGATGCACGTGAAGTATTTCGGGCAAATGTTGTTCAGTATTTTATTGATGAATATTTGTGTGGTCGGACACCTTTTCCGTGCGTAAAATGCAACAACGAACTCAAGTGGAAACTTATCCTGGAAGAAGCTGACCGCCTTGGCTGCGAAAAAGTGGCCATGGGGCATTATGTAAATATCGTTCACGATAAGGATCATTTTTTTGTAGCCGAAGGAAAAGATCCGGACAAGGATCAGTCGTTCTTCTTATGGGGATTAACACAGGCACAATTGTCGCGAATAGTATTTCCTTTGGGAAAATTTTATAAAACCGACGTGCGGGTCATGGCAGCAATCAGGGGATATCAGAAAGTTTCGGAAAAGAAAGACAGTCTGGGTGCCTGTTTCTGTTCGGGTGATTACCGCCCGTTTTTGAAAAAACAAATCAACGAGCCCAATAAATACATTTTCCCGGGTAATTTTATTGACCAGGATGGGAATGTCCTGGGCAGACACGAAGGCTTTCCCTTGTATACGGTTGGTCAACGACGAGGATTAATGCATTTGAACCGGAAAGTATTTGTAAAAGAAATCCTACCTCAAACGAATGAAGTAATTCTGGCTCCACTTACCGACATGTATAAAACCGAATTTCTGATCAGGGATGTGAATGTGGTTGATAAGACCCTGTTCACTTCTGAGTTTGATATAAATTGCCGGATACGATACCGAAAACAAAACACCTTATGTCGGGTTATTTTTCTCGAAGACAATACAGCCGAAGTTGAACTGATAGAACCCCTAGAATCAATAGCACCCGGACAGACTGCTGTATTCTATAGAGGAGGAATGATACTGGGAGGTGGATTTATTGAATAGGAGTGAGGACTATTTTTGACTTTTAAACGCTGACATGTCTTCAACGATGTCAGGTTTGTTATGATATGATGTTATTTAAAACAACCGATCTTAAAGCGTTGACTTCTAGTTCTTTAATTTACATAGAAATAGGTTTGCAAATAAACAAGAATCAGAATAATGATATTTATAATTATTTAGCTTTGTTCAAATATAAAGGATTGCTCCAAATTATTTTTTCTTGTTTACTCTTATCACACATGATTTCATAATACTCCTCACTACTTGAACAATTTAACGAATCAATATAAACTAATCCGAATTTTGTAGTTTTTGAAGAGTAGGATTGAATATTCTTAAATTTTCTAATTATACAGTTATATGTTAAACTATCATTTGGCTTTAAGCGTCTTTTATGTGCATAATTACCATCACAATCATGTCGGTTAAAACAAATATAATCATTGTTGATTTTAAAATTATTTTCCCAATCACAAGTCATTATCCAAAAGGTAACTAGCTTATCTGATTTGTTTTTAATTACAATTCTTACATCAAATGTTTTATGTTCTTCGGTATCATAATCATAAATTGAATCATAAGATCGAATTAATCTTGCATTTATTTCTATGTTTGAATTATTTTTATTCTTGGGGCAATTACATGAAAAAAAAATGAGCAATATAAAAATTGTTATAAGATTTTTCATGATAAATATATTTAAAATTATAACTTTCGAATTGCTTATTTCATATTTTTATATTCAAAATTGTTCGATGCTCGATGCTCAATGCTCAATGCTCAATGTTCAATGCTCAATGCTCAATGCTCAATGCTCAATCCTTACCCCTTACCTCTATATTCTGATGTTCCATATCGCCAGGGCATGGCATACACTTCCACCCAATACAAACAAATGCCAGACGGCGTGCATGTACTGAATTTTCTTGAAGGAATACAATACGGCTCCAACGGTATAAAACAGACCTCCGGCAATTAACCACCACAATACATTGATGGATCCGTTTGCATTAAAAACGTCCATCATAGGTTTGAAGGCAAAAATGACTACCCATCCCATGGCAACATAGCAGATAGTCTCCAGTTTGCTGGCATTCTTCAGCTTCAGCAAACTTAGCATAACCCCTGCTGCAGCTGCCGTCCATATAATTCCAAACAAGGTCCAGCCCCAGGCACCCTGGTTGCGCAATACCACTAATGTAAAAGGAGTATACGTTCCGGCAATGTGGCAGTATATGGCTGCATGATCGAATTTACGGCGAACAGTTTTGCGTGTTTCAATTTTATCAATGTGGTATAAGGTAGAGGTGAGGTAGGAGAGGGTCATAAAAAGTACATAGACCGAATAGCTGGTTACCGCCCACGGGTTATGAGATAAAACTGATTTTTGGATCAACAGTGTCCCGGCTATCAGACCGAACAAAATACCCACTGCATGGGTATATGTATTGGCTCTTTCTTCTTTGGCTGAGTAACGGGGCATATTATTAGTTTGAAGGGTTTGAAGGGTTTGAAGGGTTTGAAGGGTTTGAAGGGTTTGAAGAGTTCCGTGTTCCGCGTTTAAATAGTCCGGATAATGCGTTCGATGACATTGTTCTCAAAGCCACGGCTTTGGGCAAAACGGAATAATTTGCCCTGTTTCTCATATTCGAATTCATACTTTAAACCAACCAGTTTGGTTTTTAGCAGGGAAGCGAGCAATTCTTCGTATTCACCCTCATCGATGGTTGACATAGCATTCAATACCACCTCTTTGTCCAGACCTTTTACTTTCAATGCGTAGGATATTTTGATTTTTCCCCATTTGTTAAAGCGAAACTTATCTTTCACAAAGTAGGTGCAATAACGTTTTTCATTGATAAAATCTTCTGATTTTAAACGCTCTATAATGGTTTGTTTATCTTCTTCCGATACCCCCCAGGCCGTAAGTTTATCTTCTACCTCAGAAACACAATGTTCGGAAATGGAACAGTACGATGCAGCTTTATGCAACAATTCTTCCAATGTATATTCCTTTTTCATAATAATAGGATAACTGGTTAAATGTGGGAAATTAACGCACAAATGTAGCTATTTTTATTGTTTAAGAGATAAAATATGAGCTCAAAAAATAATTTTCAATTATTATTGAAACAAAAGGTAACATAATACTGTTATGTAAATAAAAAATGTAACTTTGCAATTAAATTGTTTCCTATTACATATGAAATTAACTAAAAAAGAACAGATAGAACAAAAAGCATTGGAGCTTTTCTGGAAGCACGGCTTTAAAAAAGTGTCCATCGATGAGATTTGCAAAAAGTCAACTGTAAGTCGTAAGACATTTTATACTTTCTATGGGAATAAGAATGCCTTAATCATGTATCTATACAATAAAATGGTAAATGAGGCTTATGCGATTTATGAAGGAATTATTCAAAGTGATCTGGCTTTTTCCGAGAAACTGGAAAAACTTTTAAATCAGAAATTGGAATCAACAAAAAATCTTTCGATGGAATTTATTGCTGACTTATACAATCCCGATGCCAGTGAATTAACAACTTTCTTCAATGGTATTATTGATCAATCAATGAAATTCATGCGTGATTTTTTAAGTGATGCACAGAAAAAAGGAGATATAAATCCGGACCTGAGTTTGGATTACATCATGTTTATGATGCAAAAAGCAATTGATTTATGCGGAACGCAGGAATTAATGTCGATGTTTCCGGATGCCGGTACACTGACCAGGCAGCTTACCCAATCAATTATTTATGGTATCATGCCTGTGAAAATAATTCATAATTCATAATTCATAATTCAATGACGTTAGCGTTTTTCTTTGTGAATCTTTGTGACTTAGTGACTTTGTGGCAAGAAAATATTAGCCACAAAGCCACAAAAACACTAAGTTACACAAAGAGAGAATTCAATCAATGTCCTTAACTAATTGGTATTGATTGATAACTCATAATTTAAATGCAAAATTCATAATGCATAATTCATAATGCACAATTCATAATTCATAATTATGGCTTTACGTATTAAAATTTCTTTTCTGATGCTCTTTAGTCTTCAATTTTTAATGGCACAGGAAGATTCAACAAAAGTGACCTTCAACGGGCAGGTGACTGCCTGGGGAGTAGGGCAATTCGAAAATCCCTTTGGCATTCAACTGGGAGGACGCTTTGTGCCTACTTTGTTAGGAAATTTCAATCTTACTCCTAAGACAAAAATAGATTTTGAGGCGTCTTTGAATATAAATGGTACAGCCAACTTTACCGGATTACGTTACGATAGTGTCATGGGTCAGTTTAAACCTTACAGGGTTTGGGCTCGTTATTCAACGAATAAATGGGAAGTACGGCTTGGGTTACAAAAAATCAATTTCGGTTCAGCCAAACTATTCCGCCCCTTGATGTGGTTTGATGGTGTGGATGTCCGTGACCCGTTGCAATTGACGGATGGTGTATACGGTGCCCTGGGAAGGTATTACTTCCCGAATAATGCGAATATCTGGTTGTGGACATTGATGGGAAATGACAAACCAAAAGGATATGAGACAATGGGATCGGCCCTGTGGCAGCCTGAAATCGGTGGTCGTGTTCAGATACCGGCGGGTCCTGGTGAACTGGCATTCAGTACGAATTTTAGAAATGTGGATGTTCATAATTTACGGATCAATGCTCCGGAAAACACCTTATTAAGTGAAAAGCGAATCGGTTTGGACGGAAAGTGGGATCTGGGGATCGGATTGTGGTTTGAATCGAGTGTCACCAAACTGGCAGCAAATTCGTACAACCTGCCAACGGTGCAGGATTCATGGAACCTGGGTGCCGATTATACGTTCGGAGTGGGAAGCGGATTGGGCATAACCCTGGAGTATTTCAGATATCATACCGGCAATCAGTTCCTGGTGAACGGTACTGCCATCAATGTGATCGGGAGCTTGTTTACCTATCCGGTCAGCATCCTGGATAATGTATCGGCTATGGTTTTTTATGTTCCGGGAAATAATCTGGTTTTCAATTATGTAAACTGGACCCGTACGTACGATAACTGGACCCTGTATGCGATTGGTTACTGGAATCCTTCGACTCCCTTGACCATTTCACAGACACAAGGGAAAAATCTTTTTACCGGGAAAGGAATACAACTGATGGTGAACTATAATTTCTGAAAGATACGAATTACACGAAAAAGAACGAATTACACGAATAAGAACGAATTACACGAATTAATACATGGAAACAATTGTTGAAGTAAAAAACCTGGTCAAGAAGTTTCACATAGGAAACGGTTATTTCACGGCTCTCAAGGGTGTGAATCTTGAATTCTCGGAAGGTGAATTTGCCGGATTGGTAGGTCCGAGCGGATCGGGTAAAACCACCCTGTTGAATATTATCGGGACTCTCGATGTGCCTTCGGAAGGAGAAGTGGTTGTTTTAGGCAAATCAGTCGGCAAACTGACACCCAAAGAAGCAGCCCAACTCAGGAAAGAGGAACTTGGTTTTATCTTTCAGAATTATAATTTGTTACCGGTGTATACAGTGTTCGAAAATGTAGAATTTCCGTTGCTCTTGCTCAATATGAGTTCCGAAGAACGGAAACAACGGGTGATGGAAACCCTCGAATGGGTGGGACTGACTGATAAAGTCAATTCCCGTCCGTCGCAACTGTCGGGAGGCGAATGCCAGCGAGTAGCAATTGCACGTGCCATGGTAAAACGTCCAAAGCTGGTGTTGGCTGACGAACCGACAGCAAACCTGGATGCCGCAAATTCGCACAATATCCTGCAAACCATGGAAAAGCTGAATAAGGAGCTGAAAACCACGTTTATCTTCGCAACCCACGACGAAAAGGTAATCGGATATCTTCATCGAATAATAATGCTTGCTGATGGGAAGTTAGTTTCAGATGAAACCCCTAACCCCTAAAGGGGAATAAGAAAAGAACCCCTAACCCCTAAAGGGGAATAAGAGAAGAACAAGGTTCTTCTGGGAAAAAGGGATATGAAATGAATTAATTGATAAAGAAATGATATCGAAAGAGAAAAACCTACAACATAAAAGTAACTCTGTTCCCCTTCAGGGGCTAGGGGTAATGCTTAAAATGGCTTTGCGAAGCTTAATCGGCAACGGGTTGAAAACATGGCTCAATGTGTTTGTGCTATCGTTTACATTCGTTCTGATCATCTTTATGCAGGGATTACTCGAAGGCTGGAACCGGCAGGCTTTGAACGATACCGTGAAATGGGAAATAGCCGGAGGTGAATACTGGAGCCTGAAATACGATCCGTACGATCCGTTTTCACTCGACTCAAGTGCAGTTGTGCTGCCCTCATCGCTTAAAGCTGAATATAATGCCCATCAAATTGAACCTGTACTGTTTTCATTGGGTACCATCTATCCGGGCGGTCGTATGCAAAGTGTATTGCTAAAAGGAATCCGTCCCGATCAGCACCTGATTGCTTTGCCCACACAGCTATTGAAATCCAACCGGAATGACATCCCTGTCATTATCGGTACACACATGGCTAAACAGGCCAATCTGAAAGTAAATGACCTGGTGACGCTTCGATGGCGTGATGTGAACGGTACATTTGAAGCCGTCGATATCCGGGTGGCCGGAGTATTCAGTACTTCAGTTCCTTCGGTTGATGTCGGACAAATCTGGATGCCGCTGGATCAGTTGCAGAAGATGACTTTGCGACCTGATGCTTCAACTATTTTGATAAAATCAACCAATGTGAATGTTCAGCAACTTGCTGACTGGACCTTTAAAGATCAGGCAGAACTGACCAAACAGTCTGCTGCCATGATTAAAGCAAAATCGAACAGTTATAATGTGCTGTATACCATCTTCTTTCTACTGGCACTGATCGCTATTTTTGATACTCAAACGTTGTCTATATTCCGTCGCCAACGCGAAATCGGCACATTGGTGGCATTGGGTATGACACAGCAACAGGTGGTCAGGTTATTCACCCTGGAAGGAACCATGAATGCCATTCTCGCGATACTGGTGGGAGCTGTATGGGGATTGCCAATTTTTATAGGAGTTGGGATGTATGGAATTCACCTGCCAATGGATGTAAGCAGTTTCGGCATTCCTATGGCCGACCGGATGTATCCGTTATTCACCCCGGGCTTAATACTCGGCACTATGTCATTAATAATAGTCGTAACGGCTTTGGTCAGCTACCTGCCTGCCCGGAAAATTTCACGCATGAATCCAACGGAAGCCATAAGGGGAAAGGCGATTTAGGACGTTCCGCGTTCCGCGTTCCGTGTTTCGCGTTAATTGGGTGATTAAGTTATTTGTTTGAAATTGTAAATCGTAAATTGTAAATAGAAATGACACGATGCTAAAATTCTTATTTAAAGGTTTAATGCGTGACAAATCGCGCAGCTTTTTACCCGTATTAGTGGTGGCGTTGGGGGTTATGATGACTGTCCTTTTGCAATCGCTGTTGGGTGGTTTTCTGGGAGAGAGCATTGAATCGACCGCTAATTTTACTACCGGTCACCTGAAAGTCATGACGCGTGCCTACAGTGAAAACAGTGCACAACTGCCCAATGATATGGCAATCATCGGTGTTGATACGTTGAAGAAAAGTCTGCAAAAACAGTTTCCTGATATTAGCTGGGCGGAACGTATACAGTTTGGAGGATTGCTGGATGCTCCCGACAGTGCGGGTCATACCCGTTCGCAGGGGAATGTAATGGGAATGGGAATTAGCCTGCTCAAATCGCAGGAGGAAATAAACCGCATAGACCTGAAGCCAAGGTTAGTAAGCGGTCGATTTCCAACCAAAGCCGGTGATATATTGCTGAGTGACGATTTGTTTCACAAAATGAACCTGAAACTGGGGGACAAAGTAACGCTGATTTCCAGTGGCATGTACGGGGATATGGCCATGTACAATTTCCATGTTTCTGGGACACTGCATTTTGGAATCAATGTACTCGACCGTGGCATGATGATTGCCGATATCAATGATATCCGCGCTGCCCTGAATATGGAAAATGCAGCCGGCGAAATACTCGGATTCTTCACCGGTGAACGGTATGACAATAAGCTGGCGAAGGATGCTGCTAAAATATTCAATGCACGTTTTGCCGGCAACAAAGATAAATTTGCGCCGGTAATGCTCCCGTTGGCTGAAATGAACGATATGGGTTTCCTAGTGGCTTATTCAGAAAGCATCCAGACTTTCATCGTTATGATATTTATTATTGCCATGGCCATTGTATTGTGGAATGCCGGATTGATTGGCGGATTACGCCGGTATGGCGAATTTGGTCTGCGGCTGGCTATTGGTGAAAACAAGCATGAAATATACAGGACACTTATAGCCGAATCTTTTCTGGTCGGAACGGTAGGTTCAGTGATCGGGGTGATCGTTGGATTGCTGCTTTCGTGTTATTTTCAGGTTTACGGGATTAATTTCGGCGATTCACTGAAAGATTCCACCTTCCTGATGCCTTCGGTTATGCGGGCACATATCAACTTTACCACCTATTATATCGGGTTTGTACCGGGTATTTTTTCAACGGTAATCGGTTCCATGCTTGCCGGGATCGGTATTTATAAACGGCAGACAGCGAATCTTTTCAAGGAGCTGGAAGGATAAAGTTAATTTACAATTTATTCATTTACAATTTACAATTTAGAAATGAGAACATTTAATATCAGTATGTTGTTTTTGCTGGTGTCAGCAATTTTAGTTGCACAGAATTACCCATCCGGTAAGTCGGTTCTTGATAAAGTGGACAACAACATGTCAGCTAAAACACGTGTTATGACTGCTTCGATGGAAATCGGGACGGAGCGTACCAAGCGTACCATGGTGTCGCAAACCTATGGAGAAGGCGATCATAAGGCTTATACCGAATACCTGGCTCCGGCGCGTGAGAAGGGGACCAAGATGCTGAAACTCCAAAACCAGCTCTGGATTTATTCACCTTCTACCGACCGTACCATCCAGATCTCCGGGCATATGTTACGCCAGTCGGTGATGGGAAGCGATATGTCGTACGAAGACATGATGAACGATAAACCATTGCTCGAGCAATACAAAGCCGAAGTGACCGGAACAGAAACGGTGGATGGACGCAAATGTTGGGTGGTACTGCTCACAGCCATTATTCCGGATGTAAATTATTTTTCCCGCAAAACGTGGGTTGACAGTGAACGTTATGTGCCCCTGAAAGAAGAATTATTTGCCAAAAGCGGCAAGCTGTTGAAACGGATTACCTTTACGAATGTCCAAAAGGTAGAGGGGCGTTGGTATCCCATGTCATTCGTTTACAAAGATATGCTCAAGGAAGGACCTGGTACCCGGATGACTATTCAGGAAATTAAACTGAATACACCGATTGCGGCGGGTTATTTTAATCTGGGAAAATTGAAATAAGAGGATTTACACAGATTCCATAATGAGATTTTCCACAGATTAAAGAAAGAGATTGTCCGCAGATTAATTAAAGAGATTTTCACAGATTTCAAAAAGAGATTGTCACAGATTACACAGATTACACTGATTTACACAGATTCATTTTGGAAATATATGTAATAAGGTGAATTTGAAATAGACAGTTATTATATTTGTAGAGACGCACGTCCATGCGTCTCTACGTGTTTCTTGTCTTTATATCATCACATTCTCACATCATCATATCATCACATCATCACATTATCACATCATCACATCATCACATCATCATTCTTTTTTCCTCAATTTCCATTTTTTAATCCATCTCCTGAAAATGAACACCATCGGAATAATTAATATCAGGTAAGGCCATAATCCAAAGAATTCAAGAATGAAATCGACCAGTCCGTACCACCCATCAGCCACGGATTCTTTGAGCTTTTCCCAGAAACTATCACGCTTGGAAGGTTTGAAGGTGAAATCTTTTTCAGTGGAAATGGTCATGTTCAATGTGCTGTAGTTGACACAGTCGTTCAGATACCGTAGACGGCCTTCGGTACTTTCAATTTCTTCCTGCAATACGCGGATTGATTCTTCTATTTCGATAATATCTTTTACCGTATTGGCTTTCTTCATGATTTCATTATAGCGTGCCAGCGAGTTTCGTTTGCTGTTGATCCTGGTGCTCAGATCTACGAATTCTTCGGTAACATCGCGCGCCTGGATCTCTTTATAGAGTACTTTGCTGCTTCCTTTTTCAGCGGACCCAACAAATCGTTCAAAGTTCACTACCGGAATACGGATCACGAGTTCATAACCCGATTGATTATCGGAGTTCTTCAGGTTCTCGTTGGCATAATATCCACCGGCCGCTTTTACCAAAGAATCAATTTTTTGTTTGGCACTCTGTAAATTGACAACCTGCAAGCCTAACCGCCCGTCTTTAATAATTTTCTTAGTTATGGCTTGCGGTTCAACTTTAATAATTTTTTCACTCTTTTTCTCAACCCCGTTCTCTTGTGCAACGACATTCGCTTTTACATCGGAAATATCAACTGTCCCGGTTTCTGAGTTTTTGAATTCGGCATTGGAAGCTATGTCATTCTTAACTTCCGGTTTTTTTAAGGAACTTGATGAAATTACATCTGCATTCATCTCTTTATGTTTTTCAGTACAACCGAAAAATATTAAAGCAGCGAATAATAAATAAACTGATTTCTTCATGATTTTACGAATTTAATTTTTTATAAATGAATGAAAGAAAACGAGGGATTTAAAATGTATTATTCAAGTCTGAATAAAACAGGGAGCGTGTAGTATACGTCTACATTGACTCCATTCTGTTTGCCAGGAATAAAAATAGGCAATGATTTAATAACCCGCAAGGCTTCTTTGTCACATGCAGGATCGAGTGATCTGACCACTTCAGGTTTTTCTATTCTGCCCCGACTTGTTATAATGAATCGACAGATAACTTTTCCCTGGATTCCATTCGTTCGTGCACTGTAAGGATATTTCAGGTTTTTTGAAATGTAGTTTAAAAGTTCTGCATCGCCACCTGGAAATTGTGGCATTTGTTCGACAACAGTAAATATTCTTTCGTCATTACTAAGAACCTCCTTATGGTACGATTCCGGAGAATAATTGTTTTTATTGATATCAGGCAGCGGCATTTCCCTGATGATGTTTTGATTATCGCTTGGTTTATGTTTGTGGAGGCAGGAAGTGAATCCTATAATTGAAAAGAAAAGGAACAAATAAATTTGAAACGATTGAAATCTGATTTTTCCGGTCATGGTACAAATGATTTAAAAATCTAAATATACCTGATAATTGGATCTTCCACACTCAAAGTCTGGAAACATTGTTCGGAGGCTGCACGGCAACCCCCTTTACAAACCGGCCAGTGAGAGCAGGACCTGCATATTTCAGGCACAGAAGTCTCCCATTCATTGGCATAATCCGAATACAGGATTTCTTCGAGTCCTTTTTCATAAATGTTTCCTGCCACTACCGGTGAATGGTTGCACAAACGGATATTTCCGTTTATGTCAAGGGTTATGGGACGTTGCAACACACTGAACGAGCAGTGCCCGAAACCAATCAATGGATAATCGGCAGGATTTAGCAGGCAAACCGGTGAACATACATTTGCTGTAAGCCTCAAGTCAAGTTCTGAAGATAAAGAGTTGGCTTCCGAAAAAGCAGTGCGTAATTCTGCTGCGGTTGCAGAAACTTCCATCGGGTTGTTGCAGCCCTTTCCTCCAATATTATAGCGGTTCAGCATGATGCGTTTGCAACCCAGTGAAGCAATGAATCTGAGTGTTTCACTCAATTGTTTTACGTTATGTTTCGTGATAACCACTACCGGAACCACACTTCCTCCAAGTCTCAACACTTCGCGGGTGGAAGTGACCGACTTTTGCCAACTATCCTTGACTTGCACCATTCGGTCGTGAATCTCTGCTTTTGCCGAGTGAATGGGAAATTCGAACAATCCTACACCCAGTTTAATCAGTTGTTTGTAATCTTTAGATTTTCCTTTCGTTCCATTGCTGATAAGGGTAACCTGTTTGCCTTCCATCCGGCAGAACAGAATGACTTCTGCAAAACGCTCCGACAGAAAAGGCTCTCCTCCCGTGAATGCAACATATTGGATATCGGCCATGCTGAAAGCCAGTTTCAAGGTAGCGATAGCTTTGGTATATGAATTAAACGGAACACGTTCCACCACATCCGTTTTCCAGATATTGTAGCAATACACACAATCCAGGTTGCAGCGGTCGGTAGTTTCAAAAGCGATATGTTGGAGATTGAGCATGAATCTATTCAAGTTTAAAAGCTATGGGTATCACGTAATAGGAGCGTACAGGTTTACCATTTTGTTTCGCAGGGATAAATTTAGGCAAAGTTTTAATTGTATTTATAGCGACTTTGTCTAATATAGGATCTAAGCTTCTTAATACTTCAATATCCGAAACTGAACCATCTATGTTAATCACAAATCGACACACTACTTTACCTTGAACATTCTGAATGGATTCATTGCCCGGATATTTTATATTTCTTGCGATGTGCATCAATAATGAATCATTTCCCCCGGGAAATTCTGCAGCATGATCCATTACCTCAATTTCTTTTATGGAATCTGTTGAATTGGAAATTACTTCTGTATCATAACAAGTAATCATTGGCTCTGAAAATTTATTTTCTTTTTTAATTACAGGAGCTGTAAAATAACACAGGGTAGATTTTAATGGTACCGGTTGTTCATTCAGTGCAGTTGAATCCTGGTTAACTTCAACTCTCTTAATCGTATCCTTTAATCCGTTTTTAGATGTTTCAGAGTTTCCTTTCTCAGTTTTAGCAACACATCCACTTAATCCCAATCCCACAATCAGCGATCCCAGCAACAATTTCGGAAGAACAAACACCCGCCAGCCTCCCGATTTGTCTGCCAGAAAAGCAAATAATCGGAATAAGAAATGAAACGAGTGGAACTTAATTTTTCGGGACATGTTTATTTTTTTAAAGAGAATGTTATAGGAAGAGTAAAATATACACCAACCGGTTTATCCTGTTGCGTACCGGGTTCGAATTTAGGCAGGGTTTTTATTACTCTTATAGCCTCAGCATCTAACAATGGATCTATACTTCTTATAACTTCTATATTAGTTATGGTACCATCTTCAGTTACCAGGAACTTACAAATTACTTTACCTTGTATCTTTTTTAATTCTGCTTCTTTTGGATAAATTAATTTTTTGGATATATATTCAACTAATTTGGCTTCTCCTCCGGGGAAAATAGGCATTCTTTCCAATACGACATAACATAAAATCTGATCATCTCTTTCTGCAGAATGAATTGAATCTTTCAAATTTGCTTTTATTGATTTTGACTTTATTGAAGCCTTCTTACCAGTTATTTCTACTTTTTGATTTTGAGTATTAAACTGTTTGCAACTTATAACCACAATCATCGACCCCAGTAACAATTTCGGAAGAACAAACACCCGCCAGCCTCCCGATTTGTCTGCCAGAAAAGCAAATAACCGGAATAAGACATGAAACGAGTGGAACTTGATTTTTCGGGACATTATTTTTCGAGTTTAAAGGTAACAGGAAGAGTGTACCAGACTTTTGTGTTTTTACCATTTTGTTTACCGGGAATAAACTTAGGGAATAGTTTAATTACTCTGATAGCTTCTTTATCACATTCGGCTTGTAATGATCTTACCACTTGTATTTTATCAACTTCACCGGTTTCAGTTACAACGAAACGCACGATTACTTTCCCCTGTATTTTGTGATTAACAGCAGATTCAGGGTACCTTAAATTTTTACCCACGAAATTCAATAACTCTGATTCACCACCCGGATATTGTGGCATTTGTTCCGAAACATAACAATAAACCAATTCTTCAACTTCGTTAGATTTCAGAGTATCTTTTACATCTTTAAGGAAGTCCTTCTTCTTTTCATTTGCATTTTGGTTTTGAGCTTGAACTGTTTTTGGTACTGTCAATCCCAATCCCACAATCAGCGACCCAACCAATAATTTAGGACGTACAAACACATGCCAGCCTCCCGATTTGTCTGCCAGATAGGCAAACATTCGGAATAAAATATGAAAGGCCGTGAACTTAATTCTTTGGGACATGATTTTGTTTGATTTAATACTTTACAAATATAACTATTTATTGAATATATTAACGAATGGAAGCAATATTTATTATTGTTTAGTTCGCTTTTGTTTTAAACAAAAGAAACTAAAATGTTCACTTAAATTCTACTGTTTACATTAAAATTAAAATCTATGCTTCAAAAGAATATGGATTATATCCTTCAAATTGTATTCTGTGTTCTTAATACAGATTGTGATACTAAATAATTTATGTAATTTTGGCCCTATAATTCTGAATTATTTAGCGTATGGAAAGTGGAAATTTCGATACCGATAAAATGATTAAATACTGGTTGGATAGTTCTGAAGAAGATTTTGTAACTATGATAACTTTATTTGAGAATAAACGTTATAGTTGGAGTCTTTTTATTGGTCATTTAATGATTGAAAAATTGCTAAAATCTTTATATGTTAAGTTGAATAATGATTATCCTCCATACATTCACAATCTTTTTAGATTGGCTGAAAATTGTAATTTAAACCTGACTGACGATCAACGGTTTTTTCTTATAACAGTTACTGCTTTTAATATCAATGCAAGGTATGATGATTATAAAATGAGTTTTCAAAAAATGTGTACACCTGATTATACAACCTTTTGGATCGGACAGATTAAAAATCAAAGATTATGGATAAAAGCATTAATAGGATTATAAAAAACTATATCAATTCGGTGTTGGAACAACAACCTGGATTAATTTCAGCTTTCTTATTCGGTTCGTATGCCAAAAATAATCAACGATCAGAAAGTGATATTGATATTGCTTTGGTATTTGATAACTTACCCGATTCTGACAAGTTTAATACACAAGTAAAATTAATGATGCTGGCATCAAAAATTGATACAAGAATTGAACCTCATCCGATATCCAAACAAGATTTGCTTTCTAATACTCCTTTTGTGATGGAAGTAAAAAGAACAGGGATAGAGCTAAAAGTTTCAAAATCCACTAAAATTTTATCAACTCTTCAAAAAGTTGATTCAAAGATAAATATTCTATCTGAACCTAACAATTCCGATTATTCTGGTAAATAGAAATCAGTTTATTTTCGCCTGTTCACCAGATAAATCCCACCCAACACAACTACAGCTCCGCCTATTTCATGGAGGGTAAGTATTTCACCCAATACCAGTACTGAAAAGATGGCCGTAAATGCCGTCTGGCTCAGCATGCTTACGGATGCTGCGGTTGGTTTGATATGACCCAGCGCCTGATTGATGGCCAACCAGCCTAACAGTTGCGGTATGATTCCCAGTGTTCCCAATGCCAGCCAGGTGGTGGTGCTGAATCCCCAAAGCGGGGTGGAGGTAAACAGGCAAATGAGTCCAAGTACCAGGGTGCTGGTCATCATCGAAATGGTGGTAAACGAAAACGTGTCGAGGGAATTTCTGCCAGTGCGCACGGTAATCAGGTATGCCCCGTAAAACATGCTGGCAATGATGGCCAGTACATTCCCGAAATTCAGGTTAGCTTGCATCACCTGGTTGAAACCGATAATAATGGTTACTCCAATGATTGAAATGACGGTCCCGATCCAGAAAATCCCCGATGGTTTTTCTTTCATAAAGAGCAGAGCCCCGATGCCTACCCATACCGGTGCCAAATTGGCCAATAGAGTTGAAATGGTGGCTTTTGAGAGCATAATGGACGAGTTCCAGAGTGCAATGTCACAAGCAAATAAAATGCCGCAAATAATGGCTATTTTGACTCCCCGCCGGTCGGTGATGGGTTTCTTAAAATAAAGCCAGATTGGGATGATGGCAATTGTACCTATCAATAGCCTGTAAAACCCTGATCCGAACCCGCTGATATTGGCTATCTTTACCAGAATAGCCGACCACGAAATGCACAGAATACCAAATAATAACAACAAATAGTGAACCCACGGATGGTTTTTATGCAGTTTGATCATGATGGAGGATTAGGGGAAAAGACAAAAGACAAAAGACAAAAGACAAAAGACAAAAGACAAAAGACAAAAGACAAAAGACAAAAAACAAAAGACAAAAGACAAAGTACAAAAATAATAAAAATTCAATCTTTTCAATCACTTGAGAATAAAACATCCTTACGAAAGCAATTCAACTCTTTATTTTATTTGACTGAAAATAACAACTAACCTGCTGAAACAACTCCAAACTTCAAACTTCAAACTCCAAACTCCAAACTCCCAACTCATTCCTCACCTCTCACCTCTTTTTACCAACTACCTACTATAAACTAAGAATTGCCTTCACCATTCTGTCATTTCCTGAAATATCTTTTCTCAGTTCCACATCCCGGTAACCCATTGTAGTCAGTAATTCAATGCATGGTAACCCTGCTTCCCGGTTAATTTCAAAGTAGAGTTTTCCATTCGCATTTAAATGTTTTTGCGCGAATAAAGCGATGCTGCGATAAAACAGCAATGGATCATTATCGGGAACAAACAATGCCAGATGTGGTTCATGATCCAACACATTGGGCAATATTCCGTCCTTTTCATTTTCCGTAATGTAGGGTGGGTTGCTGACAATGATATCCCATTTTATTGGAAGATCCGGAACATTGAGTATATCGGCTGCTGAAAAATTAATGGTCAGGTTGTTGAGTGATGCATTCCGTTTGGCTGTTTCAAGTGCTTCCACTGAAATATCAAAGGCATCCACTACCGAATTTGTAAATTCATGTTTCAAAGCTATGGCAATGCATCCGCTTCCTGTACCTATATCCAGCAGATGCAGGTGTGCACTTCTGTCATTCTCATTCCTGATCCAGTCCACCAGTTCTTCCGTTTCGGGACGGGGTATGAGTACCGACTCATTGACATAAAACGGGAGTCCGAAGAACTCTGTTTCACCTAAAATGTACTGAATCGGAACATATTTTCTCAGTTTTTCGATAAAACTTTCAATTTCATGCTGTTGTTCATTGGAAAATAGTGTATTTTTGTTAACGAAAACTTCTGTGCGTGAAAATCCTGTCAGTTTCTCCATGATCAGATAACTGAAGCTCCTGATTTCTGTATCGGGATAAAGCCCTGAAAGTTGAGAGCGGATTAATTGTAAAGCGTTTTGCATGATGCAAAGATAAATGAAATAGTTCAATTTGCTAACGCCCTGAAAGGCTCTGTTACTTGAAATTGTAAATTGTATAGTATGAACGATGAAATAAAATACATATCACGATGCCTGCAGCTGGCACAACTGGCAGGAGGGCATGTTTCTCCTAATCCGATGGTCGGTGCGGTATTGGTATGTGATAATACTGTTATAGGTGAAGGTTTTCATCAGCACTTTGGTGAAGATCATGCCGAACCGAATGCAATTAATTCGGTCAAAGATCCTGAATTGCTTAAACGCGCCACGTTGTATGTCAGCCTGGAGCCATGTTCGTATTATGGTAAAACACCTCCTTGTGCAGACCTGATTGTTTCTAAAAAGATTCCCAGGGTTGTGATCGGTACGCTCGATCCGAATCCAAAAGTGGCGGGTAAAGGAGTAGAAATTCTCCGCCGGGCAGGTGTTGAAGTTATTGTAGGTGTTTTGGAAGACGAATGTCGTGAATTGAATAAAAGGTTCTTTATCTTTCAGGAACAAAAACGTCCGTATGTATTGATTAAATGGGCACAGACTCAGGATGGATTCATCGACCGGATTCGTACCGATGCCAGCGAACCACCGTTGCTCATATCTAATAATATAACCAAACTGTTGACCCATAAAATGAGGTCCGAGAACCAGGCTATTTTGGTTGGTGCCAACACGGTTTTGCTGGATAATCCATCGCTGACTGTTCGTAACTGGTCGGGTAAATCACCTGTTCGCATTGCTATAGACAGGCAGGGTCGCATTCCGGCAACTTTTAATTTGCTGGATGGAAGTATACCAACTATCGTTTTTACCGAAAAAGAACAGGTCAACAGACATCGTGTCGAATTTGTGAAAATTAATTTTGATGCTGACTGTCTTAAAACTATCCTGCATGAAATTTTCTTACGAAATATCCATTCAGTATTGATTGAAGGTGGTGCAAGCATATTAAACAGTTTTATTGAAGCCGGATTGTGGGACGAAGCCAATATTGAAGTGTCACCACAACAAATATCAGTTGGTGTTAAAGCACCTGTTCTGCTACTTCAGCCTGTCTCACATACTATCTTCGAAGGTCATGACTGGTTGTATTTCAAAAACAAAACCGAATGAATAATTATCATATGAATCACATTATTACGGTCATCATTATTGCGCTTTATGCGTATACGATCGTCAGTACCATTTCGGTATTGTTGCTGGAAAATCGTAATCCGGCAAAATCTTTCTCCTGGATGTTGGTTCTGTTATTTATCCCTGTGATCGGTATGTTCTTTTATTTGTTGCTGGGACAGGATTACCGCAAGAAAAAAATTATATCCAGGAAAAGCATCCGTTCGGTGATTGACCGACCAGTTGCATCATTTGATATTGATAAACTGGATACAACTTTGATGAATGGGAATCAGTTAAACCTGATCAAACTCCTGTATAAAAACAGTGAGTCCTCAGGGTATGCATTTAATAAAATTGATATACTGGCAGATGGCGAAAGTACCTTTAAGGCTGTTTTCGAAGCTATACGGAACGCAAAAGATCATATACATATCGAATTTTTTATTTTTGACGATGATAAAATTTCAAACCAGTTACGCGAATTACTGATTCAAAAAGCCGGTGAAGGTGTGCGCGTAAGGATGATATACGATTATTGGGGTAGTTTTGATTTGTCCAAAAAATATATTAAATCATTGAAAGATGGTGGCATTTATGTCCGGCCGTTTTTACCATTCCGATGGCGCATATCCCGAAGCAGCAAAATTAATTTTCGTAACCACCGCAAACTGATCATTGTGGATGGGAAAGTTGGTTTTACAGGTGGTCTGAATATAGCCGACCGGTATATATTTGGTAATTCATTGGGAAAATGGCGGGATACTTTTGTCAGAATGGAAGGCTCTGTGGTGCATGGCTTACAACTTCTGTTTATGGTTGACTGGTTTTTTGTAGACAGGAAGTTAATAGATGGTCCGAAATACTTTCCGGTACCACAAAAATTTGAACTAAACCTGATTCAACTCGTAAACAGCGGTCCTGACAGCGACTGGGAAGCTATTATGCAGGGAATTGCCACAGCTATTTCTTCTGCGACCAGGTATATTTATATCCATTCACCTTATTTTATGCCTAACGAAGTTATTGCCACCTGCATGCAAATGGCCGCACTGAGTGGGGTGGATGTCAGGTTAATGATTCCGGTCCGTTCTGATTCAAGGCTCTCGGATGCAAGTACCAACAGCTATTTAGGGCAGGCACTTGAAGCAGGCGTCAGGGTTTTCAGGTATCATAATGGTTTTCTGCACAGTAAAGCGATTGTCGTCGATGATCTTATTTCCATTGTCGGATCATGTAACCTGGATGAACGTAGTTTTGTGCAGAATTTTGAAGCAAATGCATTTATTTATGACACGACAACCGCTAACCGTTTAAAAGAATTATTTCTGAAAGATATTGAAAGTTGTGAAGAACTCAGCCTCGAAATATGGACAAACAGAAAACGCAGGCAGAAACTCAAAGAATCATTTGCCAGGTTGTTTAGTCCGTTAATGTAAAAAACTATTTAGGGGCTGCTTAAAAACAATTATATCTTTGATTAATAAATAATTAAAGAATATTTATAATAGTTTGGTGCAAGGGTATTTTTATTTTTTGTTTAAATCTTATTCACTCTATTTGTTTTGAGAATGAAAATCCTGTAGGGATTTCCTATGAATAACCCCCAGATTTATCTGGGGGTTAAGCAATAAGTAATAAACTGAACTCCTGAGGAGTTCCCCAATAAAAATATAAACCTTTTAGAATCAATGGGAAACTCCTCTGGAGTTCAGTTACTATAAGTTACTTTATCCCCCGAATAAATTCGGGGGTTATGCACAGGTAACTCCTATGGAGTTTTTCAGCAGACCCTATTTAGAATAAAGTGATGCCTAAAAAAAATGCCCTTTGAGTTTTCATAAAAAAAATATTTTATTACTTTTGTCCTTTCAAAAATAATGAGCGGGATGTAGCTCAGCCCGGTTTAGAGTGCGCGTCTGGGGGGCGCGAGGTCGCAAGTTCGAATCTTGTCATCCCGACAAAAAAGGGTTACATTAGTATGTAACCCTTTTTTTGTTAGTCCTTTTTCTTAGAAATTCAGACTTCTATTTTTAGCAAAACCCTTATTTAGTCCTATAGTTGTATCATTCACCAGTCAATCCCGGATATGTTTTTTTCTTTCAGGTATTGGTTAGCCAAAGAGAAATGGTTGTTACCAATAAACCCACGATAAGCGGACAGTGGTGAAGGGTGTACTGATTTCAATACCAGATGGCGGGTTGAATCAATAAAAGCACCTTTTTTTTGAGCATACGAACCCCACAATAAAAAAACAAGATGTTCCCTTTCTGTAGCCAGTTTATGGATTACTGCATCTGTGAAAGTTTCCCACCCTTTGCCCTGGTGTGAACCAGCCATATGGGCCTGAACAGTCAGGGTTGCATTGAGTAATAAAACGCCTTGCTGAGCCCAGCGTGTCAGGTTCCCGCTTGTAGGAGCCGGTTTATGCAAGTCCCGATCAATTTCCTTAAAGATATTCAGCAACGAAGGAGGATAGCTTACTCCATCATTCACCGAAAAACACAGTCCGTGGGCCTGCCCGTCACCATGATATGGATCCTGGCCAATAATTACAACCTTGACTTTGTCGAACGGACATTGATCGAATGCATTGAAAATAAGGGAGGCAGGTGGAAATGTCAGGTTGGTTTTATATTCATTGCGTACAAAACTGGTCAGCCCTTTAAAATAATCTTTCTCAAATTCTTCCTGAAGTGCAGTTTTCCATGTTTGTTCGATCTTAACGTCCATTGGTGGTTGGTGGATTTAGTTGATTAAGTTGATTGGTTCCATGTTCCGTGTTCCGCGTTGTTGGTAGATTAAGTTAACCCGATAGCTATCGGGAAGTTGAACGAATGGGTAAAACAGAACATTGAATATTGAACACGGATAACGAAACGCAGAACACGGAACGTTGAACGCGGAACATTGAACGTTCCATGTTCAACCATTTACCGCAACCGACAATTGTTCCATGGCCTTCTTTAAAATTAACCTTGAGCAAGCCACATTTAGGCGTAAGTGATATTCTCCGCCCAGTCCAAAAGTGGTACCTTTATTTAATCCAAGTCCGGCTTTATGAGCAAAAAATTCAAACAAATCATCTGTTTCCATGCCAAGTTCTTTGCAGTTGAGCCATACTAAAAATGAAGCCTCGGGAACCATGGGTTTAATCTGTGGAATGTTGGTCTGTAAGAAATTAACGACGAAGTCAATATTACCCTGCACATAACTGAGCATTTGTTTCCGCCATTCTTCTCCTTTTTTATAAGCAGCTACTGTAGCGGCGTAGGCAAATATGTTACCACCGGTTAATTCGGATGCTTCCAGAAAATCAACGAACTTCGAACGCAATGCTTCATTTGGAATAATGTAGGAGGAACTGATTAATCCCGGCATATTAAACGTTTTACTGGGAGCCATAAAGGTCAGGCTTATTTGAGCTGCTGACCCGGAAACCGCAGCAAATGGAGTGTGTTTATACCCTTCCAATACCATATCCGCATGAATCTCATCCGAAACAACGATAATGTTGTGTTTTGCACAGATCTCTGCCAGTTTCTTCAGGGTGTCTGCTTCCCATACCCGTCCACCCGGATTGTGGGGATTGCACAGAATAAACATTTTTGTATTCGGAGTGATCTTACTTTCCAGATCATCAAAATCCATTTCGTATTTCCCGTTGATTATTTTAAGTGGATTATTTATGAGTATCCGGTTGTTGTTCCTGACCACATGGAAGAATGGATAATAGACCGGTGGTTGCACAATGACCTCATCGCCTGGAACCGTCAGCGATTGAACCGCAAATGACAGACCCGGTACAATGCCGGGTAGGAAACCAATCCATTGACGTTCTACTTCCCATTGATGATGTTCCTTTATCCAGTTTATCAGGGAAGGGTAAAATTCTTTTGGTGGCATTGAATATCCAAGGATGGGGTGCTCACACCTTTCACGAATGGCTTCGAAGATAAAGTCAGGTGTGCGAAAATCCATATCGGCAACCCAAAGAGGCAATACATCCTCCGAACCATAAAGTGCTTTACAACGCTCTAATTTTACCGCACCGGTATTCCGGCGGTCAATAATTTCATCAAAATTATAAGTCATCATTTTATACTGTTTATTTATCCTTCAAAACCGGACTATTTTTACTCTTTACAATTGAATATGAAAACCTTTCAAACTCTTCAAAACTAATAACTCTTCAAATTATCAATTAACGCTGACATGTCTTCGACGATGTCAGGTTGTTCTTCTACTGGAAATATTGCAAAAGTTGCAAACTTCTGTCGCCAACCCGAAACACAGAACGCGGAACGCGGAACGTGGAACGTAGAACTCTTCAACCTCTTACCTCGTTATTTCTTCGATCGGTCTCCCAATGCAGGCATTTGGTATCGGGATATTCAGTAAACGGGATAATGTGGGGGCGATATCAATTGTCTGGTAAGAAGTCGTAACGGATAGCGACTTGATTTGCCATCCGTATAAGTACAGGGGTGTATATGAAATGATGGCATTCGATTCCCCTACCGGATTATTTTTATTATCCACTTCCAACCATCCCGGTAATAAAGTGATAATGACATCGCCTGTACTGTTTTTATTTGTTGAATTTTTGATCCTGGTCATTTCTGAGTTTGCATTCCCACTGGTATTTAATACCTGCGACGAAGTAAAAGCCGACTGTATCCCTTCAAAATTAAGCAAGAAATCGGCGACCGTTTGTTGGACCGTACTAAAGTTCAGTTTTTTTTCTTCAATCTTATCCTTGTTCAGAAAAATATTCTTTCCATAATACCCCGAAATCCATTTTTGCTGTCCGTAAACCGCCATTAAGTAGGAGCTTAACAAAGCAAGTGAACGATCGGCATTAAAATACCCTGCCGGAATTTTATTCTCGCCCAGCTCTGTGGGTGAATGTATTCCGGTTTGATTTCCAAACATAAACACAATAGTCTTATCCAGTCCAACCTTGCTGTCTATTTTTTGGAGCAGGTTTTGAATGTCTTTGTCCAGACGAAGATACATATCTTCTTTTTCGGCTGACTGCAGGGCGGTTGTTCTTTCAAATGGTGTACGCACACTAAACTGAAGCAGCAAGATATCAGGATTTAAATCCTCTCCTAATTTTTCTTCGGTAAGTATTTTTAGACCCAGTTCTGCAACCAGGCTATTGGCTGCAGGAGTATTTTTGAATATGGTCGTATTTGTTGTTTTATTTTTCTTTGAAGTGGGGTCATAAACAAATCCGTATTTTTTATCTTCCCTGTATGGTTTTGATATATACGTATTTATATTGTATAAAGGCTCCCACATCCGGGCAGTATAATTTTTAAAACCACCGTTTACATTCATCTCATCAGACCAATGTGACAGTCCGTCTTTGTAATATCCTGTGGTAATCCATTTCATATTTTCATCATCCATCCAGGCAACACTGTTTGACGTATGACCACCCAGCATGATGGCTTCTTCAGCACCCTGAGCTACGACATAACTCTTTGATTTTAACGGATAAGCCAGTATGATCTCATCCACTATGGTACTTGAAAGCATGTTGTGTGCCGACAAGGTCTGGCTGGTGCCAATGCCGATCTGACCATCGTCCTCCAGGATGGATTGTATTTCGTTTTCACTCCGGTTAAAAAAGCGATTTCCAATAATGCCATTGTAATACGGGGTGGTACCTGTCATCACGGTTGCAATATCGGATGCATTTCCTGCTGACACAATCGGATACGATACATTCCTGCAGTTTGCACCCTGACTGATTATTTTTTTAAATCCGTTTGGGTCAAAATAATTCCACAACATATCAATGTGTTTTTGTTGCAGGCCATCCACCATAATGCCAATTACCAACCTGGGCTTCTGTGCAACAGATGGTTGGGCATGAATGTAAAGGACGGATACGAAAAAAATGATGGTTGTAAATATACCACGAAGAGAAAATTTCATTTAGATAGTTTATAGTAAGTAGTTTATAGTAAATAGTCGGTAGACAAAAGTGACCAGCAGCCGTTAGTTGGTTCAATGCATGAAAGGCAATGAATACCTGTCTGGAAACTTATTGAAACGTTTAAAATATCATTCGTTTTTTTTTTAAAGTAAACTTAGTGCCAATGTATAATTTTATTTTTTTATTCATCGAAAATTGAAACTTTCACACTTTTGAGAACTAAATATTGACTAAAGTATCCCTTTGGTAGATGGTAATTCATACTGGTATATGTCGCGTTTGACCGCCATTTTGATGGACTTGGCCAATGCTTTAAAAATACCTTCTATTTTATGATGCTCATTTTCCCCTTCGGCTTTGATATTCAGATTCATCCTGGCTGCGTCACTGAACGACTTAAAAAAGTGTAATATCATTTCAGTCGGCAGATCACCGACGTATTCACGTTTGAAATCTACATCATACACCAGCCACGAACGTCCTCCAAAATCGAGGGCTACCGAACATAAACAATCGTCCATGGGCAGATAATAACCATAACGTTCAATCCCGCGTTTATTGCCCAGCGCTTTGCCGAATGCTTCCCCCAACGCGATGGCTGTATCTTCAATGGTATGATGTTCATCGACCTGCAAATCACCTTTTACCCTGACTTTCAAATCAGACCCTGAATGCCTTCCTATCTGTTCCAGCATATGGTCGAAGAATTTTAAACCGGTGTCTATGTTGCATTTTCCCGAACCATCCAGGTTCAGCTCAATCAGGATGTCGGTTTCTTTGGTGGTCCGCTGAATGGTCGCAGTGCGTTCTCCGGCAAAAAGGAATTCAGTAATCCTTTCCCAGCTATTGGTTTGCAGGGCACAGTATCCCTCAAGTTCTTTTTCTTTCAGGATCTCAGTGTCTTCACTTATGTAGATAGCTTTGCAACCCAGATTTTTAGCTAGTTCAACATCTGTATACCGGTCACCGATAACAAATGAATTCTCCAAATCATAATTTTCAGAAAAGTATTCGCTCAACAACGCAGTTCCCGGTTTGCGGGTAGCCAGGTTCTCTTCCGGAAACGATTTATCTATGAAAATTTTATCAAATTGAATGTCTTCGTTAGCCAGTGTCTGCAGAAATTTAGCCTGTACCTGGTCAAAGTTTTCCTGAGGATACACCTCTGTTCCAAGTCCGTCCTGATTTGTAACCAATGCCCACTCAAAATCAAGTTTGTGTCGAATAAAGTAAAGATTCCGCAATACGCCCGGCAGGTATTCCATTTGCTCCAGGTTATCCACCTGATAGGTTACAGGTGGTTCAACCAGAATGGTTCCATCACGGTCAATGAAAAGGACTTTCTTTTTTGCTGTATCTGCCATATTTCTGAATTGATTCAATTAAAATGATGTACAAAAATAGTTTATTTTTAGTTGAAATGAAAATCAATAAACCATGTCTTATTCCCCTTTAAGGGTTAGGGGTTATATCAAGTTCCATTTTCAAAAACCTCCCTGTCTCACTGGTTGGATGATTGGCTACTTCCATGGGAGTACCTGTGCAAATCACCTTGCCACCAGCACCACCCCCTTCAGGACCGATATCGATGATATAATCGGCTGTTTTAATCACATCCATGTTATGCTCGATAATAATCACCGTATTTCCTTTGTTGACAAGCCGGTTCAAAACACCCAGCAATACCCGTATATCTTCAAAATGCAATCCGGTAGTTGGTTCATCAAGGATATACAATGTTTTTCCTGTGTCCCGTTTGGATAATTCTGTGGCCAGTTTAACCCGTTGGCTTTCACCTCCCGATAGTGTGGTGCTCGATTGCCCGAGTTTAATATACCCTAGTCCTACATCCTGCAATGTTTTGATTCTGTTTAGGATAGATGGTTGGTTTTCGAAGAATTCTACTGCCTGGTTAATGGTCATATTCAACACATCAGCAATTGATTTCCCCTTAAAACGAACTTCCAGTGTTTCCTTGTTGTACCGTTTGCCATTGCAGCTTTCGCAGGGTACATGTACATCCGGTAAAAAATTCATCTCAATGGTTTTATACCCGTTGCCACCGCATACTTCACATCGGCCACCCGCTGTGTTGAATGAGAATCGTCCGGGTTTATACCCCCGTATTTTTGCTTCAGGCAGGGTTACAAACACATTGCGTATATCTGAAAAAACTCCGGTGTAAGTTGCCGGATTTGAACGGGGAGTACGGCCAATGGGTGACTGGTCTACTTCCACGACTTTGTCGATATAATCCAACCCCTCGATGCTGTCATATGGCAACGGATCCTGCAACGAATGGTAAAAACTCTGGCTTAATATGGGTTGTAACGTTTCGTTGATTAAGGTGGATTTACCACTTCCGGAAACTCCGGTTATGCATATCATTTTTCCAAGCGGAAAGCTGACATTGATATTTTTCAGGTTATTACCCCTGGCTCCCTTGATGGTGATTTTTTCCCCGCTGCCCGGACGCAGTTTTTTGGGTATCTCTATCCGGCGCTTTCCGTTCAGGTAATCGGAAGTCAGGGTATTTGCCTTGAGCATTTCCTGGGGTGTACCCGAAAAAACAACTTCGCCACCAAGTCTTCCGGCATGAGGACCCAAATCGACTACATAATCGGCAGCCATCATCATGTCCTTGTCGTGTTCCACTACGATTACTGAGTTGCCGGTGTCCCGCAGTTGTTTTAGCGATTTTATCAACCGTTGGTTATCCCGTTGATGCAGTCCGATACTTGGTTCATCAAGTATATAAAGTACATTCACCAGTTGCGATCCGATTTGTGTGGCCAATCGTATCCGCTGGCTTTCACCTCCGGAAAGTGATTGAGAACTGCGATTCAGTGACAGGTACGTTAACCCGACATCCAATAAAAACTGTAGGCGTGTGCGTATTTCTTTTAGTATTTCAACCGCTATTGCTTTTTGTTTTTCCGACAGGAATTCTTCCACTGTTTCAAGCCAGTTGGATAATTCAGCAATATCCATGGACGATAGCTCCGCAATGTTTTTATCATGCATTCTGAAATGCAGTGATTCCTTGCGCAATCGTGCACCATTACATTCAGGGCAAATGATGGATTTCGAATACTGATTTGCCCACTTCTGTTCGGTAGCCGAAGCGCCGTTTTCAGTCTGCATTTCAATGTATTTGAGGATCCCATCGTAACTTAGAAAATAATTGGTCCCAATGGATTGATTCTTTATATGCAGCCTCTCATCAGTCCCGTTCATTATTTCATCCATGGCATCTTCCGGAATGCCCGAAATAGGAGTCTTTAATGTACATTCGTATTTTTCAAGGATCGCTTCTATTTGCCAGAAGATGGTAGTGCTTTTATGTTTACCCAACGGTGCGATACCACCCGAATAGATGCTTAGTTTTTTGTCAGGGACAATCTTGTCCATGTCAATCTGATTCACAAAACCAAGTCCTTTGCAATGTGAACAGGCACCGTGGGGTGAGTTAAATGAAAAGTTATGAGGAGCCGGTTCATCATACGAAATACCACTGGTGGGGCACATGAGCATCTTGCTGAAGTAACGTGCTTCTTCCGTATCTTTCTCCAGCAGCATCACAATACCGTTGCCTTGTTGCATGGCTTTTTGCATCGATTCTTTCAGGCGTTTGCGATCCTTCTCCGAAACCAGCAATTTGTCAATTACCACCTCAATGTCATGGTTTTTATACCGGTCCACTTTTAATCCATGGGTAGCTTCCCTGATTTCACCATCAATCCGGACATTCAGGTATCCTTTCTTGCGAATTTGCTCAAATAATTCCTTGTAGTGACCTTTTCGTCCACGTACCAACGGTGCAAGCAGGAAAGTCTTCTTACCCTCATAATCCTTCAGGATCAAATCCACGATCTGGTCCTCGGAGTACTTGACCATCTTTTCTCCGGTGACATACGAAAATGCTTCCCCGGCACGTGCAAACAGCAATCGCAGAAAGTCGTAGATCTCGGTGGTGGTTCCTACTGTTGAACGCGGGTTTTTATTGGTGGTCTTTTGTTCGATAGAGATAACCGGACTCAGACCTGTAATTTTATCTACATCAGGCCGTTCCATGTTTCCAAGAAAACTCCGCGCATAGGCTGAAAATGTTTCTATATACCTGCGTTGTCCTTCCGCAAAAATGGTGTCGAAAGCAAGTGATGATTTACCACTGCCACTCAAACCTGTAATTACTGTAAGCGCATCCCTCGGAATAGAGACATCTATATTTTTTAAATTGTGAACCCTGGCTCCGATTACTTCAACTTTCTCTGAAGCATCGAGGGGTTGTATGTCGTTATTTGTTGTCAAAACTAAATATACTAGGTAAAAAAACGGTTTTTAAATTAACTTGCAAAGATACGAATTTGTAAACGAGTGGGCAACGGTAAAGGTTCGAATGAAAACATAAAAAAGCGGAAACTGTTTACTGATTTCCCTGAGACAAGGCAATTTTAAAATCAACGTATTGACTTATGTCTTGTCGCCCAGGAATTTGTGCAGGAATGCATACCCAATATCGCTCAAGGACAATTTGTTTCTGTTTTTTTTAATTAGTATCTGCAAAATACTGTAAAATTTCCCACGACCTGAATCCTGTGAATCGATTAAATCAAGTGAATCATTTTTTTTTATGATTACAACAGGGTAGTAAGATAATACATGGAATTTAAAATACAGGATTGGTATTAAGTAAGTAACTTTATAGAATGATCTGTTTTTAAATATAGTTGGAGCGTTTTTGCATTTCTTTGATTCCATACCCCAATGCCCCCAAAGGGATTTAAAAGGGTATTCTCAGTTGTCATTTCTATTGGGAATTTTATAAATAGTGTGTCTTACCCTCCCCCCTTTGGCTGTATGGGGGGCAGAACTCAAAATAGATTCTTAAATCCTAAATTAATAATCTCGCCCAATCTACAAGACGTTATTTTTTTACTCCTCTTTTATTATTCTTTTATATCCCTTTTACTCCCTTTTTATTTTAGCCGTTAAATTGTCCAATTCGGCTCCGTATATCGTCCATTATAAGTCCATATCTATATAGATATGGACTTATAATGGACGATATATGGACATATAATGGACTATATATGGACCTATGAAAAACCGGAGTAAAACAATAATAAAACCATAACCGAAGATAACGATTTATTTATCTAACTATGAATGGTTTGTAAAATAATATTTTTGCTATTAGGACTTTATACGGATAATCATATAATTTTATATTTCTGCAATACCTAAATTTCCATTAAAAATCTTTAACCTGAACGCATTCAGAATACCATATGTTCGTTCAATCGGATATGGTTTTATTGGTACCGGGAGTATCCTGTCTGATTAAATGTTTTGACAACATATATAAACCTTTTGCATTTTAGAATTGTTGAATATATCTTAACTCCTGTAGGATTTTCTTCCCTTATTAGCTATCTTTGCACTAACAGAAAAAAAGTAATTAAAAACTAACCATCCAATGGAAAAAATAGTCAATCGTATTGCGTCACTTCGTGAAACCATGAAAAAAAATGGGATCTCAGCTTGTATCATCCCCGGAACAGATCCTCATGCCAGTGAATATATAGCAGAATACTGGAAAGAACGTGTCTGGATTTCAGGCTTTGACGGTTCGGCAGGTACTGCTGTAGTGACTTTGAACAGTGCCGGACTATGGACGGATTCGCGATATTTCCTGCATGCTGCCGAACAGCTGGAAGGAACCGGTATCGAATTAATGAAACAGGGATTACCCGAAACACTTGAAATCCTACCATGGCTTGCATCCCAATTAAAAAAGGGTGATAAAGTTGGTGTAAACTCCCAAATGTTTTCACTCAATGGATATTCATCCATGAAAACAGAGCTGTCCATGAGCGGTTTGAATATTGTTTCCATTGATTTGATGGCACAGGTATGGAAAGATCGGCCAGCATTACCGATGAATCCGTTTTTTGTGTTTGAACTTCAGTATGCCGGAAAATCAACCATTGATAAATCGAACCTGGTTCGTTCGGAAATGAAAAAAGCCTTTGCGGATGTTTTTGTCATTTCGGCATTGGATGATATAGCCTGGTTGTTCAATATCCGTGGAAATGATGTGGATTACAACCCGGTAGTGATTTCCTATGCATTGGTAGAAACGGATAAAGCTACCTTGTTTATTGCACCCGAAAAACTGACACCCGAAACCAATGCGTATCTTCAGAGTCAGGGGGTGACGGTAGAACCATACCTTGCCATTTACGACACCTTGAAAAAGATACCTGCAACAAAGGCTGTTCTGGTGGACGGAGGCAAACTGAACCAGGCATTGTTCGAATCTATTCCTGCCGGTTGCGCCATACGAAATTCCATGTCACCTGTTTTTAAATTAAAAGGAGTAAAGAATGATGTGGAAATGGCCGGTGTGCGCAAAGCCATGGCAAAAGATGGTGTTGCATTAACCCGTTTCTTTGTCTGGTTGGAAGAGAACCTGAAAACCGGTAATCTCTCTGAAATTTCGATATCCACCAAATTAAGAGAATTCCGTAGTGAGCAGGAAAATTTTATAGGTGAAAGTTTTGGTACAATTGCAGGTTATGCAGCACATGGAGCGATCGTGCATTACAGTGCTACTCCGGACTCGGATGCTAAATTGAAAGCGGAAAATATCTTTTTGCTTGATTCGGGAGGACAGTACCTCGATGGAACCACTGATATTACGCGGACAGTAGCCCTTGGTACACCCACTGCTCAACAAAAAACAGATAATACACTGGTATTGAAAGGACATATCTCATTGGCAAAAGCAATATTTCCTGTTGGAACAAGAGGTTCCCAACTAGATATCCTGGCGCGTAAATCCATGTGGGATTTAGGGCTTAATTACGGACACGGAACCGGTCATGGTGTCGGACACTTCCTGTGCGTACATGAAGGCCCACAGAGTATCCGTATGGAAGAAAATCCGACCGTTTTACAACCCGGTATGATGATATCCAATGAACCCGGTATGTATCGTACAAACGAGTATGGTATCCGTATTGAAAACCTGGTACATGTCATTCCGGCACAAAAAACAGAATATGGTCAATTTCTGAAATTTGAAACACTTACCCTCTTCCCAATCGATCAGCATTTAATTAACTTTGATTTGTTGGATAATTCTGAAATAGAGTGGCTGAATGAGTATCATCATCGTGTCTATGATACGATTGCACCAAAATTAAATGAATATGAACGGGAATGGTTAAGCAAGAAATGTAATTCTTATGTTCGGAAGAATTAGTTAATTGGTTGATTGGTTAATTAAGTAATTCAAGTCATTGGGTTTAAAAATGAGTTTTTCAATGTTTAAAACTGGATTATAATAATAAATAACGATCCTATGTACTTTAGCTATTCAATCGATTCACAATTCAACTAACTTATTTTTCAGTAACTTAATCAAATAACCTCCCGATATCTATCGGGACAACCATTCCAGGGATATGAAGCTATTTAACATCCACGACACGGCACTAGGGAAACCGGTTTCAATGCCTGAAAAGTATGATACTTCACTTTTATTCCGGATTCCACGGTCAGAAAACAGGGTGCATTATGGAATTGAAGAAACTCAGTTGCCTTTTGTTGGTTTTGATGTCTGGAATTGTTATGAAGTATCATTTCTAACGGAAAACGGCCTGCCGGTATCCAGGGTCATGAAATTGGTGTATGCTGCCGATAGTACCTACCTGGTTGAGTCAAAATCGTTGAAGCTGTATCTGAATTCGTTCAATATGGATCATTTCGGTAAAACCATTGCAAAAGCGGAAGAAAGGGTAGGGGTAACTATATCCCATGATTTAAGTATCTTGCTGGAAACGCAGGTTTATGTGTCATTATTTGATTCCAGGTGTGAAATTCGTCAACCATTTCCGGCATTTATCCATAAAGACCTGGCACGGATGGTACCGGTAAAGATTCAGGAAGCTATTTTGTTTACTCATTTCAATGAAACACCCGGATTGTTGCGGAGTAAATTGTCAGATTCAATGCATACTTATGTTTTCCGCACAGACATGTTGCGTTCAAATTGTCGTGTAACCAATCAGCCTGACTGGGGCGATTTGTTTGTCCAGATGACAACTCTTCATGAAATTGAATTAAGCTCTGTGATTGAATACCTGGTTTCATTTCGAAAGGAAAATCATTTTCATGAAGAAGTCGTGGAAATGATTTACAAACGATTTCATGATGTTTTTATTCCTGCTACCCTCATGGTTGCTGCTATGTATACCCGTCGTGGAGGAATCGATATTAACCCAATCCGTGCCTCACATCCCGATTTGCTTGACGAAACGCTTATGAGTTCGAAACTTATGGTGGCAAAGACGTTGAGACAGTGAGAAGAGTTTGAAGAGTTTGAAGTTTGAAAGGTTTGAAGAGTTCCGCGTTCAATGTTCCGCGTTCCGCGTTGAGGATAGGAGAATAACCTGACATCGTCGAAGACATGTCAGCGTTAAGTGGTTTGAAGGGTTTGAAGAGTTTGAAGGGTTTGAAGAGTTCCGCGTTCAATGTTCCGCGTTGAGGATAGGAGAATAACCTGACATCGTCGAAGACATGTCAGCGTTAAGCGGTTTGAAGGGTTTGATGAGTTTGAAGTTTGAAAGGTTTGAAGAGTTGCGCGTTCAATGTTCCGTGTTCCGCGTTGAAGATAGGAGAATAACCTGACATCGTCGAAGACATGTCAGCGTTAAGCAGTTTGAAGAGTTTGAAGGGTTTGAAGGGTTGTTTGATTTGTTGCAAATTCGTTTCAGTACTATCTAAACCCATTTAACTTCTAACTTTTCAAACCTTTCAAACTCCAAACTTCAGACTTTCATTCATCAAACTTTGAAATAAGTTTGCATATCCCGAAAAAGGATGTATCTTTGCACCCGAAATACGCACAGAATGCGGCTGTGGCGTAATTGGTAGCCGCGCCAGACTTAGGATCTGGAGCCGAGAGGCGTGGGGGTTCGAGTCCCTTCAGCCGCACGAAAGATCCCGATAATCTAACGATTACCGGGATCTTTTTTTGTGAATCGGTTGAACCTGATTCTTCATGTAAGATTCCCCTATGAACGGACCCCGGGAATTAATTTCCCCAGTTTACGGTACAAAATCCAAAAAATCAACAATCTTAGACTTTTCATCAGATGTATTTAAGTCTGAATATGGCTTTATTCAATGGATAAATCGAACTTAAATATGTGAATTATATAAGTTTTTCAATGAATTGTGTAACAAATTCCTTCCTGAATTGTACGTACTTTGTATAAAAATAAAATATTAGTTATACTAAAACTTAATTTATATGAAGAAGCTATTAATCAGTTTGTTTGCAATTTTTTTTATAGTTGGATGTACCACCACTACTACACCAGCCTGCGAACAGGACCATACGTTTAGTATGGAATTTACCAACGGTTCAAATAATCCCTATGATTTGTATATCAATGGCAATTTTGAACAGATCATGGATGCAAAAACAAAAGTAACCTATGATATTCCTGCAGGATACTGGGATGCAGAAGTGGTACAACGCTCAGGTTTTAATCCGGATCAAATTGTAAGGGATTATAGCAATACCTATGAATCATGTACTGATTACTACATAGTATTTTAAGAAAAATAATCCGGACATGAATGAATCGCATAAATAATCTCACTCAAGTGTAAGCAAAAAAGATTCAGAAAATCAGTTCCATTTTTATCTTCTAAAAAACTGAATGGAGCAACCTGTTTAATTCCGATTAACACAAAAAAGTCCCGGTATTCATTTGAATAGCGGGACTTTTTTTAATGTGTTACAACTGTTTAAATCAACTCTTTTGAGTTAACCCTTCCAAACCGTAATGCCTTTAGCATCCAGTCGGGTAACGGTTTTGTCGAATTGAACCTGCGGAGGTTCAGGTGAATCCCTAATTTCTTTATCAACGGAATCTTATGCGTTTCGACGAATTCAATCAATGTTCCGTCATTGTCTTCAATGTAGGTGAAATGTCCGGAAGCTTCCCCCATGTCGAATGAATTCATCTGATTGTGTTTTACAGCGCTGTCAACGGTGAAATTAAATCCCATGCTTTGACATTTGACTTTTAATGCATTCATATTCCTGACATCAAAACATATCTGAATAAAACCGGGATCCCCCCAAAAACGGCCTTCATATATTTTTCGGGGAGTACGTTCCAGGGCCTGAATTAATTCAATGGTTGAAGACCCGAAAAGACGGCTGAAATTCCCAATACGTGGTTTCGAGTGGCTAAGAAGTACCCTTCTGAATTGTTGATCTCCGGAAGGCAGACCAGCTATATCTTTAAAATATCCGCTTACATCGGAAACCACTTTATCATATCCCAATATCTTCTGGTACATAGGCAGTGAACGATTGATATTCGTTACCCCTACAACAGCTCCGACAGGGCCTCCCGATAAACGATGTTCATCGCGAAAGACTGAATCATCATGTACAATCTGAAAGATGTTGCCAAATGGATCCTGCATATAAAAGGTATCGGTACCGTCAATATAGGTGCTTAATCCTCCGGGTAGCTTTACTTGTGGATTGGCAGATAATTCCAGGAAGAAACCTTTTACATTTCTGCATTTCATTTTAACAACACTTATGCCCAGGTCACCAACCTGTATTTCCGTTGCAATCTTTTGAGGTTTTCGTTCCGAGTATTGCCATATTTCAAAACCACTGCCACCCTGCATATTGATGACAATGGCGGCATGCCGTTTTTGCGGTTTATGGCCCGTGTAGGGTAACATTAATTCAGCTACCGTATCGTCTTCCAGAATTTTGACATCCATTTGGAAAACATTGATATAGTAATTCCAGGCAGACTTAAAATTCTCTACTCCAATTCCAACCTGTTGAATTCCACTAATGATATATTTGTCTGTTTTCATGTTGGATTTACGTTGCGTACTAATATTCTTGTCAGACCGGGGAAAAATCGTTTAATAAATACCATGATCAATTCCTTCCCGCCAACCAGGATTTCCGGCTTCTGTCGGTAAATAGCCCGGACTATCTTTTTGGCAGCTTTCGTAGCAGTTATTCCGCCTTCCTGTCCGTTGTCTAATAATTCATGTCTTTTCCCATCCGGTTCAAGTGCATTCATCGATATGTTTGTATTGATCCGTCCAGGACATACCATAACCACCCGTATGTTCTGATTGTAATATTCCGCCTGCAGGGATTCAAAATATCCGTACAGGGCATGTTTTGAAGCACTGTATGTTGATCTTAACGGAAATCCAAACCTCCCGGTAATACTCGTTGTGACAGCAATGGTACCGCTTTGTTTTAAAAGCATCACGGGCATAATAAGTTTTGTTATCAGAACAGGTGCAAAAAAATTAATGTCCATTATTTTTTTATCAACTTCAAACAGTGTTTCTCCTGCCAGTCCCCGTTGGCTGATACCTGCATTGTGGTATAAAATATCGACCCCTCCGTAACATTTCAGAGCTTTATCTACCAAAACAGGAATACCTTCTATGTCAGATAAGTCATATGGAAGCATTTTGCAATCAGCTCCAAGTTCCAGGCATCTTTTCATAGTTAAGCTTAATGCATCCGCTCGTGAGGAAGTCAGGATCAGATTTGCCTTTTCTTTTGCAAACAAGTAAGCACAAGCCTCGCCAATTCCTGACGAGGCTCCTGTTATCCAGACTGTTTTATTGTTGAATTTAGGCATGTAACTCTAATTTACAATATTGTCCCACAACTGTTTGCGGTAATACTCCATGGAGTGAGGCTGGCATTGATCGACATTGTCAATTATATCGGTGGTATAAATCATTTCATTTACAAAATTAGGCGATCGCCTTACTCCTTCTCCAACGTTCAATAATACTGTTTCACCATTTTTGATGAGCCCTTTCTTCAAAGATTCGAAGAATCCGGCAATGCATACTGCTGATGCCGGACCCAACAACACTTTACTCTCAAAGGCAATCAACCTGGCATAATGTGCAATATTTGCTTCATTAATCCGAACAAAACTTCCTCCCGCTGCTTTTACCAGTTTAGCAATAATGGGATAAGTAGCAGGATTACCGGTAGCTAAGATTGGAATTGCGGTAGTTGGATTGTCGATTACCGGGTAATCATATTCATAACCTTCGGGAAAATTCGCTTTTTCTGCTTTTTCCCATGCCTGTACCATCGGATCACATTTGTCGGGTTGGATCATGATAAACCGTGGGTTTTTTAATCCGGGGTAAACTGACTGTAATTCCCGTACTCCTTTATCAATGGCAATCGGTCCGGTGCCGCCACTTACTGCCTGGATATATACATCAGGCATTTTACCTGATTGCCGCAACCATTCAAAAACCATTGTCTTTTTCGACTCAACCCGGATAGGATCAATGTTCCCGGTTGAAATAAGTATTTTTTCCTTTTTTGCAAATTCTCCGGCAATTACCTTGGATCGGGTATAATCGCCTTTTAGTCTGAAAACCTGCTGCCCGTAGGCACTAATAAATGCCTCGGAAGCTTTTGATGCATTCTCGGGAAGAAATACCGAACAACTCACTCCAGCCATGGATAAATACATGGCATACGAAGTTGCTGTGTTCCCGGTGGAAGCAACGCAGTACCTTTCAACGCCATTCTCCTTAAACATACTGGATGCCAGGGAAGCAGCCACATCTTTAAAAGTCCCGGTACCTCCGTTTAAGTCATTGCGGTAAACCTGTACCTGGATGGTCAGGTTATATTGTTTCCTGGCAAACTCTTCCAGGTAACCCCACTGTTCAAGTGGTATACCTCCTTCTTTGCAGGATATGATATTGGATGGATCAATCAAAGGTAAAAAAGGTAGATAATTCCAGAAACTCTCTACCTTGCCTTCCATAATATCTTTTAATTGGCTGTAATCGGTATTATACCATACTTCCGAATGTTTGTTACCACACTCAGGACATTGTTGATTCAGGTTAAACCATTTCTTGAAATCAGGCGTTTTATGACCACATTCAACACATTGCAGGTAAAATTTTTGTTCACTCATATTATATGATTTTCATGTCCTGCATTTCTGTCTGATTGTATTTTCCCAATGCCAGGTTGGATTTTATTATTTTGAATGCTGCGATTGTTTCGTTGACATCTTCCAGAGTGTGTGAAGCGGTAGGTATTAACCGTAGCATCAATACACCTTTAGGCACTACAGGATAAGCAACAATGGAGCAGAATATGTTGAAGTTCTCGCGTAAATCTACAACGATATTGGTTCCTTCGCCTACAGTGCCATTGAAATAAACAGGAGTAACCGGTGATTGCGTATGTCCGATATCAAAACCATCTTTTCTTAACCCATCCTGAAGCGCACGGGTGATTTTCCATAAGTTTTCTTTTATCCCGGGTTGAGTCCGAATAAGTTCCAACCGTTTTAATGCACCGAATACCATAGGCATAGGCAGTGATTTGGCAAATATCTGTGATCGCATATTAAATCTCAACGAATCTACAATTTCTTTTTCGGAAGCCACAAATGCTCCAATCCCTGCCATACTTTTGGCGAATGTCGAAAAATAAATATCCACCTGATCCTGAACACCAAAAAACTCACCGGTTCCTGAACCTGTTTCACCCATGGTACCGAATCCATGTGCATCGTCGATTAATAATTTGAACTTAAAATCTTTCTTTAATTTTACAATCTCATCGAGTTTTCCAAGGTCACCTGCCATGCCAAAGACGCCCTCGGTAATTACGAGTATGCCACCTTCCTGCTCATTGGCCAACCGGGTGGCACGTTCGAGTTGTTTCCTGAGGTTATCAATGTCGTTGTGAGGAAATACAAACCTTTTCCCGATATGAAGGCGTAGCCCATCCAATATGCAGGCATGGGCTTCCGAATCATATACCACTACATCTTTGCGGTCTAACAACGAATCTATGATCGATACCATTCCCTGATACCCGAAATTCAATAAATAAGCAGTTGGTTTATGTACAAATTTAGCCAGCTTTTGTTCCAGTTCTTTATGGTATTTCGTTTCTCCCGACATCATCCGTGCACCCATTGGATAAGCCATCCCGTATTTCAGGGCTGCTTCGGCATCCGCTTTGCGTACTTCCGGATGATTCGCCAGACCGAGATAATTATTCAGGCTCCAGGTAAGTACTTCTTTTCCGTTAAATCTCATTCGGGGTGCTATCTCTCCTTCTAATTCAGGAAACATAAAATATCCGTCTGCCTTTTGTTGATATTGTTCCAAAGGACCCTTAGCAGCCTTCAATCTGTCAAAAATGTCTACCATAATATTGATTTTAAAAATGATTATATATTTTTTATTCTACTTCATTTTTTATAGGCATTGCAAATTTAAAACAATTTTCTGTATTATTTTAATTTTAAATTTGTTGCCACTAACTCTGCTATATCCATGACTCTTGTTTTGTCATTTTGACCAAAAGTTTTTTTGCATAACGGGCAGGCTGTTACAAGTATGTCTGGCCCTGACTTAGTTATTATTTCAAGAGCTTTATTCATTATTTTTTTTTGCGTATTCGCATCAATGGCCATATCCGATAAACTTCCACCACAGCATAAAGAGTCTTTCTTTTCTGATTCCACAGGCAAAAGATTCCCTATTTGTTGCAGGATATGTCTTGGCTGGTCGTATATACCACATCCCCGTCCTAATTCGCACGGGTCGTGATAGACCATATCAATGGCAGAATCTGTTAATTCCATTTTCTTATCAATCACCAACATGTCAATGTAAGCTGAATGATGCATCACCGGAATATCCAGTGAATATTCATTTTTAAATGAATGATAGCAAATAGGGCAGGAGGTCACTAATAATTTTGCCCCGGAAGATCGAATAAGTTGTGTGTTTTTACGGACAAGGTCTTTCGATTGCTGTAAAAATCCCTGTTGTCTTAACGGTCGTCCGCAACACATTCCTTTATCCTCATCCATAAACCAGAAGGAAACGCCGGCTTCCCTAAATATCTTCTTCATGGACATAATAATGGTTGGTGTAAGGTGGCTCATACAACCGGCAAAATAGATAATATCCGATTTTGTAGTATTATCCGGCGACAAACTATAATCATAATAATTCTTTCCGGGTAATTCCGGTTTCTGCCTTAACTGTTGTCGGATCATTGTTAATTCAAGACCAACCGGACAAGCTTCCATGCATCTTCCACAGAGCAAACAATTATCTGCAATTTCAGGGGTCAACTGTTTATATCGTGTATCTCTTAAGAAATAAACCGGTTGAACATTATTAATTCCTGCTGCATAATCGAGCTGGCAGGCATCAATGCATAACCCGCAGCGTGAACACGAATTTAATTGTATATTGGTATACCCCGAAGATTGTTCTCCTGCCTGAATACCCCATTTCCGTAGAAATATCAGTATAACCTCTGTGGGAATATGCATGTACCTGGAGAATGGTAACCCCAGGAAAAATGTACCAATACAAATTGAATAAGCCCACCATAATGGGATTTCAATATGTTCCACAGGAAGAAATGCCAACAAATGGCCAACCGTACCTGTTAGAAAACTGCCATTGCCCGTTAGCTCAGCTGTCGAACTCTCCGCCAATAACCTCAATGGGAAAATCCACCAAAGGGCAGTCAGGGTAATCCTGTCTAACAGTATATGGTTTGTCGTTTTTTTTAAGCCTAAACTTCCGGACTTGATTCTTTTCAGGATGGCAAGCATTACACCGCTCAATGTAACAAGAAGAAACAGATCCATGATGAATGAAAAGGGGATGATCATAAAATAATGGTGTGGAGTTCTTGCAAAGTATTTAAAAAAGATCCCCAACCATGGTCTGTCATAAAAGGAACCGTAATAAAATAAACTTTCTATTTTACCTACCACAATCATTAAAAACCAACCAAAAGCAAGGCTCATATGCATGTAACCCAACCGGTGGTTTTTTTTGAATATTTTTCGGTGCAACAATGATTCATGGAAGATCTCGCAGATGGCCTGAATCGTTATTTTTGTAGCAAAATTCTTCTTTATCACTGATAATTGCATTGAATCCATGTGTCGAATCCAGTTGAAGAATTTACTTGAAACAACAAGAAGTAGAAATACGGTACCTGCCAGAAAGGGTATGACTAACGGATCAAAATTCATAAAGCAATGTTTCTGTTATTCATATCCAAAAGTAATAATCTCATATGGCTGATAATTGCCCGTGTGTTCACTCCCCGGGGGCATACTAAATTGCATTTTCCACAAAGCATGCATTTATCCAACTCACCCGACAAATTTTCATATTGTCCGTGACGAAACATGATATGGCACTGACGAAAGCTGAAATTTGTATGATTGGAAGCTGAACAGGTTGCCGAACAAGCACCGCACATAATACATTTTTTTGCTGATGGTAATTTTTCAATCAATTCAGAGTACCGGTTAGTATCTGCTGTGTCCAGATCTATGGTTCTTGGTTTTGAGATTTTGTACCCCCAATCTTTCATTTGTCAGTTTTTAAATAATCCAGAATTCGAATGGATGCAGCTCCTGCATCGGCTATTGTTTCACTGAAAGATAACGGACGTTTGCATGTCCCGGCTAAAAACAATCCTTTTTGTATAGTCAGGTTATCCTGAGTGTTTATTCCTAAACTGGCTGCAAATCCATAATCACCCTTGATGTGATTTTGTCCGGCAAGTAATTTAGTTGATGTTGATGATTCTATACCCACCATGAGCACCAACATATCTACCGTTAATTTAAGTGGAAACCCTGCCAGTGTATCTTCCGATTTTAGTTGAATTTTATTGTCAAATGTTGCTGCGGCTTCCGAAATACGGCCACGGATAAATGTAATACCGTATTTTTCCTGGGAAGTTCGGTATAATTCTTCATAGTTTTGACCAGTCATGCGCAGATCGATGTAAAAACAATACACATCGGCATTCGGTATCTGTTCTTTTAAACTGATTGCCAGCTTTACTCCGTTAATACAGCAAACCCTCGAACAGTATTTATTGCCTGTTTTCTCGTCGCGTGACCCGACACAATTTAAAAATGCAATCCGTTGAGGTACATTACCTTCTGAAGTAAGTATCTTCCCTTCTTTCAGTTTTCCTTCAAACTCAACCGATGTAATGATGTTATCGTAAATGCCATACCCCAATTCTTCTTTTCTGGATGCATCGAATGTGTCAAACCCGGTAGCTAACAAAACTGCATCGCCTGAATAACAAGCATCCTTATTGCTTTTTGCACACCACTTTTCACCATCCCTGAATAATTCATTGATGTTACAGCTTGTAATCAAATCAATATTGGGATGAGCCATTTTGCGTGTAAGCTCCTGTATTATATCACCCGCATCAGCAAAGTCAGGAAATAACTTTTTGTCTTTTTTTATATGACCGCCTGTTTCAGCATCTTTTTCCAGCAAAGTAACATAATAATCATGACGTGCAAGGTGATACGCTGCTTCCAACCCTGCAGGTCCACCTCCGATGATAATAATTCTTTTTCGACTCATAATTTAAACACGTAAATTTTTAGGCTTTTCAGGCATGCCCAGATAGTTACCTGATTTTCCAACATATTTATCCTGACGATCGTATTCAATTCCGATTTTATCTAATAATTGTTCTGCCTGAACCTGATGAATCTGCAATCCGAGATCCCAGGGGTTATAACCTAAGAGCATACCGGTCATTTCTTCGTAGGTTAATACGGGTATTCCCTGGCCATTATCATCGTAGGTAACTCCTTCCATTTCGGCGATTGTATATTGCCATTTATCCATAAACATGGCACATCCCGGACAATTGGACACAATGAAATCCGGTTTATAAGGTTTCATGGATTCGAATTTTTTCTTTGAATTGGCAATTGAATATCCCCTGTTAGCCATAATCAGATAATTTCTGAAGCCAAATCCACAACAATGACGGCGTTCAGGATAGTCAATCACTTCACCACCCCATTCTTCGATCATTCCAGCCAATACATGAGGAAATTCAGCACCACCAATTGATATTTCCGAGAATATCTTGCTATAATGGCAACCGATATGTTCTACTACTTTCAGGGGTTTCCCGGTAATCTTGTTTACCAGTTGGTATTTCATTTTTTGTTTGAGCTCCTTTCGAAACTTATAAATGATATCACTCGGATGAGCTATATTCTCAGGTATTTCAAATTCCCTGCCAGTAGCTTTACGCAGGTTTTCTCTTGTTTTTTCAAGTTCTTCCGGAAAATGTTTCCAGGTTTCAAGTACTTCATTAAATATGCCGAATGAAGTCACACACGAAGGCACGTAGTTTTTTAATTCCGCGCCATTCATCAGTGAAAATAACCTGGCACAAATGGTCATGGTGGTGTCAAATGGTACTACATCGGAATGATACCCTATACCGGTACATGTATGGATTTTAGGATCATCAACTATTTTCTTTCCTAAATCTTCTCTTAAAATTCTAAGAAAAATAGCTTCCGAACCTGGAAAGAATGTCTGACGTATGCAGCTGCGTTCATAGAAATAGTTATCTTGTGCTATTTCTTTTTGGTATTGGTTCCAGTAACGTTTTTTAATTTCCATCGCTGTTTATTTCTGATGTTGATCTGAATCTTCTGTAAATACATGCATGAAATAATCATTTCCTTCAATGGATTTGTTCGAAGTTATTTTCAATTTTCCGGCTTTTATTTCCGAATAGTTTTCAATGTTGTCATGTAGCTTTGTTCCTCCTGTAACATCAAATATCTTTTGTATTTCATCAATACTTTCTGTTGGAATGATCCGAAGGGCACCGGGTCCATCTTTCTTATAATTCCCACCTAACCGGTCAACCACTTCTTCGGCATTGTTGTAAAACCAGGTCCAAACCGGTCCTTGTTCGGGATGCATTTCAGGAACTATCTTCTCAACCGTAACGCAATATCCTATGGTAACAATATTCTCACCTATGGCACGGTTAATAGCATATTGTTGCCGTCCTTTTTCGCTCTCGGTAAAATAACCAAGTTCCTGGGATAACTTGCGTAAGACGGAAATAACAAGTGCCGGTGCATTTCCTCTGGGACAACGGGTCTTACACGACATACACTGGCCGCAGTACCAAATGGTATCACTCTTTAATAAGGCCTCGATTTTTTCTTCATTTTTTGACTGTACCAGGTTGCAAATTTGCCTGGGGTCATACTTATAGAATTCGGCAGCCGGACAACTGGCCGTACATATGCCACAGTTCATGCAGGCACTTAAACCTTCCCTGAACCGTATATCTCTTAGAAGCAAATCATATAATTTAGCCATTCCCATTTTTTATAACCTTATGTCGTCCGAAGGAAACAAAAGCGTTTTCTTTGAAAATCATAACTGCGAAAATCTCAAAAATGACTCTATACGCTTTGAGTTTTTCTTTTAAATCCAGTTTAAGCTTTTGTTGAAATTTATAAATTGAATCGTAAAAATAGTATTTTTTATTAACACCTACAATTCTCCATCCATTTTTTATGTTGATTCTATTAATCCATTATGACCCTAAACAGGAATGAACAGATATCTGTTACGAAAGCTGTTCATTCACTAAGAGTTATTGAAATTAGTTTTAACTCAAACTCTGATTTTTAAAACCCTGATATTAAAATTATCTGATAAAATTGGTAAACACTTTTCTTTCTTTTTCAGGTGATTTGATGGTCTTTTCAGTGGCTTCTTTCATGCTAAGCAGCCATGCCATATTTTTCCCAAGGGTCCGCATGATTTGTATCCCTTCGGGATCATTTTCCACCTCGCCCTGCCCGGTACCATGAATCACGTTCCAGTAACTGGACGTAGCCAGTATCATTTCCGAATAATTCAGGTAATGATTCAGACTGTCGAAGGTGGCAGTACCTCCCGAACGGCGTACTGCAACAACTGCTGCCCCTACCTTTTGACGGAATAAATTTCCATTCGATCCTGCCACATAGAAAACACGGTCTAAAAAACATTTCATAGTACCCGCAATACCTGAATAATACACAGGTGAACCCAACAGGATGCCATCAGCATTCTTCATCTTTTGAATCCATTCATTCAGGTCATCTGTTTTAATCGAACATTTTTCATCCCTGTTCTTCGCACAATTGTTACAAGCCATACAACCATGGATCGCTTTATGCCCAATGTGGATAATTTCAAATTCTATCCCGGCTGCAATTAGTTCTGCACCCACCATGTTCAATGCGTGATAAGTATTTCCTTCTTTATGAGGGCTTCCATTAATTCCAATTACTTTCATTCCTATTTTCTTTACATTTAAAATTTCCACATCACCACATTACCACATCATCCCATCACCACATTATCACATCATCACATCACCACATCATCTCATCATTACTTCCACACCGTCACCCCGGCTACAGGAAGTTCCCTTGTTCCAAAAATAATTTTGGCGTTGGCAGGAATGTTGATACTAACCTTTGTGGATGAGTAATTGATGGCTACCCAGAATCCGTCACGCCAGTTCACCATGACTCCTTCGGGTTGTTCGTTGGTACTTATTCCGGCTGCGTCATATACTTTTTTCAGTACTTCTTTTTCCATTTTACCATCCGTGGTTTCAGTCCCAATGTAGGTTACAGAACCCTTCCCAACTTTACGATGCGTCACCGAAGCTTTTCCTGCATAGAATTGATCGGAATAGGTTGCCCAGGTTTCAACACCAAAATATGGTTCCAGTATATCACCCCACACATTCCAGGTGTAAGTATCCCCGTTAAAACTAACCTTTGCCTTGGTTTCGGCACTCAGTTCATCGTACATGGATATTTTTGCCCCGATAAGTGTGGTAATCTGATTAGCCCAGGGTGCTTCAAAGAAATGCCCGTTCCGGTCTTTTAATCCGGTACGACAGGTTAATACCAGATGCCCGCCATTATCCACATATTTTTTCCATTTGTTGATAAGCAGGCTGTCTACCATTTGATAAGCAGGGACTACCACGACAGGGTAAGCAGACAAATCGCGGTCTTCGCCTATAATATCCACCGGTACACAAAGCGTTTTCAGGTTCGAATAGATTCTGGTGATATGTCCTATTTCATTCCATTGATACGTTTGTTTCTGAACTTCGGTTTCCCACACATTATCCGGGTTGTACAGAACGGCTGTTTTCCGGGCTGCATATTCAGTTGGCATTTTTACATTGGGTTTATACAGTTTGCGGAGTTCGCGGATTTCTTTCATGAATTCACTGTATTGTTGTCCGCCGGAAAGTTCGGTTACCCCATCAGTACCCACCATTCCGTAATGAAACTGTTCTCCACCATAAAGCGGTTGACGGAAACGATAAGAGCAGATGAAATCCAGTCCGCCTGCAAATGCATTCCATAGCCATGCCCTGATTACCCCGGGATAAGGCTGCGGGTTATACGTACCCCAATTAACCTGGCCGGGTTGTAATTCCATAACTCCCGTTACACCTTTCAGAGGACGGAAAAAATCATTGGCATATGATATCCTCCATGGATCGCCCATGCGGAAGCCCTGATCGCCTACCCCTTTGGTATAACCTGCCACCGGATACATGGTGTACGAAATAAAATCCAGGTCCTTATTACGCCATGGATCTACATCCGTGTGGATATGCATGAAATTGGATGTGACAAACTGTTCTTTTGAGATGCTTTCGCGAAGGGTATTGAATTGCATGGATACGAACGAAGCACATTCATCCGCACTAAACCGTTTGAAATCGACAATTGATATTGGACTCGCAATACCCGAAATTAGTCGGGGAACATTGGGTATTTCGATCTGGTTGAAATCAGTATAGACTCCCGACCAGAAAGCGGTTCCCCACGCTTCATTCAGACCGGAAATAGTTTTATATTTCTGTTGCAGCCACTCTTTGAAATTCTTCTGAGCGCCCGGACTAAAATCATACGTACCGTAATGCGAAGGTTCATTGTCAATCTGCCATCCCCAAATGCGTTTATCGTTGGCATAATGCTTTGCTTGTGCCGCTACCAGCCTGGTAACCATGTCCCTGTATTTAGGGCTTGACCACGACCCATGTTGGCGTGTCCCATGTTCTGCTGTCTGTCCTGTTGGCAATTCTACCAGTACTTCAGGATATTTCCGCACCAACCAGGCCGGCGGTGTAGCTGATGAAGTACACATGATGACTTTTAAATTATGTTTTGCTGCCAGTTCAACAGCTTTATCCAGCCATTTAAAGTCGTATACACCTTCTGTAGGTTCCATTTGTGCCCATGCAAATTCGGCCATATGGGTAAATTCAAAACCCATATCCGCCATTTTCTTAAAATCACGATCCCATTGGTCGGGATTCCATGCCTCAGGATAATAGTACACTCCTGTTTCAACCATTTTCTCAGGGCTAAAAAAACCTTGTGCATGCGATAGGAATGCAAAAGCCAGTAACATTCCAGTGAAAAGATATTTCTTCATATATGTAAATTAATTTGGGGTTTAAAGATCAGAAAGTTTAGCCAATGTTAGAAACGTATTTGCTTTTTAAATTGTTTTTCGTTTCAGAAATTGAAATTGGTTTATTCTCAGCTACAAAGGTAACAGAAAAAGCAATTGTTCATACGTTAATTATCCGCATTTTATACAAAATTATTCATAACTTTGTAGTTGCAAATTATGACAGGTTAAAATAAGCTTCTCAGATGAATTGTTTTTTAAATGAATAAAGTGTTGGTACTAAAAAATCAATCGCAGGAATGAGTATTGTTTACAGAGAAATAGAAAGAAGAGACAATAAAATACTCTCCCGGCTTATTAAAAAAGTATTTGAAGAATTTGGAATTGATATTCCGGGTACAGTATATACCGACCCTACCACTGATGCATTGTACGAATTGTTTCAGATGCCCGGTTCGGTGTACTGGATTGCGGAAGAAGATAATGTTATGCTGGGTGGTTGTGGTATCTATCCTACTCAAGGACTACCGGAGGGATATGCTGAACTGGTAAAATTGTATCTTTCCGCTGAGGCAAGAGGCAAAGGAATCGGAAATACCCTAATGCAAAAAAGCATAATGCGTGCCAAAGAAATGGGATACACGCGCTTGTACCTCGAAAGCTTTCCTGCATTGAGCAAGGCTGTATCCTTGTATGAAAGCAATGGATTTACTCATTTGGGAAAAGCATTGGGTAAATCGGTGCATTATGCCTGTACGATCTGGATGGAACGTAAGTTATAAGACGATTTTTTTTTATTTATTCAAGATATTTAAATACAGGAAAATATCAAACAAAACATCAGAATGGAAAAAAGAAAGGCACTTATAGTCATTGATATGCAAAAAGGATCATTCACTTCTGAAACTCCAAGGTTTGATTCTGATAATGTAGTAAAAAGAATAAATTCATTGGCAAAAATATTCAGAGAATATGATTACCCGGTAATTTATATTCAACATGATGGGACGAAGGAAAACGAGTTTGTTCCAATGACCACTGACTGGGAATTGTTGGATGAACTGGAAGTAGAGTCTACCGATTTGTTTTTAAACAAATATGCCAATGATTCTTTTTACCGGTCAAAGCTGTCTCAGATATTATCAGAACTGAACGTCTCAGAATTGTTTATTACCGGTTGTGCAACCGATTTCTGTGTAGAATCAACCATACAGTCGGCTTTAGTGCATGATTATCAGATTACCATTGTTTCCAATGGACATACGACTGCTGACAGACCTCATTTAAAGGCTGAAAAAGTCATCGAACATTATAACTGGGTTTGGAAAAATATGATTTCCACAAAAGGGAAAATTGAAGTATTCGACTATGACGAGATTCTGAAAATGATGCCGGCATGGAATAATTTTTAGCAGAATACTATCATTACTACTTAAATGAAAAACGGGATAATTTAATTATCCCGTTTTTCATTTAAGTAGTTTTATATCACTGTAAGCAGCATGATAAAAATGTGTTTTTACAGTTGTCAACGATCCTGGTTTCTGTTATTCTGGCGTTGTTGCTGTTGCTGTGGAGCCTGTTGCTGCCGTTGCTGTTGTTGTGGCGCTTGCTGTTGTCTTTGTTGTTGCTGAGGAGCCTGTTGCTGGCGTTGTTGCTGCTGAGGCGCCTGCTGTTGCTGTTGTTGCCGTTGCTGAGGCGCTTGCTGTTGTCTTTGTTGTTGACGTTGCTGTTGAGCCTGTTGATTGTTCTGTTGCCTTTGTTGTTGTTGTTGTTGTTGTTGTTGTTGACGCTGTTGAGGTGCTTGCTGTTGACGTTGTTGTTGTTGACGTTGCTGTTGAACCTGCTGGTTGTTTTGTTGCCTTTGTTGTTGGCGTTGTTGTTGAATCTGCTGGTTGTTTTGTTGCCTCTGCTGAGTCGCTTGTTGCTGACGCTGTCTGTTCTGTTGCTGAGATGCTTGCTGTTGACGTTGCGGTTGTTGCCTGTTCTGTTGCTGGGACGCTTGTTGCTGACGTTGTCTGTTCTGTTGCTGAGATGCTTGCTGTTGACGTTGCGGTTGTTGCCTGTTCTGTTGCTGAACCTGTTGATTCCGGGCATTTCTTGAAGTAGCCTGTTGAGCCTGTGGTTTATTGCCGTTTCTTCCGGCTCTGTTTGCAACAGTCATCGCAGGTCTTCCCTTATTCACCGATGCAAACTGACTCCTGTTCTTGCTGGCAGCTTGCTGGTGAGAAGCCTGAACAGCAGTGGGCTGTCTTTGGTTTGACCGCATTGCTACTCTTTCACGGGCATTCGGGACGCTACGTACTCCACCCGGACCGTTATAGCTGGAACGATTGGCTGATCGTTGAGTTGGAATATATCTCCGGTCAGCATACGTGTTGTGTACTACATTTCTGTTGACATGCATGACCGCTGTATTATACTGGAAATGATTTCCACTCCACCTGCCACCATAAAAGCCTGAGCCACCGTATCCATATCCATAGTTCACACCTCCGTAATATCCAACGCTTCGTCCCCAGTAACCATTATGAAAGCCATAATAGCCACCACTGAAGCCCCAATAACAAGGAGTCCACAAATAACCATACTGTGGTGGTTCTACCCATTCGCCCGGTACCCAGTAATATTCGCGGTAATACCTGCTGTATGCCCAATAACCGGGTGTCCATATATACCCATCAACCGGACATTCCGGTTGATAATAATCGGGCAATACCGGAGGGGCCTCCCTTACCCTGATAACTACTCCTACCCTGATGCGTGCTTCTGCAGTTGTTGGTTTTATACATAAAGCCAACAAACAAATGAGAATTATTGAAATACTTTTAATTGTTTTCATCTGTATGTTATTTTTCTGTGTGTGTTCAGATTTCTGAATCCGTTTTTGATATATGATTGATAATAACATACAAAAGTAGGAATTCATCCTTTCGGATTTGTTACACAACTTTCGAAAAAAGTTATATCATTCACACCTTTCCTTCATAGAGCATATTTTAAAAATCTGTTGGATGATCGTTGAGTGATTATGAAACAGGAAGGTATTCCAATTTTATCAACCAATTACCATGCCAATAACATTTGATCCCTGATTTTAGAACTTATTACCCCGGAGTTTTAAATATACCCACTTGATTATTTCCCACTTTTTGCATTATTTCGCAGATTATCAGTTAATTTGTAAGATACAGGCATGGAAAATTGTTGATTAAAACCGGTAAGCGAAATCCAAATTATTACAAATGGGATGAATTCGAATTTCAATAATAATTCTTACCTTTGTATTCGTAAAAAAAAGAATCAGTTAGATTTTAAATCATACTTCAACCTTTATAAAATGGAAAACCAAGAGAATCAGTTAAACATTGAACTATCGCCCGAAATAGCAGAAGGCATTTATTCAAACCTCGCTATCATTTCGCATTCAAATTCAGAATTTGTAGTCGATTTTATCCGTATCATGCCGGGTACACCAAAAGCAAATGTGAAATCACGAATTATCCTGACACCCGAACATACCAAGCGTTTGTTGTTTGCCCTGCAGGAAAATATAACCAAGTTTGAACAACAAAACGGAAAGATTAAAATCTCTGATAACGGATTTATTCCACCAGTACCTATGGGTTTTGGCGGCGGTGAAGCATAAAGAAGGAGTGAGAGGTGAGGAGTGAGGAGTGAGGAAAGAGTAGGTAGTAGGTAGATAAGAAATGTCTGGTGCTGAAAATGTTTACGTAAATTAAAATATACTTTCTTACCGGGATCATAACAAAAGGGATCGTTTCATGATTGAAACGATCCCTTTTTGATTAAAGAATACATCTAATACCTGAATTGAAATCAGCCTTCTTATTTTACTTTCAGTAAAAACTCAAGCGGAATATTTAACCGACTGTTCCAGGATTTTTCACTGTGATCCTGGCCGGGATAAAACTTTGTGATCCAGTTGCTGCCGGTGAACCCTTTGGCTTTCATTACTTCGTCTGCCTTTTTTTGTAATGGAGCATACATTGCATCCAGGGTCTTATCGCCATAATCAAAATAGATTTTGTGATTTTTCGGATTGGGTAAGTTTGTTTTAAGGTAGTTTATAAATGCATCGGGAACAGGATTATTTTCTATGGTGAAAATTCCGGGCCAATGTGTCGAAAGACAAGCCGCCCCTCCAAAGATATCCGGATATTCGCAAATGGCATACATGGATATTAAACCACCCATGCTACTGCCGGCAATGAAAGTATGATCCCTGTCTTTGTATACCGGATATTTCTGATCGATAAATGGTTTTAATTCTGATACGATAAATTTCAGGTAATTATCCGAATTTGGTTTAAACGCAATGCTGGTTTTTCCGGAACCATTCAACTTTTTAGTAATGGTATCCTTTTGCTCCTGTGATAACGTTTCGAAGGGCTTTTGGGGAAAATAATCGACATGACGCGTTTTGCCGCCATTGTTGATACCAACAATAATGACGCCCATTATTTTACCATCTTTCAGTAAACTGGTAGTCACATCATCGACGTCCCAACTCTGATGATTCCAGGTGGTACCGGCATCGAACAACATTTGTCCATCGTGCATGTACAAAACGGCATATTTCTTTTTCATGCTAAATCCTTCGGGGAGCCATACTTCCACATCTCTTTGAGTTATGAAGGTTGAAGGAAAACTTTCATAAAAATCTATTTTCCCTGAAACCGGTTTCTGTGGTTGTACTTTTGACATCAAAAATTCAACAGGATAGTGGAGACGTTTACTCCAGGCAACTTCATTGTGTTCATCTTTATCGAATACTTTTGACTGGTAGTTATTAACTCCAAAACCTTTACCCCTGGCAATTAAATCGACAAACGATTGTGTCATTTCATAGTTTTTATCGCTTTCACCGGTACCATAATCAAAATAGATTTTATGTTCAAAAGGTAGAGGCAGATTTTTCTTCAAATACTCAAATGCAGCCGCCGGAATTTCGTAATTGGGTTCAATAGAGCTTAACCAGGCTGTTGACATGCAGGCTACGCCCCCAAAGATATTCGGATATTCGGATATAGCATAAACAGAAATCAATCCTCCCATGCTCGAACCAATCATGAATGTGTGTTCTTTATCGGTTTTTGTAGAGAAGTTTTTATCTATATACGGCTTAAGTTCGGTCACCAGAAACTTCAGGTAATTATCACCATTGGCAGGTTTTCCGTTAAAGTATTTGTCAGATACTGTTTTTCGGGTAGAAGGTTCCAGCAGTTCGAATATCTTTGTTGGAAAATACTCTGAAATACGATCAGAACCATTATTCCAGACGGCCACTACAATGCATTCTTCAATCTTTTTGTCCTGTATCAATTTTGAAAAGACTTCATCCACTTTCCATTCCTTTTTGTTCCAGGTGAGCGTGCTGTCGAAAAGCATTTGCCCATCGTGCATATACACCACATTATACTTTTTTGCGGCGTCATAGTTATCAGGTAGCCATACATCCACATTTCGTGATGGAATAAATGCAGACTTAAAATTCTCCATCCGTACAATCTTACCACCCGAAACATTGGGAGTTGAAGCTGGCTTTTGTTGTGCTGAAATACCTGTTGAAATGCAAAAAGCAATGATAATTCCTAATTTAGATTTCATAATTGTATAATTTTAATATGATTATCCGCATAACGTCCTAAAACGTATTCATGAAGCCCTCACTAAACAAAACTACATAGTGAGGGCTTCAGTAGAACACTCTAGGGATAATCATTTATTTTAATTCCAAAATCAGTGCACTTTCTTTAGGTAAAATAATTGATGAAGTCAGGTCATATTTTACACCTGTCAAAACATCCGTTCCGGAAGTATAAGTTTTCAGACTTTCTGCAAAACGATCTGTTTGAAGCGTCTGATCTGTTTCATTGTTGTTGATAATGACCATGATTGTTTCTTTATCATTATAACGGAAGAAAACATAAGTATCATTTTCAGGTGCATATTGGGTTAAAAGACCTGTATGAATAACCGGTTTGTTTTTGCGCCAGTTAAGCAGTTTCGACAAACAATTGAAATATTCATTTTGAAAAGCTGACCTACCACTTTCCTTAAAAGCATTGATTGAATCGCCTTTCCAACCACCCGGAAAATCATGTCGGATATCTCCGTCACCCTTGTCTTTATTACCGGTCATGCCGATTTCGGAACCATAATAGATTTGTGGGATACCCCGTGTAGTCATCAAAAATGACATCACCATTTTATATTTTTCGATGTTACCTTTTGAAAGGTGATTAAATCGTTGTGTGTCGTGGTTTTCAGTAAATATCAACAAATTGTTGATATTGGCATACAAATAATCATCAGCAAGAGTATTGTAAATACGATTCATACCCACATCTTCCCACGGTTTTCCATGTTCATTGAAACATAATAATAAATTCGTCTGCAAAATAAAGTCCATGACGGTTGGTAACTGCGAATTGTATTTCATGATGTTGACTCCATCCTTCTGCCAAAATGCAATATCCTGTGTGCTTTTCAGTCCTGTTTCACCAACAATATTGAATCGGGGATATTCATCCGTTATAGCCTTAGCCCAGGAAGACATGGCATCACGGTCATTATACTGGTAAGTGTCCATGCGTATACCATCCAGGTTTGCGTATTCAACCCACCAAATCGAGTTTTGAATAAAATAAGTCCAAAAATATGGGTTCTGTTGGTTCATATCCGGCATGGTTTTATCGAACCAACCTTCATAAAACTTTTTCTTGTCAATGTTCGATGCATGGATATCTTTGATCACATTGAATTTGAAATTGCTCTGGGTATAGGTGGGCCATTGATGAATCCAGTCTTCAAAAGGCAGATCGCTCATCCACCATGCCCAAATGCCGCAATGATTGGATACCATATCCATGATCATTTTCAATCCTTTTTTATGTGCTGCTTCAACTAAATCGACATACAGACCGTTATTTCCAAAACGCGGATCAATTTTATAATATTCGCTGATGGCATAACCGTGATATGTCACTTTCTCATAGTTGTTTTCTAACAAAGGGGTACACCAGATGGCAGTTGCTCCCAATTCCTTAATATAATCCAAATGGTTCATAATGCCTTGAATATCTCCTCCATGACGTCCGTTATCCTTTGTTTTGTCTGCTTTTTCAGGTTGTGATTCGACGTTGTCGTTGGTCGGGTCACCATTGGCAAAACGATCAGGCATTAACAGGTACATGACATCAGCGCTTGTGAATCCTTCCCTGTTGGCTGATTCGGGTCGGCGGTTTTTAAATTCGTACGGTACGTTAATCGTTTGCTTACCGGGTTGTGTCAGTTGAATCATAAACTTTCCGGCTTTTACTTTATCTGCATTCAGCTCCAGGGTTACAAACAGATAATTGGGACTGCAGGCACGGTTTACTTTCAGAACAGTTACTCCAAGAAAGTCGATAAGTACTTGTCTGTTACAAATTTCAGTGCCATGTACCAGCAACTGCAACTGTGGGTTTTTCATTCCAACCCACCAGAAAGCAGGTTCTATCCGTTCGATTTGAGCACTGACTGTCAGGGTCACAAAAGTAAGAAGGAGAAAGAATGTTTTTTTTAGCATGACTGTCCTGTTTTAATTTATGAAAGTAGCCAGTTGTATTGTTTATTATTCGAAAATAAAGCGTGTCTGTAATTTTTAAATGATCCGGTTCAATACCCTTTTAATAATTTTACTGGCTTTATTTTCACAAAAATACGATATAATAATTCAATTAAATGAGAAGGAATAAAATGTATGGGGTATATTTTTCGCAATCGTTTGAAATTAAAGGTGTCTCTGTGCAACAAAAAAAACAGGTCAGGTGTAAACCTGACCTGTTGGGAATGATATTAAATTTTTGTAAGATGTATCAAATAACTTAGTTTATCATAAATCAGTTTGATTTTTTAAACCATAAAAACCATGCAGGACTGTGGTATCCGGCCGTTTCTGCCGTTGAAGAATTTCCATCCATTTTTGGAGGTGATTTGACTAAAACGTCCATTCCTTCTTTCCAGTTAGCCGGAGTAGATACTTTTTCTTTTGCCGTTAACTGGAGGGCTGAGATCATCCTGACTAGCTCATCTGTGTTTCTGCCCACATTCATTGGATAGAAATAAATTGCCTGAATAACATTGTTCGGATCAATAATGAATACGCCCCTGACATCCCGGGTCGTGTTTGTTTCTGAGTGTATCATACCATAAAGTTTAGAAACTATTATTTTTTCATCATCAACAAGTGGAAATTTTATTTTCACCACATCCCTGTCATCCAGTTTAACCATTTCCAACGCTTTTTTCCATTGATGATGAGTTTCTAACCGATCGGTCGATACAACAATCAGTTTAACTCCTAACTTATCAAATTGATCCTGCAAGTGAGCCAGTTCCAGAATTTCAGTAGAACATACGGGCGTAAAATCCTTTGGGTGACTAAATAAAATTTTCCAATGATGACCAAAATCTTCCGGAAAATTAATGCTTCCATTAGTTGTCTCAGCTGTGAATGAAGGCGCTTTTTCTCCTATTAACGGTATTCTAAAACTTCTATCTTCATTAGAAATTCCAAGGTTTGTTGGTTTAACAACATCCTGTGACCACAATTGAGTATAAGATAGTACAACTACAAGAAAAAAAAATAACTTTTTCATGATGATTCTAATTTAAATTAATACTAATTGATTGATAAATGAATTGATAAACTATTTAGAATCATTAAACATAAGAAATAAAACATTAGTTCTGATACATTTTACAAATTTTGGTTTATTATATTAATACCTTAAGAATGAAATACATATTAGCCTTTATTTTAGTTCTTAATTAAAGCAGGATTGAGTATAATGACTGGTTGTAAACACTATGGCTGCAACATACGCTGTTGGGTTCAATTCAGTATCGTTTTTTTAATTTGATAATTCTCGAAACCATGAAAATAGATATATTCGTAAAGTAAAGAATATAAAAAGCAGAAAAGCCGGATGTTTGTCCGGCCGTTCTGCTTAATGTCCATCTAAAATGGAATGGATCTTAAGATTCTTAAGATGAAAGACTAAGTGTTAAAATAATCTTGTCTTCAAAAAACGGAATATCTCATTTCCAGATATATCCACTGAATTTAAAAAATTCATGTCTATTTGCCTGAACATCTAATAAAGTTTAAAATATTTACAAATATGTTTATTGGTAGATAGATCGTTGGGAAATGTATATTCTGAAAACAGCCGACCAATATGTATGATTAGGGTTCAATCTTTCTTTTACGTGTTATAAATTTAAATCCATGTATTTGAAATTAGGATGAAAAATTAATATCTCTCAGTTATTAATTTATTAAGGTTTCACCAGAATAAATCTCCATGGTTTATCTTTCCATTCATCACCTGCATAATCGATTCCAACCCGAGGGGCTGTCCTGAAACTTGTTATATCAGCTGCATCCTCCATCCATATCCTGGTTGAGAGTGATAGGTTTTCATTGTAAAAACTTCTATCCATTTTCAACTCTCGACCTACTTTACCTGAACCGGTTATGGCATCGATTCCCCTGATCAAAACTGCCTGGGGATTGTTCACTGTGCCTGTGACCACATTCAGCATCCAATACATCCCGTAAATGAGGTAAACATAGATACATCCCCCTTCTGAATATAAGACTTCAGTCCTTTTGGTCCGTCCCTTGCTGGCATGACAGGCTTTGTCTTCTTCGCCCAGGTAGGCTTCCGTTTCGGTAATCACATAGCGGGTGCTAGTCCCATCTTCCCATTGACGTACCAGCATTTTTCCCAGTAGTTTTTCTGCTACGGTGACGGCATCTTGTTTGTAAAAGGTGGATGTTAGTATTGACATCGATCGAAATTAATAAAATAGAGTTGTAATCAACGTTTTTTCAACTTTTAATAGAAATTGAATGCAAACGTAGTAACTTTTCAGACAATAATAAAATGATTCATTGATTTGTATTCTCTTTTTTCAGAACTGTTACTGTGAAAATTTCAGGATCAATAATGATGGTTTGTGATATCATTTTCAATAGCGGTCGGGACAGAATGAGAGGGCGTAATTGAATACTTTTTATTTTATCTCTACTTTCGTTTTATTTTAGAACTATTCCAATTATTTGGTTATCTGGAAAAATAATGATGAAATACACTTTTTTTGATTCGCTTTATTTCATTTTTATGGCTTCGGTTCAGAGGGGGTTCAGAGGGGGTTCAGAGAGGGTTCAGAGAGGGTTCAATGAGGGTTAGTTCTCTAAACCCCCAATGAACCCTCAATATACTCTCTTTGATTTCCCTATGTAGCTAAACGGGATCGATAAAATTAGCCAGAGAGAAGCGGGTGAATAAAAAAGATCTTTCATCAACCTGACTTTTGACTATCCGGATTATTTATGTTGACTCCCAAAGTTTAAACCAATTGATTCCGGAACTTCTATTTAATATTTCCAACAAATTTTGAAAGTCTGATATACCATAAGACACTTTGAGAATTTCGTCATTTAATATTGGGTTTTAATTTTTAATTATCAAAGTGACATATTTTACTAATATTAAATTATCATGATTTGGGGGTTCTAACGGGTCGAATTTTGCTTAAAAGAGGATGAATTGAGGCTTGAAAAACCCAATTAAAAAAAAAGATGTTCAATAGTTTGGTAATCCAAAGAAAAACAGTATTTTTGCAGTCCGTTTATTATCACAGTGTAATAGTCCGGTTTATTGTATGTAAATATCCTATTTTGTGCCGATTAGCCTCTTCCAAAATGCGATTGAACTGAATGAATCGACTGTATTATTAATTAAAAAAACATTTTAAAAAGTGGATACGTTAAGTTATAAAACCATTTCTGCCAACAAAGCAACGGTGCAGAAAGAATGGGTAGTCGTGGATGCTACCGATTTGGTGTTGGGACGTATGGGCTCAAAAGTAGCAAAGCTTTTGCGCGGGAAATACAAACCAAGTTTCACACCGCACGTAGATTGTGGCGATAATGTGATTCTGATCAATGCAGAAAAAGTAAAATTAACCGGTAACAAATGGACCGACCGCATTTACCTAAGCCATACAGGCTATCCGGGCGGACAACGTGAAATTACACCTGCCAGGTTAATGGAAAAAAGTTCCGAAAAACTTATCAAGAAAGTGGTAAAGGGCATGTTGCCTAAAAACCGTTTAGGAGATAAACTGTTAGGCAATCTGTATGTATTCCCGGGAGCAGAACACAATATGCAAGCTCAACAACCAAAACAAATCGATTTAAACTCACTCAAATAATCAGTATGGAAGTTATTAATGCCTTAGGAAGAAGAAAAGCGGCAGTGGCTCGTATTTTCGTGAGCGAAGGAACCGGACAGATTACCATCAATAAACGCGATATTTCTGTATATTTTCCATCTCCAATTTTACAATTCATTATCAAACAACCTCTGAATAAATTAGGAGTAGTTGAAAAATATGATATTAAAGTAAATCTTGATGGTGGTGGATTCAACGGACAAGCAGGTGCTTTGCGTCTGGCTATAGCCCGTGCGTTGGTGAAAATCAACCCGGAAGACAAACCAGCTCTCAAAGTAGATGGATTTATGACCCGCGACCCACGTGAAGTGGAACGTAAGAAACCAGGTCAACCAAAAGCCCGTAAAAGATTCCAGTTCTCAAAACGATAATATTATTTACCATTTTATTATTTACCATTTACTATTTAAAACCAAAAGTATGGAGACGTGCAATGGTAAATAGTAAATGAATAAATAGTAAATGGATTTAATTGGTTTAGTATCTAAATTGCCGAGACTCTAAGTATACTGGAAGACTACTCGACAATTGAGTTAATCAGAATGTAAACAATTTAAACAACAAAAATGTCTAGAACAAATTTCGAAGAATTATTAGAAGCCGGTTGCCATTTCGGTCACTTGAAACGTAAATGGAATCCTGCTATGGCTCCATATATTTTTATGGAACGTAATGATATTCACATCATCGATTTGCACAAAACGGTGGTTAAAATTGATGAAGCAGCAGCTGCATTGAAACAAATTGCCAAATCGGGTCGTAAAATATTGTTTGTTGCAACCAAAAAACAAGCAAAAGATGTGGTTTCGGAAAAAGCCAAAGCAGTTGGAATGCCATATATTACAGAACGTTGGGCAGGAGGTATGTTAACAAATTTCCCGACTATTCGTAAAGCTGTTAAAAAAATGACCACCATCGACAAAATGGCGACTGATGGTACATTTGAAAATATCTCAAAACGTGAAAAACTTCAAATTACACGTCAACGTGAAAAACTGGAAAAGAATTTAGGTTCGATCGCCGATTTGACACGTTTACCTTCCGCTTTGTTTATTGTGGATGTCATGAAGGAACAAATTGCGGTAAAAGAAGCTCAACGTTTAGGTATACCTGTATTCGGAATCGTTGATACCAATTCAAATCCGAATAATATCGATTTCGTGATTCCTGCGAATGATGATGCTACAAAATCGGTAGATATTATTTTAAATGCCATGGTTGCCGCTATTCAGGAAGGTTTAGAGGAACGTAAGGTAGAAAAAATCGATACCGAAGTGGCAGAAGTGCCTGTTTCGAAGGAGAAAAAATCGAGAATCACCAAAAGACCAAGAACTCAAAAAGAAGATGAAGAAGCTTTGAACGCTAATGTCGTTAAAAAATTCATCAAAGAGGAAGAATAAAAACATTTACAATTTTACAATTTACAATTTACGATTTACAGTTGATTGTAGAAAAGTAAAGTTCATGTTGTATCATTGAATGTTTTCAATATAGACGAGTTACGAGTCCTAAATGCAATTTTAGCTTGTAACTCGTTTTTATAAAATCACATCCCAACGGGGGAATAAAAAAACTGTAAATAATAACAATTAAATAAATAACATACTACTCCCACAGTCTGCATTAGCTGACGAATCGGGGGTCGTTTTAATACTTACAATTATGGCAGTAACAATGGCAGAAATTTCTAAATTGCGTACCATGACAGGTGCCGGCATGATGGACTGTAAAAATGCACTCATCGAAGCTGAAAACGATTTTGAAAAAGCAATTGAAGTTATACGTAAAAAAGGACAGGCAGTAGCCGCAAAACGAAGTGATCGCGAAGCATCCGAAGGATGTGTCCTGGCAGCAACTAATGGTGGTTTTGCAGCTGTATTGGCATTAAAATGTGAAACTGACTTTGTTGCAAAAAATGCAGATTTTATTGCATTTACACAATCGATCCTGGATGTGGCCATGGCAGCAAGACCTGCTAATACCGAAGCTCTTGCAGCTATGCAAATAGGAGGTAAAGCAATTTCCGAATTGATTATCGAACGTATTGGCATTACCGGCGAAAAAATGGAACTTGATTTCTATGATTTCGTTCAGGGCGGAACAGCAGCTTTTTATATCCATCCGGGAAACAAACTGGCAACTATAGTTGCTTTTGCTGAAGAAAACGCAGAATACGAAACCATACGCGGCGTAGCAATGCACATTGCGGCAATGTCTCCTGTGGCTATTGATGAATCCGCTGTACCTCAAAAGGTAAAAGATAACGAGCTGGCAGTGGCTATCGAAAAAACCAAATTCGAACTTGTTTCAAAAGAAGTTGAAGTCGCATTGAAGAAAGCAGGTATAAACCCCGCACACGTTGATAGCGAAGACCACATTGAATCAAATATGGCAAAAGGCTGGATTACCTCAGAAGATGCAGCAAAAGCCCGCGAAATAAAGACAACGGTCATTGCAGAAAAATCTGCGACTTTACCCGAACAGAAAGTAAACAACATTGCCGCTGGACGTATGGCGAAATTTTTCAAAGAATATACCCTTGTAGAACAAAAGTACGAAGGAGGCGGTGAAGAAGCTGGAAAAATTACAGTAAAAGAACTGCTTGCAAAAAAGCATTTAACCTGCATCGCTTTTAAACGTGTAACTTTGAATCAGGAATAACATTAAATTGACAATTTAACTATTTACCATTTACAATTTATAAAAGAAACCTCTCGATTTTGGTCGGGAGGTTTTTTATTTGTAGAATGAGCTGACGTAAACCTTTATTATGTTAGTAAAATTTGTTATTTTTGCAATTCTATTTAAATCAATTCAATTAACACTGAAAAGTGATTTTCAACTATATAAAATATTTTAATGAGAAAAGTCAGAGTGCGATTTGCACCAAGCCCTACCGGGCCTTTACATATTGGAGGAGTTCGAACAGCGTTGTACAATTTCCTGTTTGCTAAAAAACACGGTGGAGACATGTTGCTCCGCATTGAAGATACTGATACGGCACGTTTTGTTCCCGGAGCGGAAGAATATATTGTTGAATCGCTTAACTGGCTGGGAATTCACATTGATGAAGGCATCGGATCCAACAACGGGAATCAGGGACCCCATGCCCCATACCGCCAAAGTGAACGGAAAGACATTTACCGGAAATACATTGATCAATTGCTCGAAGCAGGATTAGCCTATGTTGCTTTTGATACCCCTGCGGAACTGGAAGCTAAACGGAAAGAAATACCAAATTTTCAATATGATGCTAACATCCGAAATGAAATGACTAATTCACTGACACTCTCAACAGAGGAAGTCAGTCAACGAATCGTCAACGGGGAACAATATGTAGTACGTATTAAAATTGAACCGAACGAAAAAATCAGCGTGCAGGATTTGATTCGTGGTGAAGTAATTATTAATTCTTCCGTACTGGATGATAAAGTACTATTCAAATCCTCGGATGGATTACCAACTTATCACATGGCCAACGTAGTTGATGATTATCTGATGGAAATTTCGCATGTAATTCGTGGTGAGGAATGGTTACCTTCTGCTCCTCTACATGTATTGTTGTATCGGTACCTGGGCTGGACGGATGTAATGCCTGAATTTGCACATTTACCGTTGTTGTTGAAACCAGATGGAAATGGTAAATTGAGTAAACGGGATGGTGACCGACTCGGTTTTCCGGTATTCCCTTTAAACTGGAAAGACCCAAAAACGGGTGAAGCATCATCCGGTTACCGCGAGGCAGGCTATTTCCCGGAAGCAGTGGTTAATTTCTTATCGTTATTGGGTTGGAACCCGGGTACTGAACAGGAAATATTCTCTATGAACGAACTGATTGATCTTTTCTCGATGGAGCGGGTTAGTAAAAGCGGTGCCAAATTTGATTATGAAAAAGGGAAATGGTTTAATCATAATTACCTGCAATTGAAATCGAACGAAGAAATTGCCACTATTTTCATACCCATTTTAGTAGAAAAAGGAATTGAAGCTGATACCGACAAGGTCATTAAAATTGTTTCATTAGTCAAGGAAAGGGCCAATTTTGTATTGGATCTCTGGTCGCAATCCGCTTACTTTTTTGTCGCTCCAACGGAATATGATGCTAAAACTGTTCAAAAACGTTGGAAAGCCGAAACGCCAACCCAACTGACTGAATTAATAGATGTCCTGACTGAAATTAATGATTTTTCATCAGAAAAGACTGAAGCGGTTGTCCTGGAATGGATTGCTGCCAAAGAGTATAATCTGGGAGGTGTCATGAATGCATTCAGGTTGTCGGTTGTCGGTGAAGGGAAAGGAGCCCATATGTTTGATATTATTGCCATCATTGGTAAAAATGAAACCATTCAACGTATTCAACAGGCTATTACTAATATTAAAATTTAATAGCGATGCAAAAACGCCATGCAGATACACAGCAATATATTAATGAACAGATTTTTACCACTCAAAAATATATCGTCCCTTTTATTGAACAGGTTAAGAAGATTGATGAAACAATCCAGGTGTTGGAAATAGGTTGTGGTGAGGCTGGTAATTTAAAACCTTTTCTGGATTTAGGATGTTTGTGTACGGGCGTTGATTTCAGTATTCCAAAAATTGAAAAGGGGAAAGAATATTATGCATCGCATCCCTTTGCAAAGAATTTAAAACTGATTAGCGACGATATTTATAAAACGAAAGAGTTCCATTCTCAGTTTGATATCATCATTATCCGTGATGTGATCGAACATATTCACGATCAGGATAAATTCCTGGCGTTGCTAAAGGATTTATTGGCACCAGACGGGGTTGTATTCCTGGCATTTCCACCGTGGCAGAATCCTTTTGGAGGACATCAGCAGATTTGCGAGAGTAAAATATTATCTGCCCTTCCGTATTATCATTTATTGCCAACACCAGTATATAAAACCATTTTAAAAACCTTTGGCGAAAGTCATGGGAAAATTACCAGTTTACTCGAAATAAAAGAAACCGGCATTAGCCTGGAGCGTTTTGAAAAACTGGTCATTAAAAACGGGTACGTTCAACTATTGAAAACATTGTATCTGATCAATCCGAATTACGAAGTGAAATTCGGGCTTAAACCAAGGATACTTTCCAACCTGTTAGGTTCCATTCCTTATTTTCGGAATTTTCTGACTACCTGTGGGTATTATCTGATTAAACAAAAGTAATTCAGATGAAAAGAGAGCTGAAAAAAGTATTGATTGTAACCTATTACTGGATTCCCAGTGGAGGTGCAGGGGTGCAGCGATGGGTGAAATTTACGAAATATCTCAGGGAATTTGGTTGGGAGCCCATCATTTATACTCCTGAGAACCCTGAATATCCGTCGATCGATCATTCATTTGAAAAGGATATTCCGGTGGGAATAACCGTACTTAAAACCCCGATCTGGGAGCCTTATAATGTTTACAGGAATCTAACCGGTAAGAAAAACGGAGCCATTAATGCCGGATTTATTTCAGAAGATAAAAAACAAAGCTGGAAAGACAAATTATCCATTCGAATACGGGGTAATTTTTTAATCCCCGATCCTCGTAGGTTTTGGATAAAACCTTCTGTTCGTTTTTTGACGGATTATATCCGGAATAATCAGGTTGACGCATTGATTACCACAGGGCCGCCGCATTCCATGCATATGATCGGAATGGGGTTGAAAAAGAATATCCCGTCCTTACGATGGTTGGCAGATTTCAGGGATCCCTGGACGAATATCGATTTCTACAAGGATCTGAATCTGTCAGGTTTTGCCGATAGGATTCATCACCGGATGGAAAAAGAAGTCGTACAAACGGCTGATCAGGTGGTGGTTGTTTCGAACGGAATGAAAATGGAATATGACCTGTTGAATCCCCGGAAAATTGTTGTGGTAACAAATGGTTACGATGAATCGGATGAAGAGATTGCTGCCATTCAATTGGATACAAAATTTTCCATTTCACATATCGGGACATTAAATGCGGCAAGGAATCCCGGGACAGTATGGAAGGTTTTGGGAGAACTATGTCAGGCAAATGTTGATTTCAAATCAGATTTGCAGATCCAATTGGTAGGGAAAGTTGATTTCTCCGTGTTGGAGGCAATACGTGAAGTCGGATTGGAGCAACACTTGGTGAAAATTGATTATTTGTCACACAGTGAGGCCATTAAAAAACAACAAAGCTCACAGGTATTGTTGTTACTGATTAATAATTCAGGGAATGCAAAAGGAATATTGACCGGAAAGTTTTATGAATACCTGGCTGCTAAACGTCCTATCCTGGGTGTTGGACCTACAGATGGGGATGCAGCAGAAGTGTTGCAGGATACAGGGGGAGGAGTAATGGTCGATTTTGAAGATGAGATAGCAACAAAAAAATGCATTTTAGAATATTATTCACATTATAAGACAAAAACGTTGTCAGTTCAAACGGGATCTGTTGCCAGGTATTCCCGACGTTCACTGACTGGACAGTTAGCCTCGATATTAAATTCTTTATGAAAAAAATAATTACTGTTGTAGGTGCACGTCCGCAGTTTATAAAAGCTGCTACCCTAAGCCGTCAATTTCAACTGAAAGGTGTTGAAGAATTAATCATTCACACCGGTCAACATTTTGATGCCAATATGTCTGACGTATTTTTTGAAGAAATGGAAATACCAAAACCGGCTTTTCAACTGGATATTCACGGATTGTCCCATGGTGCTATGACAGGTAGGATGCTCGAAGGAATAGAAGAGATTTTACTGAAGGAAAAACCGGATGGACTGTTGGTGTACGGTGATACCAATTCGACGCTTGCGGGCGCCCTGGCAGCTTCCAAACTTCATATACCGGTAATTCATGTAGAGGCTGGCCTGCGTTCGTATAACATGGATATGCCGGAGGAAATCAACCGGATATTGACAGACCGTATTTCAACGATCCTTTTTTGTCCGACTGATACGGCAATGCAGAACCTGAAACGCGAAGGTTATGACAATATGCCCATCAAGATCATAAAAAACGGGGATGTTATGCAGGATGCAGCGATGTATTATGCTGCTAAAGCAGAACAAAAGTCGGATATCATTCGAAAAGCAGGACTGAAAAGATTCGTTTTGGCAACTATTCACCGCCAGGAAAATACCGATTCACCAGCCAACCTGAAAAGCATCATTGAGGGATTAAATGAAATAAACAGACAGGTTCCTGTTGTAGTACCCATTCACCCACGTACCCGAAAAATACTTTCACAATTAAATTTAATCCCTGAATTCAAATTAATTGATCCGGTGGGTTACTTTGATATGATCATGTTATTAAAAACCTGCGAACTGGTGATTACCGACAGTGGTGGCGTTCAAAAAGAAGCATTCTTCTTTGGCAAACACTGCATTACCCTGCGCGAACAAACCGAATGGGTGGAACTAATCGATAAGGGCTATAATTTACTCGCGGGCAGCGATTCTTTCAAATTGAAAGAAGCTTTTGAATTTTTCAAAACAAAGCAATCCGATTTTACAGTTGATTTATACGGGAAAGGAAAGGCGGCAGAACAGGCTGCTGCTGAAATAGCTAATTATTAATTATTTATATTCCTGTAAAATATTCTAACAATCTATGATTTCCATTATCATCTCTACACAGGACAAAGCATTACTTGATCGTTTATCAGAAAACATAAACGATACGATCGGTGTGGATTTTGAAATTGTTGCCATTGAAAATAAGGCCAGATATTCAATTTGTGAAGCATACAATATAGGAGTTTCGAAATCGAACTTTCAGTATTTATGTTTTGTACATGAAGATGTATTGTTCAGAACCAAAGACTGGGGTAAAAGGCTAATTACAATCATGAAAAATGATCCGGCAATTGGTTTGATTGGCATTGCAGGTACAAAATTCAGATCTACCTATCCTTCTGCCATAGGACAGGGACCAGGATTACGAAAATTTCTGAGAGGTAATATATACCATTGGGACGAGTACAAAAATTTCGATGTCAGTAACCAACAAAACGAACTTGATGATGTTGTTTGTATTGATGGTGTTTTTATGTTTACTAAAAAGGAAGTTTTTACATACTGTCGTTTTGATGACAAGTTACTGACTCATTTTCATGGTTATGACATTGATTTTTCATTACAGGTATTTTTTCAGTCATTTAGGGTGATTGTGGATAGAGGCATATTGCTTGCCCACTATTCAAACGGAAATTATATAGGACAAAACACGATAGCAAACCGAAAAGTTGGAAGAAAATGGATAAAAAAACTGCCGGTAGCTACAAAGGATACTCATTTAAGCAGAATGGAAATAAGATTTCTTGATTTTTTAAACTGGATTTATTTTATAAGAACCGCATTTGAAAGGAATCTCAAAAATATATTCAAAAAATAAAGTGCAAGGTTCAACAATTAAATATAATTATTACACTACCATAACACACAAAAAATGTCAGATCAATCAACATTATTAAAAACAGAAATAGGATATTATCATAGTCAACGACCTGAAATGCTCAAATACGTTCCGGATACTGCACGTCACATTCTGGAAGTGGGATGTAGTGAAGGCAACTTTTGTCAGGCATTAAATCGTCCTGATCGCGAAATCTGGGGTGTAGAGATAAATCCGGAAGCTGCACAAATAGCTTCAAAAGTTTGTCACAAAGTTCTAATCGGAGATTTTGATGCTATTTTTGATCAACTGCCGGCTAATTATTTTGATTGTGTGATTTTTAATGATGTTTTGGAACATTTATATACCCCCTGGGAAACAATCAAAAAGGTTAAATTGTTGCTGTCACCATCCGGTGTTTTAGTAAGTTCTATCCCAAATTTCAGATATATTGCAAATTTAATAACCGAAGTTTTAATCGAGGGTGAATTCAGATATAAACCTGAAGGAGGAATTTTGGATGATACCCATATGCGTTTTTTTACCTCTAAAAGTATCTGCAGAATGTTCAGGGAACAAGGCTATGAAATCCTACAACATGAAGGGATCAGACCCTGCAAAAGCTGGAAAGAGAAATTATTTATTAATCTGAGCTTCGGTCTTTTGAAAGACGCCCGTTATAAACAATTTGCAACTGTAGCCAAACCTGTACGATTATGAATCTGCCTTTAGTATCTATCATCACTCCGACCTACAATCACGAAATGTATATCGCCGATTGTATTCATTCAGCCCAATTACAAACCTATTCAAATTGGGAAATGCTGGTAATTGATGATGGAAGTACTGATTCTACTTTGTCAATTGCAAAGGAGTTAGCTGTAAATGATCCCCGGATTAAAGTATTTACACAAAAAAATATAGGTATTTTTAGATTAAGTGAAACGTATAATTTTGCATTATCTCAGTCAAAAGGTAAATACATTGCCGTATTGGAAGGGGATGATGTTTGGTTACCTGAAAAGCTGACCCTTCAATTGGGTGAATTAGAAAATGATGAATTGATTGTCCTGTCGTTTGGACAAGCATATTCTTCAACTACCGACTTGAAATCAAATTATGCATTGACCGACTTTTCAACAAGATCAATCGATGTATTGCAAAATGATCCTGTTGGTTCAGCAACAAATGAATTATTATTTTCAAATTTCATTGTAGCTCTGACTGTGTTGATCAGGCGAAGTGCAGTGGATAAAATCGGAGGATTTAAACAAAGTCATCGATTGCCTTTAGTGGATCTGACAACATGGATGGAACTTTCTCTTTGTGGTAAGTTCTCCTGCATTCAACAACCATTAGGAAACTGGCGGTTTTATCCAAATCAAATTACTAAAACATATACCGCTGAAATCAGTGAAGGATTTTACAGGTTTGCAATTGATTTTTATAATCGGGAACACGATTTTTTTAAAAACACTCAAATATCAAAGACTAAAATTGATAAACATTTCCGTAAACAATTAGTTGAAGCGCATTCACGTTCCGGTCGTTATAAATTAATGAGGAAAGATTTTTCAGGAGCCCGTAAGAATTATTTTAAGTCCATTTTCTGTTTTGGCTTTTATCAGCCGGTATGGAAATTACGGTCATTAATAGGCATCGGATTTAGTTTGTTTCATGCCGATATTGAATTATTTGCTAAGCATCTCGGAAGAGTGAGTTACAAATAAATTACATTATATTTATCATTAAAGAAAGAGCTTATTGATTCGTATTCAATAAGCTCTTTCTTTAATAATATTCTCTACGTGCTTTAAAAGGATTTAATCTTTAATGCATCTAACGCTAAATCCATAAGCTTTGGTCGTGTAATTAAAATCTGCAATTGTTGAATTGTTTTCTAATTCATAACGTCCTCCTAGCCCATTTAATTCAGTGGAACCCCAAAAGACGGCTCTTAGGCCAAAACTTATATAATTTCCATCGGTTATACTTCTATAACCACCCGGAAGAGCAGTAAAACCACTAATATTTGTTGCGCCTGTATTCGGATAATTCCAATTAGCATTACCGGTTTCCTTAAGATTTAATCCTGCAATAACTGGTCCACCATAAAAGGTTGTCAGGGTATTCCAATCGTATTCATTAGGTACATGCCATCCAACAGGTGCCAGCTTATTCGTACTTACTGCATAGAAGTTATACATTCCTCCATATAAATCTTTGTTTTTTGAATCATTATTCATCCAACTTATGCCGGGAGTTGATAAACCAGTCCATTGGTATCCTTCCGTTATTACAGGGATAGAAGTTCCATCGTTGAATTTAGTAGTTTTCAGGTTTTCCACCATCCAGGTCTGTGTTCCTATGGTAACAGTATGATATATATTCCCATCGATATCAGTAATGGTAACCGGGTCGGAAGTTAATGTTTTAAAAGTAAATTGTTCTCCATAAGCAGTACCAAGGCTATTTATAGCATACGCTCTTAAATAATAAGTTGTGCCTGGATTTAAACCTGTTAATGAACCGGTAAATGCTCCCGTTCCTCTTCCAAAAGATTTAAAAGAATCAGTATTAGAAGGCAATCCCGTAGTATTCCAACAAATTCCATATTCAGTAACTGCTTCACCTCCATCAATTGACACATTTCCCCCGCAAATTAAACTTGTCGATAATATTGAAGCAGTGTTAGCTGTTAATATGGTAGGAAGAGAATTTTTTATGCATCGAACCGAAAGACCATAATTTTTATTGTTAATATTTGAACCTAAATTTGCATAATCTGTGCCACAGCCTCTCATAATTGCACTATTTGATGTGGATTCGGTTGATGTCCAAATATCAGTTCCGGTTCCAATTATATAATAGTAACCATCAACACCCCTGTACCCTCCCGGAACCATTGAAAAACCGGAAGAATTATTAAGGCTCAAATCATTGCCAGGTGCTCCAACTGTATAGGAAGGATTCCAACCAGTATTGGTGCATAATGATTTAGCAATCTTATTATCGATGGTTGTGTTGTCATAATTATAGCCATTTGAAATCAGGTAATTTTGTAAAACTGTCCATTCAACATCGGTTGACACATGCCATCCAGCCGGTGCAATGTTGCGACTGTCAGCTACTGCATACCAGGTATACAATCGACCATAAGAGGGTACATTACTCTCTATTCCATTGTATGCCCATTGATATTTTGGAGAATTTTCATAGGTCAGATCTGTATTAAACGTAGCTGTAGTTCCAATAATTTCACCATTTCTGTATTTGGTGGTTTTTAAGTTTTCAATCATCCATGTTTGTGAACCAATTGTGATGGAATGATATAGATTACCATCCGCATCAGTGACGGTTGGAGGATCGAATTCCAGAGTCCTGATACTTATTTGTTCGCTATAAGCCGTTCCGTTGCTATTCTTTGCATATAACCGCAGAAAATAGGTTGTATTTGGTGTTAATCCTGAAATAGTACCTGTAAATGAGCCGGTTCCACTACCAATTGTTTTAAATAAATCACTAATTACCGGAGATTCCTTTGTACTCCAGCATACTCCACGTTCAGTAACGGTATCTCCACCATCTGAAGTTACATTCCCACTAATACTAAAAGATGTTGTTGAAATTAACGAAGGTTTATACGTTGATATAACAGGTACGGAATTCATAATGCAACGCACTGATAGGGCATAGTTTTTATTCGCGTTGTTAGTGCTTAAACTAACATCATTGTTACCTATAACCCGGATTAATGAATTGGATGTTGAATATACTGAAGAAGTCCAGATATTAAAACTATTTCCTAACATATAAAAGTATCCATCACTCCCCCTGTAACCTGAAGGAACTAAAGATAACCCAGAGGCATTGTTTTGTGTTAAGTCACAACCGGAAGAACCAACAATCGTTCCAATACTCCAACCCGAACTAGAACAGATTGATTTAGCTACTTTATTGGCAATGATTGTTTTGTCATAATTATACCCATTCAAAATCAAGTAATTTTGCAATACTGTCCATTCAGCATCAGAAGCAACGTGCCATCCTGTTGGAGCAATGTTCCTGCTGTCAGCTACCGTATGCCATGTGTATAGTCTGCCATAATCAGGCACATTGCTTTCAATTCCATTATATGCCCATTGGTATTTAGGTGAATCAGCATAGACTAAATTTAAATTTATGGGACTTGTTGTTCCAATAAGATCTCCATTCCTATATTTGGTTGTTTTTAAATTTTCTACCATCCATTTTTGTGTGCCAATAGTGATTGAATGATATAAATTTCCATCTGTATCAGTAACTGTTAAAGAATCGAATGGCATGGAATTAAATTGAACCTGTTCTCCATAACCTGTTCCTGATATATTAGTTGCATATGCTCTAACATAATACGTTCTATTTATACTTAGTCCTGTTATAGAACTTTTAAATGGGTAAGTTCCAATCATACCACTTGATTTAGTATTTGAAATTGTCGGATTTGAAGTTGTACTCCAACAAACTCCACAAGCTATAATTGGAGCGCCTCCATCTGAGGTAATATTTCCTCCCCCAATTGCCGTAGTGTACGTAATGGAAGATGGGCTTACTGTTGTTAGTATCGGAAGTACGGCATCTTTTACACATCGTATAGAAAACCCTACGTTTTTATTGTAGTAATCTCTGACTACTGAGGCTGAGCCTTTATATAAATACCTGTACCATGCATAATTTGCTCCGTTTTCAGTCATACTCCACCAATTGGCATTGTTTCCCAGATTATCGAATTGACCTGAGGTCATTCTAATTCCAGCAGGAAGTGCAGTAAATCCTACTTCATTTGTTGCAGATGTATTCGGTGAAAGCCAATGATTTATTTCTGTTTCCTTTAGTTTACCCCCTGAAGTATTTTCACCACCCAGAAATGTTGTCAGCATAGTCCAGTCAGTATCAGATGCCACATGCCAACCAATGGGTGTTATATTCCGGCTATCTAAGGCAGCATACCAATTATACAATTTTCCAAGTTGTACGGAATTTGTAGGATCATTGTTGTAATTACACCAGGAACTAATGGGATACATGCCCCAATCGGTGTTATTCGTAAAGTTAAGGATATCATCTCCATTTCTGTATTTAGTGGTCTTTAAATTTTCAGCCATCCATAGTTGGCTCCCAATTTTCACTACTGAGTAATAATTTCCACTGGCATCTTTACATTCAACAAAATCAAAGTTCACTGTTTTACTTTCAACAGGTAAATCGGTTACTATTGTACAATAATTTCCTGATGTGCCTTTATATAATAACCGGTCTCCAACTGTAAAATCCATTTGAATGGAAGAAGCAGATCTTTTACTTTTTTGTTGAGTCACAGATGTTGAATTGTTAGAACCAGTATACTTAATTCCTGTATTACCACCTATTCCTGTTTGATTAATCAATTTGGAATTATATGAATATCCGTTTCCCGATACCTGGATGGCATACAAACCCTTTGGAAGCAAAAGTTGAAAAGTATTTATACCAGCCTGTAAATTGATAGTTATACCTGTCATCTTTCTTCCATCAACACTGTATGCATTAATTTGAGTTGTCCCGTTATTCTTTGAATAAAATGACAGCGAGTATTTACCTTCTTCCCCTGTCGGATATATATGAATGATTTCATTGTTGGCAGTTATTTGTTCTACAGCATTTGGTTGATCTGACAAAACCAGATCACTTCCCGCAAAAACAGTTGCTGTTATTCCTTTAGTGAGATTTTGAACTATTACACTTTCTACTGATGTTGCAGTTCCTGATCCTGTAAAATTTACTATGTAATTTACTGCAGTTATATTAACGCGAATAAAAATAAGAAATGTTACCAATATAAATAACTGTACGTAATTTTTTTTCATAGAAGATCTGTTTTTTTGAATTTTATAAAAGAACTGTATGTTTTTCTGGTTTGCCAGTAATAATAAAATCAGTGATTCTGTTTGACGTTATAATAAAGTTATGAGTTAAAAATATTAACAGTGTAAAAGTATCAATAATATATTTAAATAGCAAAAATAAATATATTTATTTTTGCTATTTAATAAAAAAAATCCAGATATCGATACATCGATGTCTGGATAATATTGTATTAACTTAAAGATAAAAGAATAAAAGATTTTAAAGCACAATTTTATTTTCTTCTATATCATTACAGGCTTTTTCATAATCATCCGGTCGTCCGATATCCAGCCAGTAACCGGAATGAATTTTAACTGTGGCAGGTTTTTGAAAACGGATTAAGTCGAGCATTAAATGGTCAAATCCATAAAGTTGATTTTCGGGAATATAATCAAGTATCTTCCTGTTGGCCATATAGACACCCATGCTGACATTGTAACGGTTAACAGGCTTTTCAACGAAGTCCACAAGTTTGTTATCATTTCCTATTTCTAATACTCCGTAATCCACTTTTTGATCACGTGAATAGGCTGAGATGGTGAAAATATTTTGAGAAGTCACATGATCCTTGTAGAAAGAATCAAAATCAAGATCGGTCAATACATCACCATTCATTACTAAAAAGTTTTCGGGCAAGTCTTTAATGAGTTTCAGAGGACCCATAGTACTAAGTGGTTTGTCTTCGAGTGAATAATCAATTTTTGTCCCCCATTTACTGCCGTCACCACAAAAGGCCCGTATAATATCTGCCATATGATTGATGGTAATGGTGATATGATCAAAACCGTTTTTAGTTAACTGACGGATAATGATTTCAAGAATCGGCATATCACCAACAGGAACCAGTGGTTTTGGTAAACTGATTGTATAGGGTTTCAAACGTGTGCCTTTTCCTCCGGCAAGAATTACAGCTCTTTTAGACATTGTATATTTCCGATTTAAAGTACGACAGATTATTTCCAATCCACTCAATGGTTTCAGTCAATCCGCTTTTCAGATTATAATTTGGAGTCCAGGATGAATTTGCTTTTATTTTTGTGTTGTCGCAAAACAATCTCTCCACTTCGCTTTTATCCGGACGTATTCTTTGTTCATCGGAAAGGATTTCCACGTTGGTTCCGATTATTTCCGCTATAAGTTTTACTAAATTCCCAATCGTTATTTCTTCGCTCATGCCGATATTGGTAATTTCACCAAATAAACCTGTTGATTCGGCAATTTCGTAAAATCCGTTTACAGTATCTTTCACAAATGTCAAATCGCGTGTTGGATTTAGATTTCCTAATTTGATGGTGGTTTTACCATTCAGTATTTGTGAAATAACGGTAGGAATAATGGCTCTTGCCGATTGCCTTGGACCATACGTATTGAAGGGTCTTACAATTTTAACAGGCAGATTGAAAGAATTATAGTAGCTTATTGAAAGCTGGTCGGCTGCAATTTTTGTGGCAGAATAAGGTGATTGACCAACCATCGGATGTTTTTCATCAATCGGTACATATTGTGCTGTACCATAAGTTTCACTGGTTGAAGTAACCATAATCTTTTCAATACCCTGTTGACGGGCTGATTGCAGTACGTTATAGGTACCATCAATATTTGTCTTGATATAGGCCTGAGGTGAAACATACGAATAAGGTATCCCGATTAATGCAGCCAAATGGAAAACAGTATCACAGCCACGCATAGCCTCAAAAACTGAATCGTAATCACGAATATCTCCAGTAATTATTTCGACCTTGTTTTTTACAGCACTTGTATCCAGCCATCCCCACTTATTCCATGAATTATAATGAACGAATGCTTTTACATTAAATCCTTTTTCAACTAATAGTTCAGTAAGATGGGAGCCTATAAAACCACCGGCACCTGTAACCAGAATATTCTTCATTTTCTTTTTTCTTTTTTGTTAATTTGATGATTGTACTGATTAAATCATCAACTTTAATCCTTCAATAATATCTATTTGTGGAGTCCAGTTCAATTCATTTTTTATTTTACGAATGTCAGCAATTGTATCCATTACTTCATTCGGACGGGTTTCGTTCTTACACTGATATTCAATTTTGAAATTGAATAACCCCGTTACAATGTCAATTATTTCTTTCACAGAGTAACTGATTCCAGTACCAAGATTATAGGTTTGTAATGTGGTAGTATCTTTTGATTCAATTGCTGCATATACAGCCTCAACAATATCCTTTACATGAATATAGTCTCTTTTTGGACGGTCATCTTTAATAATAATGCTTCCTTCTTTTGCCTGTTGAATAATTGTTGGAATTAAAAAATCAGGATTTTGCCCTTTACCATAAATGTTAAATGGACGAAATATAGTTACCGGTACTTTAAAATCACGAGAATAACCCTCACAAAGACTTTCACAAATTACTTTTGTCTGGGCATAGGGGTTAAAAGCCTGTATCGGATGTTTTTCGTCGATGGGCTGATATTGAGGATGACCATAAACATATGAACTGAAGAAAAGCATTTTTGCATGATTTATTCTGCACAATTCCAGCATATTCAATGTGCTGATATAGTTGGATTCATAAAACTTTTTTGGTTGTTCGTATGATGCCGGAACAAAAGATAAATTGGCTAAATGAACGATGGCATCTATTCCTTCAATATGTTTTATTTGCTCCCAGTTACAAATGTCAAAGCCGTTGGCAAGGTCCATTAAAACTAACTCGTGGTTGGTCAGGCTTAACCTTTCAAGCAAATACTTACCTATGAAACCCGAGAAACCGGTAATTAAAATTTTCATTTTTATTTATCCTGTTTTAAACATCAAAGATACAACATTCTTTTTAAAGTTTAAAAAGGAAAAAAATTGCCTGTTCTGATTTTTTCCTTTTAAAAATTCAGCTATAAACTGTTTAGGTTATGTTTCGCTGAATTTAATAACCTATAGCTCCGACAAATGGAAATGATTTGTTACTTTTGCAAACATAATTTTAAAATATTAAAATGGAAAATAAATCGCGGTTAATTTATATCAAACCGGCAAATTCGAGTTTTATTCGTGGAGATCAATCTATTTTGGAGAAAGAATACGAAGTGAAACCCTTTTTGATGGGCCAGAACAAGAATAAATTGACATATGGGTGGAGACTATTCGTTCTTTTTTTCTATTTACTGTCAAATTCAAATCTTAAAAATGTCGTGTTTGTATCCTGGTTTGCCGATTATCATTCAGCACTTATGGCTTTTGTCGCGAAACTGACTCACAAGAAATCCATTATATTAATCGGTGGACAGGAAGCTGTTTGTTATCCTGAATTAAAGAAAGGTGTCTACCGGAAAAAAATAAGGGGGTTATGTGTCAAATACGCTTTGCGTAATACAACTTTAATTATTGCCAATCATAAATCACTGATTTACCACGAGAACAGCTATTATAATCCACAACATCCTCATATTGATGGTATACAACATTATGTGTCAAATCTGAGCACTCCCATACAAATCCTTTTTAACGGTATTAATACCGGATTGTTTAAAAGAGATGAATCAATTTCAAAATCAGACAATGTGGTTCTTACGGTTGGTACTATGAGTCAGGTTGGAGATTTTTACAACAAAGGTTTTGATTTATTTATACAGGTTGCCAAACGTAATAAGGGAATTAATTTTGTTTTAATTGGCCTTAATCCGGGATTTTTGAGATGGACGGAAGATAATTACCAGGTATCTGAAATTTCAAATCTACAAATTATACCATCCTTTTGCCCCCAGGAAATTTTAAACCAGAAATACAATCAGGCAAAAGTATTTGTTCAGGCTTCTATAACTGAAGGTATGCCTAATACGTTGAGTGAAGCTATGTTGTTGGAATGTATCCCTGTTGGATCTAATGTCAATGGAATTCCCGATGCCATTGGTGATACGGGAATCATTATACATAACCGAAATGTAGAAGAATTAGAAAAAGCAATACTTAAAGCATTGACTTTGAAAACCGGAAAAGAAGCACGACAAAGGGTTTTGAATCAATTCTCATTTAATCTGAGGGAAGAAAAACTACTTAAAATTACCAAAGATCTGATTGGAGAAGTTTAAAAATTCAATTCAAATCACTTAATTGTTTCTTTCTTTTATTGATTTTATAAACGATCCGAGTTTATCTCCTGCAATTCCAATTACCTGCCCGATTAATTTGGGTTGGGTAATTTTAATGTACAGTACATATAGTAAAGTTACCAATATCAGTTGGATTGACAGCAATAAAATAGGTTTAGTGACAACCAATGATACTGTAAAAGCAAACGCCGCCAGGACGCTTCCGAATACAAAATTTGGCAACAGATCCATAAGCTGATTTTTTATAGATAAATGGATATCCTTTTTTATATAATAGGTCGAAATAAGATAGGATATAAAACGTGAAAATACATACCCCAAAAGCAATCCAATTACCCCGAACCTGAAGCAGCAAATTACCGAAAGAATGATCAGGCTTTTGTTTACGATCTCAATCCCAAATGTGATTTTAGATTTGCCTCTTGCATTCAAAGCACTCATGTTTAATACATAAAATGGAGCAAACAAAGAAGAAAAACATAGCAATTGAAAATAAGAAACAGAGGGAAGCCATTTTGCAGTCAGCAAAACAAAAATAAAAGGATGGGCTATTGCAATTAAAACCATCATAATTGGAAAGGTAACGATTGAAGTTTTTTTGGTTACTTCCCTGAAGATCCTGATTAATCGCGGATTATCATTTTGTACCTGGGTGAAGAGTGTAAAGGTGCTACTGAGTAATACCTGTTGGAAACTATAATTGAAAGTATCATTTAATTTATTTGCCTGGGAATAAAAACCGAGTTCTTTTACGGCATAAAATCGACCCAGAATTAATTGATAGAGGTTATTAAAAGCCACATTTAAAATGGAAGTGCCGAGAAGGTGTACACTGAATTTCCAGAAATCCCTGATAACCTGAAATGAAAATAACCATTTAGGACGCCAGTTTACTGAATAGTGAAATAATACCATTCTAAAAAAGTGATAGGATAACTGTTGAATAACCAAAGACCATATACCCAGATGCATGATTGCAAAGATAATCCCAAATAAGCCACTCAAGGCTGTAGAAATTAAGTTTGCTTTAGCTACAGACTTAAAGTCCATTGCTTTAACAAGCTGTGTGAAAGGTACCAGATAAAACGCATTGCATAAAATGGCCAGAAATGAGATTCTTGTAATGATGACTAATTTAGGTTGATGAAAAAAACCGGCAATGAATGGAGCGCACGCAAACAGGATGAGATAGAGCAGGAGAGAGGTAAATATGTTAAAGTAAAAGACAGTGTTGTAATCGGTTTCATTGGCATCTTGTTTCCGAATAAGTGCTTGTCCGAAACCACTCTCCACTAAGACATAGGAAAGCGCTGCGAAAATTGCCACCATTCCTAACAAACCAAAATCAGTGGGATTCAGCAAGCGGGCTAAAATTAACGTGATAACAAATTGAACTACCTGTTGTCCCATTCGGTCAATGGAGCTCCATGCTAAGGCACCCATCATCTTTTGTTTTAAATTATCGCCCATGTTTCATTAAAATGTTGAATGGAATAAGAGAGGGAAAAAATATATTTATTACTTACCTTTTATCACGTCAAAACCTTTTCCGTAAACACCAATAACCGAAGATTGAGATATAAAGGCATTTGGATCGATATCTTTTACAATACGGAAGATCTTAACCGATTCATTTTTACGTGCAACAACCGTTACTACCTTAACCGGTTCTTTGGAATACCAACCCATTCCATCTAAAATCGTCACACCCCGATGGACGTCACTATTGATTTTTGTTGCGATTTGTTCATACTCTTTCGAAAAAATAAAAAACTGAACCGATTGCCGGACTCCACTAATGACCATGTCCACTGCCACAGTTGAAATTGCCATGGTTGTCAGGCCATATACTATTTTCTCCAGGCTACCGAAATCAAAAAACCAGGACGAACAAATAATCAAAACATCACAGTAAAGTAATACTCTCCCCAGGGTGATATTCCTGTATTTATTGACTACTTTGGCAATGATATCCGTTCCACCCGAGCTTCCATTTGCTAAAAAGACGATACCAATGCCTGCTCCGGATAAAAGACCACCAATAACACAGGCCATGAAATTATCTTCGGCTCCGACAAAAGTGCCTGGAACGGCTTGTGGCAAAAGCGCAAAAAAGAGTGTCAATACTCCAACTCCATAAATGGTTCGAAGACTAAATGCTAACCCAACTGTTCGTACCGCAATGACAAGCAAGACAAAGTTAATTGAAAAATAGGTAACAAAAATAGGGATTCCGGTTGCATAAAATAAAATGGCACCGATACCTGTCACTCCACCGCCAGTAATTAAATGTGGTAATAAAAATCCTTTCCAGGCAGCACTATACATTAACAAACCAAATGCAATGAAGATATATTCCCTGATGGAAATCCATGTATCTTTTGTAATCGATTTCAAATTCATTGTTTGTTATTTAGTTGATTGCTTTTATAATTACAAAACGATATTAACGATTTTACCCGGTATGACAATAATTTTCTTAGGAGAATTTCCATCCAGAAATTTAATTGTTTGCTGGTTTGACATGGCTGATTTTTCAATATCCTCTTTACTCATATCAGCCGGCAGTTCCATCATAAAGCGAACTTTGCCATTAAACGAAATTGGATACTTCACAGAAGTTTCTTTCAGATATTCTTCCATGCAAACAGGGAACACGGCATCACAAACTGTATTGCTGTTTCCCAGAGCATGATAAAGTTCTTCCGCTACATGAGGAGCAAAAGGAGCCAGGAGAATAACGAGAGGTTCAAGGATACACTTTTTAGTGCATTTCAGGGTAAATAATTCATTGACACAAATCATAAATGCCGAAACAGAGGTGTTGTAAGAGAAATTCTCTATATCAAAACTTATCTTTTTAATGGTTTTGTGTAAAATCTTAAGTTCATCTGCTGTTGGAGCCTGATCATTTACTAAAAATAGCTCATCTTTATAGAATAAACTCCAGAGTTTTTTTAAAAAGCGATGAACACCGTCAATCCCGTTGGTATCCCATGGCTTGGATTGTTCCAGTGGTCCCAGGAACATTTCATATAATCGCAACGTATCAGCTCCATATTTCTCAACAATATCATCCGGATTCACAACGTTGTACATGGATTTGGACATTTTTTCAACCGCCCAACCACAGATATATTTCCCTTCTTCAAGTATGAATTCAGCATTCTTGTATTCCGGATGCCAGTTTCTGAATTTGTCAATATCCAGCATGTCATTGGAAACGATATTTACATCCACATGAATGGGAGTAGTATCATATTGATTTTTCAGATTCAATGAAACAAAAGTATTCGAGTTTTTTATCCGATACACAAAATTACTCCTTCCCTGGATCATACCCTGATTAATCAACTTCTTAAAAGGTTCATCTTCACATACCAATCCAAGATCGAATAAGAATTTATTCCAGAAACGGCTGTATATCAAGTGACCGGTTGCATGTTCAGTTCCACCAATATACAAATCGACGTTACGCCAGTAATTGTTTGCTTCATGGCTTACCAATGCTTTATCATTTTTAGGATCCATGTACCGCAAATAATAGGCAGATGATCCTGCGAAGCCGGGCATGGTGCATAATTCCAACGGAAAATTATCTTCTGTATGCCAGTTTTTAGCCCGGCCAAGAGGTGGTTCTCCTTTTTCGGTCGGAAGGAATTTATCAACGTCGGGTAATTCAAGAGGCAAGCGGCTTTCGTCTAACATATAGGGCATATCTTCTTTATAATATACCGGAAATGGTTCACCCCAATAGCGTTGACGGCTGAAGATCGCATCACGTAACCTGAAATTTACTTTTAAACGACCTAAATTATGTTCTGAAATATAAGTTTTAGCCTTTTCGATGGCTTGCTTTACACTGAGTCCATCCAGAAATCCAGAGTTCATCATAATACCTTCTTTGGCATCAAAACTTTCATCACTTACATTGCATCCTACTATTAATGGGATAATTGGTAAATTAAAATGTTTTGCAAATGCATAGTCACGGCTATCGTGGGCCGGTACCGCCATGATTGCGCCCGTGCCATATCCGGCCAGTACATAATCGCTGATCCAGATAGGAATTTCGGTTCCACTCACCGGATTGATCGCATATGAACCTGAGAAAACTCCAGAAACACGACGATCAGCTATCCGTTCACGTTCTGTACGTTTTTTTGTTGCTTGCAGATAATTATCAACTTCTAATGCCTGATCTGGAGTAGTGAGTTGTTTTACCAGTTCACTTTCGGGAGCCAGAACCATAAACGTAACACCAAATATCGTATCAGCTCTGGTCGTAAATACTTCAAAGTTGAAATCCTGCCCTTTGATATTAAATTTAAGTTCAGCACCCTCACTTCGACCGATCCAGTTCTTTTGAGTTTCTGTAAGTGAATCGGTCCATTCTATATTGCTCAGTCCATCTAACAGCCTTTGTGCATAAGCGGAAACACGCAAACTCCACTGGCGCATGACTCTCTGTTCTACCGGATGACCTCCACGTACAGATACCCCTTCACTGACTTCATCATTGGCAAGTACAGTCCCCAGCGCCGGGCACCAGTTCACTTTCAAATCAGCTAAATAGGCTATCCGGTAATTTAGTAAAATTTCCTGTTGCTCCGTCCCGGATTTTGAATTCCATTGTAAGGCCGTAAATTGTAGATCTTCCGTACAAGCTGCCTGAATGCCTTCTGTACCGGTCTTTTCAAAAGCTTTTATTAATATTTCAATCGGTATAGCTTTTTGTGAAGTAGTATTAAAATAATGATTAAACATTTGAATAAATGCCCATTGAGTCCATTTGTAATAAGTTGGTTCACTGGTAAGGATTTCACGATCCCAATCATAACAAAATCCTATTTTATCTAATTGCTCCCTGTATCGGGCTATATTTTTTTTTGTTGTAACAGCTGGATGTTGTCCTGTTTGAATGGCATATTGTTCAGCCGGTAATCCAAAAGCATCATAACCCATTGGATGAAGCACATTAAATCCCTTTAAGCGCTTATAACGGCTAAAAATATCAGAAGCAATATAACCAAGTGGATGACCTACGTGTAAACCAGCACCTGAAGGATAAGGAAACATATCCAATACATAAAATTTTGGTTTGTTTTTATCAATTCCGGTTTTATAAATGTGGTTATTTTTCCAGTAAGTTTGCCATTTTTGTTCTATTTTTCTGAAATTGTATTCCATAATATATTTATAATAAGTGTTTTACAATGTAAAAATGCATTTAATTATTCATTAAAATCAGCGTGCAAAGTTAAGCATTTTAGCTGAATAAAAAATTAGCAATTCATCTAAAAAACACAATCTGTGCATTTTAATGACTGTTGTTGATGAGTGTTTGAAAAAAATGATTATTTTTGCGAGTTAATAAATAAAATTTTGATGAAAATGTCTACTAACCATGCATCGATACATTTCAAAGTTCCTGAACCAACTTTGAGGCGTTTGCCATGGTACCTGGCTTATGCTCAATTAGTTTTAAAAGAGGGTGAAATGTACTTGTCGTCAACTCAAATTGCAAAAAACATTGCCGTTGATGCTTCTATGGTTGCGAAAGATTTATCGTATGTTAATATTTCCGGTCGTACCAGGGTCGGATATGATGTGAAAGAACTTGTTAGTATTCTTGAGTCTTTTCTTGGTTTTACTAATTCGCATAAGGCATTTTTATTTGGTGTAGGTAGTTTAGGGGGTGCTTTAATGCATGATAACGGATTGGAACAATTCGGTCTGGAGATAGTTGCCGGTTTTGATGTGAAATATGAATTAGCCGGAACCAGTATCAATCGTGTCCCGATTCATTATATCGACCGATTCGAAGAGCTTCAACAAAAGACCGGGATTAACATTGGTGTTTTAACTGTCCCGGTAGATAAAGCCCAAATGGTTTCTGAAATTATGATTGCCGGAGGAATACAAGCCATCTGGAACTTTACTCCGTTTCGAATCCGGGTACCCGAAAATATTATTGTACAAAACACGTCAATTTATGCGCATTTAGCAGTAATGTTTAATCGCTTAAATGCCATAAAAGAAGATGAAAAGAAAAGAATCATAACTCAAAAACAGCCAAAAATAAAATGAAAATATTTGCTATTGGACAAAATTATATTGAACATAATAAAGAATTAAACAGTAAAAATCCGACAGAACCGGTTGTTTTTATGAAACCGGATACAGCCTTATTAAAAAACAACAAACCCTTTTATATTCCCGATTTTACGCAAGAACTGCATTATGAAACAGAATTGATTGTTAAAATAAATCGATTGGGTAAAAATATTGATGCTTCTTTTTCCAACAGATATTATGCAGAAATTGGTTTAGGGGTTGATTTCACAGCCCGGGATTTGCAGCGTAAATTAAAAGCTGAAGGTAAACCCTGGGAAATTAGTAAAGCGTTCGATAATTCGGCAGTAATTGGAAATTTTTTACCGGTTTCAGAATTGGGAGATGTACAGAATATTCAATTCCGAATGGATTTAAATGGTAAAACAGTTCAAAATGGAAATTCTTCAGATATGATTTTCCAGATTAATGAACTTGTTGCATATGTTAGTCGTTTCTTTACTGTAAAGATTGGAGATTTGCTTTTTACGGGTACTCCGGTTGGAGTTGGTAAAGTTGCAATAGGGGATAGATTGGAAGGATTTATCTTTGATAAAAAGATGTTTGATTTCTATATTAAGTAGTTCATCCTGTTTATTTTTATCTAAAAATAATAAACGGTTCAATCCATCGTTATAACGTTACATGTTTTAAAAAAGACCTTATATTTGCATGAAATATAGAATTTTTCTCATCTCTTTTTTTCTTATATATGTAAGTGTTTTGTTTGCTCAAACAGAACTGATTAGTACTCACCAGTTAACCTGGAAAAGTGTTGACAAATGGTATGTCGGGACTTCTTCAATAAACGTGATTTCATTTGACAGTGCTCAGTATCTTTCCGAGAATCATTTGCCATATTATAACCAACGGATAAATTGTGATCCTGCTTTTTCGTATGAAGTAGAGTTGATAAATCCTGTTTATATTCCTTTGACAAATGATGAAAAAGCATTATTACCCGATACTGCAAAAATTCCAATTAGTCCTGAGGTAATAACCAATGTTATGCATCAGAAAGGTACAAGTTTCCTCAATGTTAGTATCTTACCATTTATTATTCAGGGAAACTCTGTTCAGAAATTAAAATCCTTCGATTTGCATATTATAAAGTCGTCACTCCCCCAAAAAATATCATCTGCAAATTCACGGACTTACGCAACCGCCTCTGTATTAGCACAGGGTAAATTCGTGAAGATAAAAGTTACGGATAGTGGCATTTACAAACTTACGTATGAAGATTTGGTTTCAATGGGTGTTGATCCTGCTAATGTCCGGGTTTTCGGTTTTGGTGGGGGTGTGTTGGAACAGAGTTTCTCTCTAACAAAAATTGACGATTTACCAGAAGTTTCCATTTATATGAATAAAGGTTCCGACGGTGTTTTTAATTCAGGCGATTATATTTTATTTTATGCCCAGGGTGTTGTCAAATGGTCATACGATAAAACAAAATCAATGTTTACGCACAAGATTAATCCATATGCTAAATCAGGATATTATTTTGTAACCTCAGATGCCGGATCAGGCAGAAAAATTGAAGAAAAACAACTTCCGCAGTCAGGTTCGACAACCATAAAACCGATTGAAGAATTTGTTGATTATCAGGTGTATGAAAAAGATTTAGTTAATTTAACCCAGTCAGGAAAAGAATTTTATGGTGAATTATTTAAAGATGTGACTTCGTATAATCTGCCTTTTAGCTTTCCGAATCCAGTCCTTTCAAATTCGACTATTGTGCATCTTGATGTTGTCGCAAATTCAACTATTGAATCAAATTTTACACTTAATTTAAATGGTACTCAATCTAAATCGCTTACTGTAAACAAATATAACGGAGATAATTATGAAATGGCTGTTGGAGCTTCGGCAATTTATACATATACTCCTCAAAATGATGCTTTTAATTTTAATATTTCATATTTAAAATCAAATTCAACTTCAATTGGTTATTTGAATTATCTTGAAGTGAATGCCCGACGACATTTAACAATGAGTGGATCTGCCATGCAATTCCAAAACGTCGATTTTTATGGGCAGACCTTATTTAATCAATATTTTTTAAGTAATGCCAATGCCAATGTCCAAATTTGGGATATTACTGATGCTCAAAATATTACTAAAATACCTACCAGTATTATAAATAATAAAATTTCATTTATTGATTCCAGTTCAGCATTAAAAATATATCTTGCCATAGATCCAACGAATGCCTCTTCTTTTTTAAAACCTGAAATTATAGGAACAGTACCGAATCAAAACCTTCATGGAATAGCTCAGGCAGATATGATAATAATTACTCATCCAAATTTTTTATCTCAGGCTCAGAATTTGGCTCAGGCTCACAGGGATAAAGATAAGATGACTGTGGAAGTGGTAACCACTGACCAGGTATACAACGAATTCTCTTCAGGCACTCCGGATGCAACATCCTATCGTTGGTTGATGAAGATGCTTTATGACAGGGCACTACTTACAAATAATAAAGCTGATTTGCCTAAATACTTATTGCTTTTTGGAAAAGGGTCATATGATAACAGAAAATTATTATCAAACTCGGGTGATAATTTTATTCTGACTTATCAGGCTGAAAATTCTTTAAATTTGACACAATCATATGTTACTGATGATTATTTTACTTTTTTGGATGATAGCGAAGGAGCTCAACCTCAAAGTGATTTAATGGATATCGGGGTAGGCCGGTTTACATCAACAACAACTCAGCAAGCAACTGATATTGTCAATAAAACTATTGGCTATATGAATAATTCAGATAAAGGATTTTGGAAAAATCAACTGTGTTTTGTTGCTGATGATGGTGATGCTGCCCTTCATTCGAAACAAGCAGACAGCATTACGGTATCATTAGCAAATAAATATCCTTCCTTCCAGATTAATAAAATTTATTTAGATGCGTTTGTACAGGTTGTAAATGCCAGTGGTCAGAGTTATCCGATAGCAAAAAACCGTTTAATGAATTTAATCCAATCAGGATTATTTTTACTTAATTATACCGGGCATGCAAATTCAACCAGTTGGTCAAACGAATCCATGTTGACATTGTATGATGTTAAGCTACTTTCAAACAAACATCTTCCATTAATTATTGCTGCCACCTGTGATTTTGTTCAATTTGATGATCAGATATTTTCGGCAGGTGAGGAGGTTGTTTTCAATCCAAACGGAGGTGGTATTGGCATATTAGCAGCAGCTCGTCCTGTGTATGCATCCCAGAATTTCACCTTGGATAAATTGTTTTGTGAAACTTTATTGAAAAAACAACCGGGAGAAGATTTGCGGATTGGGGACGCACTGGCCTATACAAAAAATTATTTTCCTGCCGAAATTAATAAACTGTCCTATGTATATGTGGGTGATCCGGCAATTAAACTTAATTATGCCACCAAATATCATGTGGTCACAAACAAGATAAATGAAAGTACCGTTTTTGGAAATGACACTTTACGTGCTTTGTCGGTTGCAACTATTCAGGGGATTATTGCTGATGATAATGGAAATAAGATTGATAATTTTAACGGGAATATTCATTCAATTATTTATGACAAAGTTCAACGGATAACCACTCTGAATAATGAAGGTGATGGCGCAATGTCTTATTCCGACCGACCGAATACGTTATTTTCAGGAGATGCAAAAGTTGTAAACGGCGCTTATAGTTTTTCATTCATGTTACCCAAAGATATCAGGTATAATTATGGAGGAGGGCGAATAAATTATTATGCGAATGATAATACAAACGATTTTGAAGCTCAGGGCTATTTCGAAAATTTTATTATAGGAGGAACAAATAAAAATTATGTTGATGAAGCTATTGGACCAAATGTTGATTTGTATTTAAATTCACAGAATTTTATCACCGGTGATAAGGTGAATGAAACTCCGTTCTTTATGGCAAATGTAAGTGATAGTGATGGGATTAATACGGTGGGTAGTGGTATAGGACACGATGTGTTGTTAACAATTGATCAGGATCCAACACAAACTTATATTCTGAATGATTATTTTCAAGCCAGTTCAAATAGTTACACCAGTGGAGTTGTTACATATAAATTGCCGGTGATGGTGAATGGAAAACATACCCTGACATTCCGGGTTTGGGATTTGCTGAATAATTCAACAACAAAAACATCTGAATTTGAAGTTGTTAAAGGATTAGTTCCGGAAATATTTTCGGTATACAATTACCCAAATCCGGTTAAAACCACTACGAGTATTATTGTAAAACATGACAGACCAGAAACCATCTTAAATACTTTAGTCGAGATATTCGATATTTCAGGTCGTAAAATTTGGTCTTTTACACAATCCGGGGCAGAAAATATAACCTGGAATCTAATTTCAAACAGTGGTCAGCGAGTTAAAACAGGCATTTATTTTTATAGGGTAAGTATAAAAACTACAAATAGTGACTCAACCTCCAAGACCAATAAAATGTTGATCGTCGAACAATAATATTAAAAAATTCAATTATATTATTCTTTTAACTGATTCTTTTCACTAATTTTGCATCTTTTTAAAAATATAATTTTCGAATGAAAAATAACCTATTAGCTTTATGTGTTTTTGTTGCTATATCGGCAAGTGTTTCTGCTCAGGTAAATAACCCAATTGTTACAGCTGTTCCGTCACTATCTATTGCACCGGATGCTCGTGCAGGCGGTATGGGGGATATTGGTGCTGCAACCACTCCGGATATCAATTCTCAATATTGGAATGCAGCCAAGTATGTTTTTATGGAAAGTGATGCCGGTGTATCAGTCTCTTATACTCCCTGGCTTCGGAAATTGGTTTCAGATATTGATTTGGCATATATCTCAGGATACTGGAAATTTGATCAACGTCAGGCATTGAGTGCTTCCCTTCGGTATTTTTCATTAGGTGACATTACTTTAATGGATCAGTTAGGATTTCCACAAGGGAGTGCACACCCAAATGAAGTAGCTGTAGATTTGGCATACTCCCGAATGCTTTCAGATAAACTTTCGGCAGCAGCTACCTTACGGTTTATTTATTCCGATTTAAATAATGGAATTAATCTGGCAGGAGGATCGGAAATGTATCCCGGATCATCTGTTGCTGCAGATATTTCAGCATTTTATAAAACTCCTGTAACATTGCAAAGTGTTGATGGGTCTTTGGCTTTCGGTATTAATATATCTAATATTGGTTCAAAAATATCCTACGACCAAAACGAAACAAGTAATTTTATTCCTACAAATTTGCGAATAGGTAGTTCTTTCGATTATCCGATTGACAATTATAATAAGATTTCTGTTAGTGCCGATTTAAATAAACTGTTAGTACCTACTCCAAAATTGAATCCGACAGCAGCAGACATTGCTGCCTATAATAAATTATCTCCCATAGCAGGTATCTTTCAATCATTTTCAGATGCACCGGGAGGTTTTAAAGAAGAAATGCAAGAGATTATGTGGTCGGTTGGTGCCGAATATGCTTACAATAATCAATTTTTTGTACGTGGTGGTTATTTTAATGAAAATCAATACAAAGGGAATCGTAAATACTTTACTGCCGGTGCCGGATTTAAATTGAATGTATTCCAATTGGATGCAGCTTATGTAATTTCCACATCCCAAACAAATCCCCTTGATCAGACATTGCGTTTCACCCTGTCATTTGATTTGTTCGGATTAAAGAATTTGGTTCGATAAATTAATTATTCTGATATTAGTTATTCTTTTAATTTACATTGAAACGGTTGTTTTCTTCCCTAAGGTTGGATCAACCGTTTTTTATTTTAATCTCTGTTTCATATGAACATTCGGGTTGGTTTTGGTTATGATGTACATAGTTTTGCACCTGATCGGGAATTGTGGTTAGGGGGTATTAAAATTGAACATTCACAAGGTTTGCTGGGACATTCAGATGCAGATGTACTGATTCATGCATTCTGTGATGCCATCCTGGGTGCCGCTAATTTAAGGGATATAGGTTTCCATTTTCCGGATAATTCAAGTGAATATAAAAATATAGACAGTAAAATTTTATTACTGGAAACAACACTTCTGATTCGGAATAAAGGGTATGAAATTGGGAATGCTGATTGCACAATATGTGCAGAAGAACCAAAATTAAGTCCGGATATTCCTGCTATGCAACGTTGTTTATCCGAAGTAATGGGCATAGATACAGATGTGATTTCCATTAAGGCAACAACATCAGAAAAGATGGGTTTTGTTGGTCGGAAGGAAGGAATATCAGCCTACGTAACTGTTCTGATATATAAAGTTTAATCTGTTTTTATTTTTAATTCTGCTCTCTTAATTACTTTTCCCTATGTGAGTATTCAAAAACTCTATACGGTTTGTTGATTTATCCAGAAATTAAATGATTAATTTTGCAACGTTAAATATTAATCAACTAAAAATAATAAAGATTATGTCAGTATTAGTAGGTAAAAAAGCGCCGTTATTTAATAGCAAGGCTGTTATCAACGGGAACGAAATTGTAGAAAGTTTTTCACTCGAACAGTTTATCGGAGAAAAGTATGTTGTATTCTTTTTTTATCCAGCCGATTTTACGTTTGTGTGCCCAACCGAATTAATCGCTTTTCAGGACAAATCAGAAGAATTTGCAAAAAGAAATACCGTTTTAATCGGTGCTTCAACCGATTCGGAATTCTCTCATTGGAAATGGCTTCAAACACCACAAAAAAATGGTGGAATTGAGGGTGTCATATATCCGTTAGTAGTTGATCAAACCCTGGCAATATCAAAAGCCTTTGATGTATTGGCAGGCTGGGATGAATATGATGAAGAAGGAAATGAAACATTCGTTGGAGAGCCTAAAGCTTACAGAGGTCTTTTCTTAATCGACAAACAGGGGATTGTCAGACACCAGGTTGTAAATGATATGCCACTGGGAAGAAATGTAGAGGAAGTGCTTAGAATGATTGATTCACTTCAGTTTACCGAAGAATTTGGAGAAGTTTGTCCGGCAAACTGGAAGAAAGGTGAAAAGGCATTGGTTGCAACTCAGGAAGGGATTGCAAGTTATTTGTCTGCACTCGTATAATTCAGGATTTTTATAATTCTGATAGGGAAGCCGTAACACATTTGTTTCGGCTTTTTTTATATCAAAAAAGAAATGAATCGTTTTAATAGAGATATCTTTCATAAAATTGTATCTGAACAGGCATGATATTAAATAAATTAACTATTTTTGCATTCGAATAGATAATTTCTCAAGTATTGCAAACGAAACAATCTATAAAGTTAAACATATATTAATCATAAATTAAACGTTGGTCCATATAATGAGATTCTTATTTTTTAAAATTATCTTTATCTTTTTGATTCTAATATTTTCATTTCATGTAAAGGCTCAGGATGATCGGGCACAATTGCCACTGGCATTACGGAATGCTTATTTTGGAGTAAGTGTGGGATCTATAAATTATGATTTTGGAGCAATGCCTTTTCAGGCTCCGGCAGGTTATTTTCTTAACAGTGTGGTTGTAAAACACCCTGCTGTACGATTGGTATTGTATGGATATGAATTTAATAAATATTTATCAGCTCAACTGACCTATATGCGTCCGGTTTGGTGGGTGTTTTATTACTACGATCATGGCGCTGTAAAAAATGAACGAAGTTCTGTGTGGATGAATGTAGGTGGATTAACTTTAAGGCCACAAATTCCTATCAGCAATAAAATATATCTAAATGGAGAAGCAGGCCTGGGCATAGTGACCAGGCACGGGTTTAATGCAGAGGACGGAACACCCATCATTACAGGGGTAAGCTATCCGACTGTTTTATTAGGAGGAGGAGTTAATTATCACATTAATGATAACTGGCGATTGATGGTAAGTGGTACCTATTCACCTAAAAAGTTATCCGTAAATCAGCCTGCAACTACATTTATTTCCACTGGTTTCAATTATAAATTAACGGCTGTTTCAGACAAAAAGCTTGAAACGGGAATAAAAACAGGTTATATAAATCCGAAACAATGGTTGCAAATAGGTTTTTCATCAAATGTAACCGGTTATGGAATAAATAACTCCCTTGAAAAAGCAAGTTTGTTTTGGGGAGGAGATGTAGAGGTTTATAAAGGATTATCCGTTAATTATCAGCGAAATATATTCCATTCAGCAAAATATTTTGCCCTGGATTGGGGCGTAAATGCATCAGTCTGGCAGACAAAAGGTCTTAGTCCATATCAGACTGTTCCAAAGATGGAAAAGTTTTATACTCTTTCTGTTTTTCCTGTTTTTCGTTATAATTTTTTGCATACTCAACCTTTGGATGCTTATTTTTATTATTCTGTTGCAGGCCCTACCTATATATCTAAAACCGTTCTTGATGGTGTAGAAACAGGTAAACATTTTACTTTCCAGGATGCTATGGGTTTAGGCATGTTTTTTGGTCAAAAGCGAAATTTAAATGCTGAATTGAAAATTGGTCACTATTCAAACGGAAATATATTTCCATTAAATGGTGCCGTTAAAATACCCTTATCAATAAATGTCGGATATGCATTTTAACGCATAATTTATTTCTTTTTTACTTTTAATGTGTTCATGATTTTTAAGTCTTACTCTTAAATTTAGACAGACATGTTAGTAAAAACATTTGGCGCTGCTGTACAAGGTATAAATGCCACGATTGTTACCATCGAAGTAAACGTAAGTCAGGGAATTCGGTTTTTGCATGTGGGATTACCGGATAATGCAGTAAGGGAAAGCCACGAACGAATTACATCGGCTTTAAATTATACCGGAAATAAGTTCCCCCGACAACAAATAGTCATCAATATGGCACCGGCTGATATTCGAAAAGAAGGATCGGCTTATGATTTACCAATGGCAATCGGGATATTGTCAGCATCAAACTCCATTCATACGGATGTGCTGGATCGATTTGTGATTATGGGCGAATTATCCTTGGATGGAGGATTACAGCCTATTAAAGGAGTATTGCCTATTGCGATTAAAGCCCGTGAAGAAGGATTTAAAGGTTTTATATTGCCAAAACAAAATGCCCGCGAAGCTGCAGTTGTGAATAATCTGGATGTGTATGGTGTTGAGAATATTAAAGAGGTGATCGACTTTTTTAATGGAAAATCAACATTAGAACCGACAATTGTAAATACCAGGGAAGAATTTTTCAATAACCTGAATCTTTCAGAAATTGATTTCGCCGACGTCAAAGGCCAGGAAAACGTTAAAAGAGCCTTAGAAGTGGCTGCTGCAGGTGGACACAACATTATCATGGTAGGACCTCCCGGGGCGGGTAAATCCATGTTGGCCAAACGTATTCCAACTATTCTGCCTCCATTGTCACTCCATGAAGCCCTGGAAACGACAAAAATCCATTCTGTTGCCGGAAATATCGACAATAATTCCTCATTGATTTCGCAAAGACCATTCCGAAGTCCTCACCATACCATTTCTGATGTTGCACTGGTTGGTGGAGGTACTTTTCCTCAACCCGGAGAAATATCACTGGCTCACAACGGAGTGCTTTTCCTGGACGAGTTGCCTGAGTTCAAGAGAACGGTGCTGGAAGTAATGCGTCAACCACTCGAAGATCGTAAAATATGCATCTCACGTGCCAAATTTGCCATAGAATATCCTGCCAGCTTTATGTTGGTTGCTTCCATGAATCCATGCCCTTGTGGCTATTATAATCATCCTGATCGTGACTGCGTATGCGGTCCGGGGATTGTTCAAAAGTATCTGAGTAGAATCTCAGGACCTTTGCTCGACAGGATTGATATACACATTGAAATCGTACCTGTTCCTTTTGAAAAATTGTCAGAAATGAAAGATGCCGAAAATAGCCAGGTAGTTCGTGATCGGGTCATTAAAGCACGTCAGATTCAGGAAGTAAGGTTTAATGATATTGATGGGGTATATTGCAATGCACAAATGTCGTCTAAACAAATGCGGTTGTTTGCACAAATTGATAAACCCGGTTCAGAATTGCTTAAAAATGCCATGCAAAGATTGAATTTATCAGCCCGTGCTTACGACCGGATTATTAAGGTCGGACGTACTATTGCTGATCTGGATGACTCAGAAAATATTCTTTCCAATCATCTGGCGGAAGCCATCAATTACCGCAATCTCGACAGGGAAGGATGGGCCGGATAATTACGAAAAGAATCAATAAATTCAGTTCCATTTACTTTAAAAAAGTAAGATGCTAGTGATTGAACTGAAAGTTTTGTTCCTGTTCAATCATTTTAAGAAAAAATTTATTGTCAAAACTACTTTGGCATGGTTCAACTATAACCAGACTTTTGACAAACTGAATCTTTATATTCAACCTGATTAACTTGCCCGATTAAAAACATTTTTCTCAATATTCTGTTTAATACATAAAATTCAATCGTATAAATCAATTCTCCAGCAATGAATTTTTAATTGAATAATTGATTTATACATGTATGAATTAAATTAATCTATGAATAATTTAATAACAGAATCAACATGACAAAACTAAATCCCTATTTAGCTTTTAAAGGAACTTGCGAAGAAGCTTTTATTTTTTATAAATCTGTATTTGGAAGCGAATTTCTATTCGTCGGGCGATTTAAGGATATGCCGGAAAATCCGGCTTGTCCGATTAATGAATCCGAAAAAGAAAAAATAATGCACATCTCGCTTCCTATAACCAATGAAACTGTTTTATACGGTTGTGATTCATTACAGTCATTCGAAAATTCAACCACAGTAGGAAATAACATTTCGTTATCAGTCGAAACAGATTCAATGGAAGAGGCAACCAGAATTTTTAACGGCCTATCTGCTGGTGGAAATATTACCATGCCTTTGGATAAAACATTCTGGGATGCATATTATGGAATGTTTACCGATAAATTTGGAATTAATTGGATGGTAAATTATGACCTTTCTAAAACAAAAAGTTAATAACCAACTAAATTATTTTAACATGAAAGCATTAAAATATCTTGCGATTGGTCTTGGAGCATTGGTGGCTCTATTGCTGGTAATTGCATTATTTGTACCCAAAGATTTTAATTATGAAAAATCAATTACAATTAATGCACCTATTGATACTGTATGGGGAAATGTAAATAGTTTGTCGGCTTTGGATAAATGGAGCCCGTGGAATGATCATGACCCTGTCATGAAAAAAGAACTTACCGGCATGGACGGTACCATTGGCGCCAAACAAAGTTGGGAAAGTAATATTGTTGGATCGGGGAGCCAAACGATTGCTAAAATTGAAAAACCTACTTTTTTTGAAACTGATTTGAATTTTTACAAACCTCAAAAAAGTCATGGTAAAGCGTATATCAAACTGGTTAGTGAAGGAACCTCTACTAAAGCAACGTGGGGAATGACCGGTAATATGCCCTATCCTATGAATGTTATGACTCTTTTTATGAATATGGATAAAACGATGGGTAAAGATTGGGACCATGGACTTTCAAAGCTAAAGAAGCTGAGTGAAAAATAACATAGATGATTTTTCTTGTTTTATAGAGACGAACTCCATAAATATGGAGTTTGTTTCTTTCTATTTATGAAGGAAAATAATTTCGAAGAAAGAAGATGCATTGAATCAGCAATCTATTAAATTTGTTAACTTTGTAGCGTAGCAATTTTAGACCATTATTTTAGTTTCTAGATGAATAAGCCATTTCATATTTTTAAAATAACAAAGGAAATTGTAGATAATCTTCGTGCAAAACGTGAAGCTGCACATTATCATGATTTTGAGGAAATAGTAATAGTTACAGAAGGCAGCCTTGAACATTATATTGATTATCAGGTTGAAATCATTCAGGCACCATCGATAAGTTATATTTCTATGGGTAAGATGCATCGGATTGTGGAACATGATGATTTGCGAGGTTGGGTTATCAATTATCAAAATGAATTTGTGCCAGATTCTAAATTAAATTTTTATTCCAATTTTTTTACTTCTACCAGTATTCCCCTTTCATCGAATGGTTGTATTACCCGTTTTACAAGCCTTTGTGAGATCATACTCACCGAAACAGAGCAACAAAATCCTGATTTTTCTACTATTCGCCATCTTATATCCGGATTGATTTCCATGATTGAGGCAGAACGAAAAAAAAATATACCAGTTGAAAGTTCAGTCAAGGCTTCTCAAATAACCACATTCAATAATTTTTTACGAATACTGGAACAAAACTTTAACCGTGATGAAGGTGTTGCTTATTATGCCGATAAAATGAATATGTCGGAAAGAAACCTGAATATAATTTGTAAGAATAATTTTCAGAAGAGTGTTTCGGAAATAATTGAAACACGCAAACTGATAGAGGCTAAAAACCTGTTGATTCATACCGATAAATCTGTTTCTGAAATTGGCTATGACCTGGGATACAATGAGAAATCCTATTTTACCCGCGTCTTTCGTAATAAACTTTCTGTTACACCTACTGAATTTCGTGAAATAACCCGCGCAATAATTTCCTAAAAGTACCACTCTTTTACCTAAAACTGTTACCATTGAGCATTTGCACAATGGTATCTTTGCATTATTAAAATCAGAACAATATATTACATGTAAAAAGAGAAAAAATGAAGAAATTAATCTATGTTGCCTTCGTGGCAATGTTTCTCATCTCAACAACAGTGAGTGCTGCTAAAAATACTTCGCTACAGAAGGAATCAAAGAGTCAACGGGAAATTGCCATATTACGGGCTCAGATTAAAATGTTGACAGCCGGGAATGCTGAAATTGCAAAGAATCTCCAGACATTTGATACGCTCGATTTTACAGTATTTAGCAATCAGCAATGGGTGCGTTTACACGAAAGCCATGCAAAAGACATTAAAGTAAACTGGCCTGACGGTCATTTTACAACCGGAATTGAACGTCACATTGCCGATCTGAAAAATATGTTTATTTATGCTCCTGACACTCAGATTAAAATTCATCCAATTCGTTTTGGTTCAGGGAATATGACTTGTGTTACCGGTGTTATGACGGGTACCTTTACACTCCCAATGCCCATTGGTGACGGTAAATTTATTCAACCGACCGGAAAAACATTCAGTCTTCCCATGTGTACGGTAGGGATTTGGAAAGATGGAGTTATGATAGAAGAATATCTATTTTGGGATAACCAGACTTATATGAACCAACTTGGTTTAGGTAAGTAATCATAGAGATCAATATAATTATTTTAAACATTTAAACTTACAAAAAATGGAAGCAACTGAAACAAAATTAATGCAAGGAGTTATTGATTCGGCGCATACAAAAATCCAATTTAAGGTAAAACATCTTATGATATCGAACGTCATGGGAAGTTTTAAAGAATTTGAAGGAAAAGCCAGCATGATTGAAAATGACTTTTCGACCACTAAAGTAAACGTAACTATCAAGACTGCATCCATTGATACAGAAGCCCCGGACAGGGATGCCCATTTAAAGAGCCCGGACTTCTTTGATGCAGAAAAATACCCAGAGATTGTATTTGAAGGAAGTGGAATGACCCTGAAAGATGAAGATAATTATGAACTTAAAGGGAGTCTGACAATCAAAAATGTCACAAAACCTATTACCCTTTCAGTGGAATACGGAGGTTTAATGAACGATCCCTGGGGGAATAAGAAAGCCGGATTCTCAGTTACCGGAGAAATAAACCGGAAAGACTGGGGTATGGAATGGAATGCGGCATTGGAAGCAGGCGGCGTATTGGTCGGCGAAAAAGTGAAAATACTTTGTGATGTTGAATTTTTAATCAGTTAATTGACAGAAGAAATAAAAATATTACCTGTCGGATTAATTGATCACTATTTTAAAAATGTATATTATGACAATCAATGATCTGAATAATTTGAAGATTTCCACAACTGACACAGGCCGCATGCCTGTGTTATTTGTCGGCCATGGCAGCCCAATGTATGCCATAGAAGAAAATGAATTTACACGTACATGGCAAAAGCTTGGTGAAACGATCCCGACACCGAAAGCCATACTTTGCGTTTCTGCTCATTGGGAAACCCGCGGAACACAGGTAACAGCTATGCAGCAACCACAAACCATTCATGATTTCGGAGGATTTCCCAGGGAACTGTATGAAGTTCAATATCCGGCACCCGGAGATCCTGAATTAGCCAAAGAAACAATCAGAGCCCTGACCGGAACAATGGTCAGTGAAGATATGAAATGGGGGTTGGATCATGGTGCATGGAGTGTCATTCGTCGTATGTATCCCTCGGCAAAGATCCCGGTTGTCCAACTAAGCCTTGATTATAACAAAACGTCTGAAGAACATTATGACCTGGCTAAAGAACTATCTTCTTTCAGGCAGAAAGGGGTATTGATTATTGGTAGCGGGAATATGGTCCATAATTTACGAAAGGTGGTCTGGGACAAAGATCAGGATATGGAATATGGATTTGATTGGGCCCTGGAGGCAAACAATACATTCAAAAAACTTATTATGGAAGGTAATCATAAAGCATTGATGGATTATAATCTGTTGGGGAAAGAAGTTCAAATGGCTGTACCAACACCTGATCATTTTTTACCACTGCTATATGCGTTGGCATTAAAAGCCGAAACCGATGAAATATCATTCTTCAATGATAAGGCAGTGATGGGTTCTTTAACCATGACATCACTGAAAATCGGATAACTGCAATTTGTTGATATTTCGCCTTCTGAGTAACACTCTAAAGGTCAATGCGTAATTCTTTTGCTGAAAAATGACAATAATTTTGACTTAACCCTTTGCAGATTAAAAATAAAAGTGTATTTTTGCACCTCGTTTCGGATAAGGTTATCAAGAAGCAATGCCTCTGGCAACTCACCTTCCCGATGTAATCAGAAAAGTCGTTAAAAAATGTACGCAATCGTAGAGATTTTAGGACAACAGTTTAAGGTGGAAGCCGGAAAAAGACTGTTTATCCATCGCATGGAAGAGGCCGAAAGAGGTTCTCAGGTTGAATTTGACAAAGTGTTACTGTTAGACAACGAAGGTGTTATCACTGTAGGTGCTCCGGTAGTTGCTGGTGCAAAAGTTGTTTGTGAAGTATTATCACACGTTCGTGGCGAAAAAGTAATCGTTTTCCACAAAAAACGTCGTAAGGGGTATCGCAAACGCAACGGTCACCGTCAGAATTTCACAGAGTTATTTATTAAAGAAATTGTTGCTTAACCGATAAAATTAGAAAAAAATGGCACATAAGAAAGGGGCGGGTAGCTCAAGAAACGGTCGTGAATCGGAAAGTAAACGTCTTGGCGTGAAAATATTTGGTGGTCAATTTGCAAAAGCAGGTAACATCATAGTACGTCAACGCGGTACAGTTCACCACATTGGTCAAAACATTGGAATGGGTAAAGATCATACTTTGTTTGCATTAATCGATGGAGTTGTAGAATTCAGAAAAAAGAAAGACAACAAGTCATTTGTTTCTGTAAAACCTATCGAAGCTAACTAAGAATTAGCCGATACTCAACACACATAAATCTCCTGTTGTTTTACATTTTATGTAAAATTGCGGGAGATTTTTTTTATTCACAGAACAACGATAATTGACTATAGGACACAATTCTATAGTCTGGATTTGAAATTGTAAATTGTAAATGACTAAATTGTAAATAAATAGAGATGCTTACACTCAAATATATTACAGACAACACCGAAGAAGTAATTGCAAGGCTTGCAATTAAAAATTATGATGGTGCAACTATCATTGCCCAGGTAGTAGAACTGGACAACCTGCGTAAAACTACCCAGGTTCAGGTTGATACAGCTTCTTCCGAACTGAATAATTTATCGAAAGAAATCGGTTTGCTTATCAAACAGGGCAAACAGGACGATGCTGCTCGGGCTAAAGAAAAAACAGTTGAATTAAAAGAGATTATTAAAACTCTTGGTGATCAACAAACAGCCGTTGAACAAAAACTCAATGAATTACTGGTTCAAATACCAAATTTACCTCATGCCAGCGTACCTGCCGGTAAACATGCCGAAGACAACCTGATTGAGCGAACGGGCGGTGCAATGCCTGATTTATATCCCGGGGCAGTACCTCATTGGGATTTGGCAAAGAAATATGATCTGATTGATTTTGAACTGGGTGTGAAAATCTCTGGTGCAGGCTTTCCTGTTTATAAAGGAAAATGTGCCCGGCTGCAACGTGCCTTGATTAATTTCTTTCTTGACAATGCCATGGAAGCAGGTTACCTGGAAATACAACCTCCTTATGTGGTAAATGCGGCTTCCGGTTATGGTACAGGACAGTTACCCGATAAAGAAGGACAGATGTACCATTGCGATGTGGATGATTTGTATTTAATCCCAACGGCGGAAGTTCCGGTAACAAATATCTACCGTGATGTGATTCTGAATGAGAGTGAACTTCCAGTTAAAAATACGGCATACTCAGCTTGTTTCCGTCGTGAAGCCGGTTCATACGGAAAAGATGTCCGTGGATTGAACCGATTGCATCAATTTGATAAAGTGGAAATTGTACAGATTCAACATCCTGACAAATCGTATCAAACGCTTGATCAAATGGTTGATTACGTACAGACGCTGGTCGAAAAACTTGAATTACCCTGGCGTATTCTCCGGCTTTGTGGCGGTGATATGAGCTTTACTTCTGCCCTGACATTTGACTTTGAAGTGTATTCTGCCGCACAGGAACGTTGGCTGGAAGTCAGTTCTGTTTCTAACTTTGAAAGTTATCAGGCTAACCGCTTGAAATGTCGTTTCCGGACAACTGATAAGAAAACCCAACTGGTGCATACCCTCAATGGCAGTGCAATGGCCCTGCCACGCATTGTAGCGGCTCTGCTTGAGAATAATCAGACAGCAGAGGGGATTCGCATTCCGAAGGCATTGGTGTCTTATACGGGCTTTGAATGGATTAGCTGATTGGTCGACTAAGTTGATTGGTTAATTAGTTGATTAGTTAACTAATCAACCAATTAACTTGTCAATTATTCCCCTTTAACCACTTTAGGCTTCTTCACCTTATCCTCATTTTTGGCGATAAAATCTTTCCATCCCGAATAGGCATTATCCGATACAGGTCTGCCCGCTTGCAGAAAATGACAATAGGCTGCTGCCAGGCCATCGGAAGCATCCATTTGAGGAAGCATGTTTTCAACCGGAATTTTAAGAATGCGTCGTAACATATCCGCTACCTGTTCTTTCGAAGCACTTCCGCTTCCGGTAATAGCCATTTTTATTTTCAACGGGGCGTACTCGGTAATGGGAATATCCCGATACAGGGCAGCAGCCATGGCTACTCCCTGTGCACGTCCGAGTTTGAGCATGGATTGTACATTCTTACCAAAAAAAGGAGCTTCTATGGCCAGGCTGTCCGGATGAAACTCATCAATCAATGACAGTGTCCGGGCAAATATGCGTTGTAGCTTCAGATAATGATTGCTGTATTTTTTCAGATCCAGCACTCCCATAGCCAGCATTTCGGTTTTGTTGCCAGTTACTTTTAATATACCGTAACCCATAATGGTGGTTCCGGGATCAATGCCCAAAATAATTTGCTCGTTGACCATGATCTATTCCACAATTTCCAGGACTGTGGTAAAGAAAATTACTTCAGTGCCGAATTGCTTGGAACAGTTTTCCTGAAAAAGGTCACTGTATTCGTTTTTCCACTGTTTAAGCGTGTGCATATCATTTACATGAAATTGAACTGAAAATGAAGTGCCATCCTGTTTGTCACTGGTAATCACCCTTGCAACTTGCGGATGAGTGAAATACGTTGAGTCAAGCATAAACGGAATGTGCTGATTCCTGACCCAATCAAGCCATGTTTCATGAACTTCGTCTGAAACCAGGTATGTGGTATTAAATATGAACATAAGTATGATTTACAATTTAATAATTTACATTTTACAATTGGATTTTTGGGTGAATTCTTCCAAAAGATTAGAATAAGCAATAGGATAAGGCTAATCAGAGAATTATTCTTAGCAAAAGTACGCATAATTTGCAAAACTTTCTTATCTTTGCGCTGCAATTAAAAAAACAATCACGGGGGTTTAGCTCATCTGGCTAGAGCGCGACACTGGCAGTGTCGAGGTGATCGGTTCGAGTCCGATAATCTCCACAAAAAAGCATATTGAGAAATCAGTATGCTTTTTTAATGTATGATTATCCGCATAACGTACTAAAACCAAAAAAATATATTTTACAACCTATTCATAGTTAGATAAATAAATCGTTATCTTCGGTTGTGGTTTTATTATAGTTTTACTCCGGTTTTACATAGGTCCATATATACTCCATTACATGTCCATATATAGTCCATTATAAGTCCATACCTATATAGATATGGACTTATAATGGACGATATACGGAGCTGAATTGTACAATTTACCGACTAAAATAAAAGGGGAGTAAAATGTATATAAATGGATAATAAAAGAGTAGTAAAAATTCACGTCGTGTGGATTGGGGACGATTGTTAGTATAGGATTTAAAAACTATTGGTTTGTAAGTATAATGAAAATACTACTCTGAATTTCAAACGGATTTTTATCAGATTATGATTTAACTATTTATTTATGATTAGGACCCTTTGCGGATAATCATATTTAATTTTCAAGAAACAAAAAAGGCCAGGTGAAAGCCTGACCTTTTTTGTTTCATATATTTTCATGCTAAAACTTCAGTGTCACTGATGCTAAGAAATTAGTTCCCGCCTGCGGAAAGTATCTCAAATCATTGACACGTTGTCCTCCCAGATAATAAGAATACCAGGTGTAACCATTCGTTTCATATTGTGCGTTGAATAAATTATTTACCAATACCCTGAAATCAATTGATTTCAGCGGCTTCATTTTTAAAGAATATTGTATACTTAAATTATTGACAAAATAGGCATTGATTGAACGGGTATTATCTGATGTATTGTCAAGATATTGTTTGCTTACATAATTGGAATAAAAACCACAATCGAAGTTTTTATAATTAAAAGTGAAAATACTGTTTGAAATGATATTGGGGGAATAAGCAATATCCGTGGTTCCTAAATAGTTGTTCTGAACGCCTGTCAGTTTCCAGTCGGCATCATATACATCAACACCTTCTTCTGTAAATTTCAGGATTTTATTCGAACTTAAGGTCATATTTCCATCCCATTTTAACCAGTCGGTTATTTTTACTCCGGCAGTCAACTCGATACCTGAACGGTAACTATCCGGAATGTTGGTTGTCAGCATTTCACCAATCTGGCTAATTTTACCGGTAAGGATCAATTGATTTTTATACCTCATATAATATAAATTCACTCCAAGGCTTAATGCAGGCGATTGAAAGCGGTATCCCAGTTCAGTATCATATAATCTTTCACTGGTGGGAGATTCGTTCAGTCCGGCATTGCTATAGTCGGTTTGATTCGGATCACGGTTTGCAATGGAATACGATGCAAACACATCGTTATTCATATTGAGTTTATACGTTAATCCGGCTTTCGGGTTAAAGAAATTAAAAGGATGACTTTGAGTGATGTTCCGGAATGTATTGGTTGCTGCATCGATTACATCATCAGTCCCTTTCATGTTATACCTGATAACCCTGTACTGTACATCGACCATGGCATACAGGTTATGCAACAGTTCAATATTTGCTTTCGCATATATATTGGCCTCATCTTTATGAGAAATGCTCCGGTAATATTCATTGGCAACATCCAGATTTTCTGCGTTCCTAACCCAGATTACATTTCCAAAATGACTTCCTGCATATTCGCTGGCAGCCCCGCCAATGGATGCATTTACTTTTTTACCTTCGTAATTTAATGACCCGGTAAATCCGTAAAAATCATTGTCCAGCCATTTTTGACGAACCAGATCAGTGCTGTCGAGTGTCCGTCCATTCAATGTGACGGGAGTTAAATTGTAATCCGAGTACTTTTGAGCTTCTTTATATTCCTCGTAATACCCCGCCCCCTTGGTATAGTGCAGTGTGGAATTAAAATGCAAAAACGGATTTATTTCCTGCAACCAATGGATCTGATAATTGCTTTGAATGTAATTGTCGGTTTGATTCTTGTAAAATTTTGTATTTCCGTTTGCATCAGTATATTTTCCTAGCTCGTTAAAGGTTCTGTTTGTTTTAAGCGAATCACCGCTAACACCATTCCACGCCTGATAGGTTTTTTCATTTCCGGTAAACGTAATAAATTTTATAACCGTCTTATCGGAATAATATCCTCCCGAAAAATAATACGATTTCATATTCACTGCGGCCCTGTCAATATATCCATCCGAAGTGACATTCGATAATCGGGTATCAAAGGCATAATGATCGGATATGAGTCCTGTACCAATTTTTAATGAATTTTTATTGGTATTAAATGAACCATACGTTGAGCTGATTTCAGCATAAGGTTTTTTAATCAACAAGTCGGTCTGCATATTTACACTGGCTCCGAAAGCTGCTGAGCCATTGGTCGAAGTTCCTACTCCCCGTTGAACCTGCACGGTAGAAAGCGAGGAAGCAATATCCGGGAAATCAACAAAGTAAGTTCCCTGTGATTCGGCATCATTCAATGGTACACCATTCATGGTCATATTGATACGGTTGCCATCAGTACCCCGAATTCGAATGGCGGTATATCCAACGCCTGTTCCCGCATCCGAAGTAGTGACAACGGAGGGCGTCAGTGCCAGTAAATAAGGAATGTCCTGACCCAGATTCCGTTTGCTGATGTCTTCGGCACTTACATTGCTGTAGGCAACTGCCGATTTATCGGTGGCACGAAGGGATCTAATGGTAATTTCATTGATCGAATAGGATTTGGGTGCTAACCGGATGGTCAGTTCATGACCCGTATTTGCTTTTAGAAAGGCAGGTTCGTAACCAACAAATCTAATTTCAAGTGAATAACCGGTATCCTTCAAACCTTCAAACCTAAAAACACCTTCTTTGTCTGTGGATTGTACCACTGATGTGTTTTGAATAACAACAGTTGCACCAAATAAAGCTTTCCCATTCTCGTCCAGCACTTTCCCCTTGAGGGTGTATTGGGCAGAAACGGTAAAAACGGATAACAGCACGAATGCTGCAATAAAATTTTGTCTCATAACAAATGAATTAAATAAGTTAATAAATTTGATTTTGAGAGCCTAATAAGAAATACGGATGAATTTGTCTTATTCCCTTCGCAGAATTACCTGTGCAGGTTCAAAGGGTATGATCTCAGCCCGAAATATTAAGGCACCCCATTGTAATCAGTAAGTAAAAAGAAAAAAGAAAGAAAAACAACCCTGGAAGCGGGTCGAATTCCTTTCGGGCACAAAGATACGGAAAAAGGTTGGATTTTGATCTATCCTGAATTTATTCCGTTGCATTGCGAATACATTTTACCGACAATTTTTAGGTGTTTATTTCTTGTAAAATGCTTCAACATATTATAAATGAATCTATTGACAACCTGTTTTCACTTTGCTTCTTTCTTTGTGTTAAACCTTTCAATTTTGCTATTCTTTTACTCGTGTTTTATTGCCCTTTTACTCGTGTTATGCGGAATTAGTCCCGTAAAACTTTCATAATACACACATAACACATACATATACATACCTATATAAATATGAATATGTATGTGTTATGTGTGTATTACGTATGTAATATCTATGTGATATCTCCGGAGGCGATTAAAAGGGCAATAAAATGCGAATAAAACAGGTGGCAAATAAAACGATTGCCTTAAGCTATCAAATCTTTTCATGAGAAATTTGATACCATACACGTATCGGTTTCAGTCCACTGTGATTCTCAGTGAACACCTCAATTGCCCGCCTTTTCACTGATGGGTTCAACCGTTGAAACGAGTTCGTATTGACCTGCTGAAATCCGGAATTCATAATTGGTTTGCGAAACGACCGGTTTATTACCATCTTTACAGGTAAGGTTTTAGAATCATGCATGAGATGAAATTAATAATTTATGTTTAAATGTACACATCAACTAAACAAATGAAATTTAATATTGAATCCTTAACAAAATTGAATATATTTGCAAATCCTAAAGAATAGTAGATGGTTACGACGATTGATAAACATACAGCTCTTGTGCTGATTGACCTCCAAAAAGGGCTGGTAAAAATGGATTATGTCCATCCTATGAAAAATATTCTGATAAAAGCCTCGATGCTGGTGGATGTATTCAGGACCGCAAATTTACCTATCGTGATTGTTCATGTTAATCCCATTGATGCTCCCTGGACAAAAACACGGGTTGAAGAGAATGCCATGCCAACCAATCCTGTCATGAACCGGATTGCTAAGCTGGCAATGCCCATGATGGGTTTTACAGATATTGTACCTGAAATTGAAATTCAACCTCACGATATAGTCATAGAAAAGAAGTCGTGGAATGCTTTTTTTCAAACTTCACTTGATACTAAATTGAAAAACAGAAAAATCACCCAGTTGGTGCTGGGCGGCATTTCTACCAGCATTGGTGTGGAAGGCACTGCCCGTGCAGCCAGTGAACTGGGTTATAACCTGATTTTTGCAACTGATGCAATGACCGATAAAGTACTGGAGGCTCATGAAAACAGCATCCGGAATATTTTTCCCCGAATAGGTGAAGTGGGAACTGTTATGGAGATTACACGAATAATTTCTGCAAATGGGATTAAATGAAATATTGATCAACTTTTTTAAGTTAATCAACTATTTCATGGAGTATTAGTATCAATTTTTCCGTAAATAGAAAATCTGATTAAGAAAATTTATTCTTTGGTTCATCCATTTTGCGAATTATCATCTCTTTCAATTTTCGTGTCATATGGATGATTGATTTTAATTGAGATTTATTAATACCTAATTTTTATTTATCAGACTAAAATGTTTTTGTTTTCGGTCAAATTATGTAAATTTGTATCGTTAAATCGTTGGGATCCGTGCAGAATGGATCTCATAAATTATAAAATACAATCTTGTTAAAAATCCTCCAATTATTATGACCATCAGACAACTCTCCGTATTTCTCGAAAACAAAACCGGCTATCTGAATCAGGTTTTAGCTGTTCTGGCAAAATACAACATCAACATAATTGCTTTGACGGTAGCTGACACCAGTGATTATGGCATTTTACGTGCGATTGTATCTGATCCTGAAAAGGCATTGGAAGTGCTTCGTGCCGAACAATTTTCGGTCAGGATTCATGATATCCTGTCGGTAGAGATGGAACCTGCTCCGGGGACTATGTCTCATATCCTCGATTTATTTACGGCGGCAGATATTTGCATTGAATATGTGTATGCATTTAGTTTTGGAAGTAAATCCATCCTGATGTTGCGAACCGATAACCCCGAAAAATCAATAGAGGTCATAAAAGCCAATAAGTTAAAGTCTATCAGTGAGGCAGATTTAAAATAGACGAATTAAAAGTGAATTATTAGCAGAGAATTTAAACTTAGAATCAAGAATTTAGAATCAGGAAGAATGAATGATGAGTCAAGATTAAGAAGACAGGAAACAAGAGGAGTTAAGTCTTCGAATAAAATACCGGAAAAAGGAACAGGCATCAGGAATAATGACTTTCAGGTACACGGCAACGAAAAAGTGATCTGGAATAAAAAAATGGAGTGCATGAATGCTAAAGACATGCGTACTCTGCAAAGTGAAAGATTAATAAAGCTGGTAAACCGGGTGTACAATCATGTGCCTTTTTACAGGAAAAGAATGAATGAAACGGGCGTTAAACCATCGGACATACATTCCATTGATGATATTGTGAAATTGCCTTTTACCTATAAAACCGATTTAAGGGATAATTATCCGTTCAATTTATTTGCAGTACCCCTACATGAAATTGTCAGGGTACATGCTTCCAGTGGTACAACCGGAAAACCAACTACGGTAGGTTATACAAAAGCCGATATTGATAACTGGAGGGAAGTAGTGGCCCGTTGTTTAACCATGGCCGGAGTCGGTAAAGAAGATATTATGCAGATATCGTACGGATACGGCTTATTTACCGGTGGGTTAGGTGTTCATTATGGCGCTGAAACCGTGGGTTGTACTGTTGTCCCTATTTCCGGAGGAAATACACGCAGGCAATTGCAGCTGATGTCCGATTTTGGATCCACGGTACTGGCATGCACTCCCTCTTATGCGTTGCATTTAGCCGATGCCTTGTCTGAAAACGGATATTCGCTAAAAGACATGAAACTAAAAACAGGTGTTTTTGGTGCCGAACCATGGACCGAAAACATGAGACTTGAACTGGAGAAAAAATGGGGTATCCGGGCACATGATATTTACGGGCTGAGTGAAATTATGGGACCCGGAGTTGCTAATGATTGCATGCAACATGAAGGATTGCATGTTCATGAAGATCATTTCTTTCCCGAAATCGTGGATCCGGAAACCAAAAAACCGGTAGCTGATGGCATGGAAGGTGAATTGGTATTTACAACATTGACAAAAGAAGGTATTCCATTGCTCAGGTATAACACCCATGACCTTTCGTCCCTGAACCATGAAAAATGTTTCTGTGGAAGGACAAGCGTTCGGATGAAGAAGATTACCGGACGAAGTGACGATATGTTAATTATACGTGGAGTGAATTTATTCCCGTCTCAGATTGAACATGTGCTGCTCGAATTGGGTGAAACCAGTGCCCACTATATGTTGTATGTTGACAGGGCAAATAACCTCGATACGCTGGAACTGAAAGTTGAACTCGTTGAATCGCAATTGACTGATACAATCCGTGATCTGCAAAATCTGTCCCGCAAAATTGAACAGGCACTCAACTCAGCCATTGGTTTGCATGTAAAAGTGAGCCTGGTAGAACCAAAATCCATTGCCAGGAGTGAAGGTAAAGCTGTCAGGGTAGTTGATAACAGAAAGAAATAACTGGTTTTCGATGATAGAACTTCCATTATCCTGATTTTGCTTAATAGTTTTTATTGTTTTACTTATTCAGGAAAGTTTATTCATTGAAAGTGAAATTCGTGTAATTCGTAATAATCCGTGTAATTCGTAATAATCCGTATTCCTATGACCATACCTAAAACTCTTGTCGATACTCTTTTTGAACAGTTTGGTGAACCGGATATTACCCGTTTGTCCATTCGGGAAGTGGGGAGACTCGTTTCTAAAATTGAAGAACAAAGCGGACAGGAATTTATCCACATGGAAATGGGGGTGCCCGGACTACCGGCATTCGATATTGCAGTGAACGCCGAAAAAGAAGCATTGGATAAGGGACTGGCATCCATGTATCCTAATATTGAAGGCATACCGTTTGCCAAGGATGAAATTGCACGGTTTGCCAACCTGTTTATGAATATTGAAGTTTCACCCTTAAATTGCGTTCCTACTGTCGGAGCCATGCAGGGAAGCTTTGCCGCATTGCTTGCTGCTGCCCGTACCGATCCCCGGAAGCCGTATACCTTGTTTATTGATCCGGGATTCCCGGTTAATAAATCTCAGTTACAACTGTTGGGGTTGCCTTTCAGGTCCTTTGATGTATTGAATTTCAGGGGGGATAAACTTCATGAAAAGCTTGAATCCTTTCTCAAAGAGGGCAATGTGTGTTCCATTTGTTATTCGTCACCCAACAATCCGGCCTGGATTTGCTTTTCGGAAAGTGAATTGAAAATAATTGGTGAGCTTGCTACGAAATACGATGTCATTGTGATTGAGGACCTTGCCTATTTTGCCATGGATTTCCGTCAGCATTACGGAATACCTGCTGTTGCTCCTTTTCAGCCTACTGTGGCACATTATACCGATAATTATATTTTGCTATTGTCGGCTTCAAAGATATTCAGTTATGCCGGACAACGGATAGGTATGATGATTACTTCCGAAAAGCTGCGTACACGGCAGTATCCTAATCTGAAAAACTATTTTACCACCGATATATTGGGCCGCTTTATACCTTATGGCGTTTTGTATGCCACCACGGCAGGAACTTCGCATTCCGCCCAATATGCGCTTGCTGCCATTTTAAAGGAAGTGAATGATGGAAAACTCGATTTTGTTGCTGCCCTGCATCCGTATGGTGAAAAAGCCCGTGTGATGAAAGCAATATTCCGGAAATACGGATTTTACATCGTGTATTCGGATGAGGATCGTGAACTGGCTGATGGGTTTTATTTTACCATTGCCTATCCCGGAATGACCAGTGCCGAATTGATGAAGGAATTTTTGTACTATGGAATATCGGCCATTTCCCTGGTAATTACAGGCAGCGATAATCCAAATGGCTTACGGGCATGCGTCTCATATGTCCGAATGGATCAAATGACTGTGTTGGAGGAACGATTAATTTCGTTTATTGAAAACAGATAAACATCCAAATAAAACAAGAGAGGCTGTCTACATTACAGACAGCCTCTTTTGTTTTTCGGATCAGATCCTTAAAACTCAATATCATAATATCCCTGGGCATCCCTTTTAAACCAGTCCAGACTCATATCGGTCATGGGGTGGCTTCTCAGAAGTTCGAGTATTTCAAAATTTATGGTGGCAGCATGACTTCCTACCATACTAACCCGGTGAACCTGATCCACCGTTTTAAAACTGGCAGCCAATACTTTCGTGTCAAGTTTGAAATGTTCAATATTCTCAACAATATGTTTTACCACTTCTATCCCATGGGAAGAAATGTTATCCAGGCGGTTAACGTAAGGAGCAACCCAGTCGGCACCAGCCCTGGCAGCCACAAGTGCCTGCTGTTGAGTGAAAATGGCGGTGGCGGTAACATTGATTCCGGCATCTTTCAACATGGGCATGGCTTTGAATCCTTCTTTCGATACAGGAATCTTAGCAAAGTAATTATCTCCCAGACTGTATTTCGCTTTGTAGGCTTTGGCTTCACGCACCATATCGACGGCCATATCGCTTATCATTTGGATGTGTAACATTTTATCCTCTACAATTTCAATAATGTCGGGTAATACATCCGACAATTTTCTTTTAGCAAGAGCAATGATGGTGGGATTGGTTGTAACTCCTGCAATCGGGAAATAATAAAAGAGCTTTTTAAGTTCTTCAATATTCGCCGTATCAGCTAAATAAATCATATTATTTTTGGTTTTTGTTTATTAACTACAAAAGTAGTTCAAACAAATTTATATATTCGCTTTATAATGTGTAAAATAGTGTAAAAAACAGATTGGCTTGAAGCAAATGGTTTTATTTCAAAGATTTGAGACTACAAACTCTGTGTCATGAAGCCGTTTGAATGTATTCTGTTTTATTTTTCATAAAGTGTGGGAATGTGACAAAATTATTGAATTGATCTACCATTCGTCCTAATCCAACCGGAAATGAATTTTCAGGGAGTGTTAGCATATGTTCCATGCAAAAAATAAATTACAAAAAATGGCTGTCTGAAACTTAATGTTCAGACAGCCATTTATTCATTTGTTCAACTTATTTTACCACATTAAAAAGTACAGGAAGTTCTCCATGATTCCATACTGCCCTGAATAGCTTTACATCTGTTTCCGTAAAGTTACCTGTAATCTGGCATTTACCGTTTTCAATGGTCGTGTTGACAGTGGGAGCACACATGACCTTGTTGTCAATCACTATGGCTATTGAATTGCCGAAATTATCGTGTGTAATATCTGCCCACTTTTTAACAACCGACATTTTAAAGTTAAAACTGATATACCAGTTGTCGTGAACTCCATTCCGGCTGCATTTTACACTGTCAAGATCATTCCCGTTTAACAGGAATCCTGTTACCGGTTCCAGCCTGAGGGCATACAAGCTTATCTTACTGCTGTCGGAGGAATCACCCCAAACCGTTTTGAATTTTATCGATGGGCGCATTGCATTTAAATACTCATTGACTTTGTCGATCTTTGAAACCGATGTCCAGCCAATACTCGGATCCCTTTTTGTTAGATCTGTTGAATTCAATAACGAAAATAATTGTTGGTCACCCTTCAATATTTCAGACAATTCAGTACGATTGTATACCTTGTAAAATCCGATAGCCCCTTTTTTGATTATCAGATTCCCTACGTGTTGAATATCCTTATCAGAAATTCCGTCAACCTGAATCTGTTTTTTATCAGGTATGACTGTGACGTCAAAGGTATCGGTACTGAAATCCTTTAATCTCGCTGTTATGATAGCAGCAGATTCAGATAAAGCAGTTGAATTTGTTTGGTTATCAACCGCCTGAATCAGAATAGTGTTTTTGTCATTCGCTGTATTGGTAAAACTCATTGCCGTCATGCAGATCATGATGACAACTATAAATGATATAAATGTTGTTTTCATTGTGTTGATTTTATTAAATTAAATACCTGTCCGCTTCAATTATTAAAGCGGGAAATGAATAAACTTAAGAAACAGGATCTAACTTAAAAGGGGAGGTTCGCCGGTATCGACACGAAACAGATGATACTGAAACCGGCAATAGCATGCAGGTTTAATATTGAAGGAATTTTTTTGAATCAGGATTAATTTTCGATTGATGCTACGATTGTCGTAGAATATTTTGAAGTTTTCATTAAACAGGTAAAAGCCTGTTCTGTCATACCCGGTAGCCAGACTTTTTAGAATAACCTGAACCTGAATAAAATCTGTGAAAACAGCATGATTTGACAATGAATGCATTTCAGTGATCAACTCATATTGTGGAGCAAAATAAGTTTGTTTTTCAGATTTGTCAAAATGAGCACAAATGACCAACAAGAAAAGTACCATAAACAAGACTCTTCCTACATAGCTGCAATTATCTTCGTTTCGATTGGTCATATAAACAGTTACATTTCATTTCACTAACGTCCAATACTTCATATCGCTGCAAATCTACACATTCTGATTTGCATGGACAACAATTCAGTTATTTTTTTTTACATCGTATAAATACCGGGATGAATTCTGAATGATTATTTCTGTTAAACACAAATTGATGATGACAAAATGTATGAATATAACATTGAATCCATTGTAATTAGTTTTTAATAATTGATATTACTCAATACATTGAAATACCTACTTTTAATTTTCAATAGTTACTTTTTTCCGATGCCTGAAAACAATGGAATGCTGACTTTAATGCCCAGGCTTTTGTACGTATATCCATTGAATGAGGTGAAGATTCCAATCCTGCCAAACCAGTTGAATCCGATTGAATACCCTGCTTCAATATAGGGTTTCTCGTTTTGCATACTCCACAACGAATGAATTAGCAGAGTTTCATTAAATCGAAAAGATTGCATAAAACCGATTCTTTTCAATACTAAGTAATCGGATGTCCAGTTTAAATTTGTTTCAAGCCATTTGTTATTGTTGAATGTATAATTGTCCATTAAATTGAAATTGTCATCAAACGAGCGGGTACCGATAAATAAAGGGTTAGTGGAAAAGTATTGATAGTCGGGGGTATAGAGCCTTTGTTTTGTCAGGAAAGTACCTGTTGACAACCTGTAGCTCAATTTGTCAAATGCTGTCAGTGTTACATTTTGATGGATGGATATTTCAATTTTATCAAAGGAACTACGCTCAGATTGATTGAACAACGGGATTGCTTTGTTGTATTCCAGGTTAAAAGTTGGATATACTGAACCGGCATATTCTTTTTTACCATCCTTTATCCTGTATTTGTTGTACGGAGTATATTCAAGTTTCATCCAGCCGGTTGTTGCAGTATGATTTGGAAATGCATCACGATATGCCTGATCGGGGTAATTTGGCATGGGTGTTTGTCCAGCGATATTGTACGTGGTATTATTGCTCAGTAACTGCCTGTATTCGTATCCTACACCAATTGCTATTCGAAACCCATTGGCAATATCGATTTGATTTTCGAAGTTGATATATTCCTTTTGGAAAAACCGAATGACATTATCACCGAAGAAAAGCGATGAAATGGAGTTGATAAATCGAGGTGTTCCTTTATTACCCTGAATGTCCATAGAGGTATTGCCTGCAGATAATTTCAACAAGCCACCGCATAGGGGGGCAAAGTTGTAATATGTATCAACATTCCAGACCACCGATTTTCGGGCTGTGGTATAGTAAGCAGAGGGTGATAATACTAAACTATTTGTTTTAGAGACGGGAATGGACAGAGTGAGTTTCTGTCCGAGCCAGAAACCGTCGGCAAAATTATATTCTTTCAGCATACCGCCCAACAACCCGGAATAGGATAAACGGGAAGATTTTCCAACAAGGATATTCCCACCAAATAACCAGGAAGATGATTTGTTTGAATCCCCAACAGAAAAGCTCACGGAATTCGCATCGGCAGTGATTGATTTTGAAACCGGCAAGCTATCTTTTTGTTTAAAACTCTGGACTTCTTCAGCGAGTAAAGGAACGTTCCGAATATCCTCCCAGTATAGTGAGTCGCGTTTCGATGCCAGTGAATCAATTTCCATTTGTACCTGTCGATTGTCCTTTATTTCCAACGAATCTCTTCGATCTTTTAGTTGTGTTGGTTCGATAACCGAGCTCATTAAACCGGCTAAACGGATGGCTTCTCCGGTGGTCATTTTTTCTTTTGCAGACAATTCGACTATCTTATCCTGTATTTTTTTGTTCCTTTTAGAGATGACCGGTTTACTGTCGGTGACTATTTTCCCCATTTGCACTGCCTGAACCGGTTTATTTACAGTGATATTCGTATATTTCACAGATGAATAAAAACGGGCATAGCCTTTTACACCCATCGTTCCTATATCGGTATAGGTATTGTAAGTAATGGGCATGAAAACGGAAGGTCGTACTTCCTGGTAATTTATTTTTGAATGGGTAGAAGTACCCATTTCTGTCGAAGTCAGATCCACTGAAAAAACACTCCAGTTGTCTTCAACAATATAAAGATATCCCGAATAAAGTTTTTCGTTTTTTAATTTAGGGAAAACATGGATTTTATTTACCTGATAATTTCCATTTGTAAAGATGTCTTCCAGTTTAAACTTGTAATATTGAAATGCGTGGGTTGATAATGGTGAAATCTTTTCCCTGAAAATTGGTTCATAGATATTCGACGTTGAAATGCTAAAGCCCCCTTTTGGTTCCATTTCTTTGGGGATAGAGCTTTTATAGGCAATTACCCGTTGAGAATAAAGGGTTGGTGACTTAAATGTTATCACATTTTTAGATTCCATTACTAACAACTTGCCAATAAGCGATTTCATTTTTTTATCTTTTATCATCATTTTCATTAAACCGGGTATCTTTTCGATTTTCGCGCTCCCTTTGATATAATTCTCCGAAGTGTAGCCCGATAGCTGATAGAGATGAAGAGGTGCCCGGGCAATGGCATGTCGCATGATCCTGTCAGCCGGATTATCTTTGGATGGTTTGACTGTCAGTTCTTTCAGCCAGATTGGCTTTTCTGCCAGTAATATCTTTAATTCAGCTCCTTCAGCTGATACTTCCACCAGCCTTGTCTGCGATTGATAACCGATACAACGAATCTCGCAGGAGTAAGTGCCTTTTAATAAACGGGTTTGAAATTCCCCCTGCTCATTGGCAACAAAACCGGATGTTATTTCGTGAATATAGATGGTGGCAAAAGGTACCGGCTCACCACCCGTGTTCATAATTTTTCCTTTTAATACTTGTGCAGATGCCGTAATACAAAGAAGTAGAGTAAGTAGTAGAATTTTAACTCGTTGCATAGATTCCGGGTTGTGTTAATAATTAACAATGCAAATATATTTACTTTTATTAAAATCATCAAAATCATGTAATTAAATATATTTTATTTAACTAAATATAATATATTTAATTAAATCTGCAATTGAACTTCAGGCAGCAATTTTTGTTTACCGGTATGGTGAACAGTAAAAAAAGCTGTTGCATTTTTAGAAAGTGCCGAAAAGTCCGGAATATTATTCCAATGAATATCCTGAACTGAAAAATTAGAAATTTAAAAGGAATTGTCGTATTTTTGTGTTATTACAAAAAGACTTACCGTCAGGCTATTCATAGCGGTTGGTAATTTGATGAAATTACTATTCATGTTTTCCCCAAAAACGACCATTTAATTTATAAAAATGTCAAAAATCAACATAAAGCTTAGCGGAGTATCAGCCGAACTGGTACTTGGTAACTATATGCCAAAAGATTCAACAATTTACAACGATTGGATGGAATTTTTTCATTTCAATGACCTGATCCATGAAACTCAATTATTGACCGGATATGTTTCAGAAATTGAGATTAAACAGGATGATATCATTATTTATAAAGGTAAAATTCCGGCATCGAAATTCTTGCCTGTACATAGTTATTCACCTGTACTGGTTCAACATGCCCTGTATCTGAGAACAGAGTGTGCCGAAAATGCAGTATATCAGTGTGAGTTTGAATCGGATCATTTTGATAAAAACAAGTTGTTTTTCGAAACCCAGGATTATGATTTACTTTTTAAAGTAGGGAATTCTTTTATCTGCGGAGTGTTGTATGATCATACTCCACTTCCGTTAGAATGGGTGAGTGGGCATACCATTGGGGATATCTGCCTGTTATGCCGCTTCGAAGACGGTTACCTGATTCCGGTGTATGATGCTATCAAAAAAATCGCCGTTCTTTAACTATGTTGAAGAAAGAATATCAGTTTATTCATTTCTTTCTTTTTACAGCTTATTTCAAATCAACATATGCTCTACCGGTTAAGAGTCAATTAAAAGCACATAGAAAAGAATCCTAAATTTAATAGAGGATTTCTATCAATTCATTTATGATGACTATTAAACTATTTTAATGTCACGTTGTTTAAACATTAAAATAGAATAATAACAATGACTGAAATAATACACGATGAGCCATCGAATTAGCCTTCTCATATTCATGATCGTATTGTCCTTACAGGTTTTTGCTCAAAAAGGCATTATCAAGGGGAAAATATATGATGCAAAAACCAATCAACCCATCGAATTTGCATTGATTGTTGTTCAGGGAACTACAATCAATTCAACATCTGATCTGGATGGAAATTATACGTTTACTGGTGTAGATCCTGGATTTAAACGGTTGGTTGTAAGTCTGGTGGGCTATCAGACAACACTGTCACCTGAATTTCAGGTACAGGGGAATCAAACTTCGTTTATCGATATCGGGGTACTTGAATCGACCATTCAACTTGGTGAAGTAACAGTACGTCAGAATTTCAGAGCGAAAAAAATTGAAAGTCCGTTATCAGTATTGTCGGTGGGTGTGCAGGACATTGAAAAAACAGCCGGAGCAAACCGTGATGTATCAAAAGTTATACAAACATTACCGGGTGTAGGAGCTACCGATCCGAACAGGAATGATTTGATTGTCAGGGGTGGTGGTCCTTCCGAGAATGTGTTTTACCTCGATGATATTGAGATACCGGTTATCAATCATTTTGCAACCCAGGGTTCATCAGGAGGATCGGTGGGAGTGATCAATCCAGATTTTGTCAGGGAGATCGACTTTTATACCGGTGCTTTTCCTGCCGATAAAGGAAATGCTCTCAGTTCGGTGATGGATATTAAACAAAAAGATGGCAGCAAGGACCGGTTACATTCGAAACTATCGGTTGGAGCATCCGATGCTGCACTTACACTTGATGGACCGCTGGGTAACAAGTCTACATTTATTGTTTCGGCCAGGCAATCGTATCTTCAATTTTTATTTGCTGCCATTGGATTACCTTTTCTACCCACATATAATGATTTCCAGGTGAAGGTAAAGACAAAGATTGACCCAAAAAATGAAATTACGTTTATGGGCATTGGTGCTATCGATGATGATGCACTCAATACCGGCATTAAGAATCCAACTGAAAGTCAGGCTTACATTTTATCCTACTTACCAACGTATAAACAATGGAATTATACTGTTGGAGCGGTGTATAAACATTTTGGCGAGACACATTTTGATACCTGGGTACTGAGCCGCAATATGTTACGCAATACCAATTACAAATACAAAGATAACAGTGTTGACAGCATAAAACTATCTGATTACAAATCGGATGAAGCAGAAAATAAGTTGCGTTTTGAGCGGATATATCCCGATTTACCCTTTAAACTTTCGTTTGGAGGAGGTGCAAAATACGTGCATTACACCAATTACACCAACCGGCAGTTTTTTTACAATAATGCCATCACTCATCTCGTTTATAATTCACAAATAGGGTTGTTTGGTTATCTGGCTTTTGCACAAGGGTCAAAAGAATTCCTGAATGACAGGTTAAAACTTTCACTGGGAGTAAATTTTGCAGGATTGAATTATAATCAAAACATGATGAATCCCTTGAATCAGTTTTCACCACGATTCTCTGTGTCGTATGCACTTACACAGAATCTGGATGTGAATGCCAATGTGGGCCGTTATGCCCAACAACCTTCCTATACAACCCTTGGATACCGGGATCAGGCAGGCGTATTGGTGAATAAACAGGAAGGATTGCATTATACCATTTCAAATCAGGCCATTGCCGGTATGGAATTTCGGCCAATGGAAAATATGCGCATGTCGGTAGAAGGTTTTTATAAACTGTACGATTACTATCCTCTTTCGGTTGTTGATGGACTCAGCATTGCCAGTAAAGGCACTAATTTTGGAGAGGTGGGGGATGAGCAAATCGTTTCTACGGGCAAAGGAAGAGCCTATGGAGTGGAGGTGTTCTACCGGATTATGGAAATGAAGAAACTGAATGTTATGGCAACTTACACTTTTTTCAGAAGTGAATTCACTAATTCATCAGGAGTTTATCTGCCATCTTCCTGGGATACGAAACATTTATTTAATTTAATCGCCAGTTATAAATTCCGTAAAAACTGGAATGTAGCAACCCGTTGGCGCTTTGTGGGAGGTGCTCCTTATACGCCTATTGAAGCTGTTTCGGCAAACAAGGCAGTATGGGATATCAGCAACCAGCCTTTGCTGGATTATTCAAAGTTTAATTCATTGCGCTTGCCCAATACACATCAACTTGATATACGAATTGATAAAGAATTTTATTTTAAAAAATGGGTGCTGAATATTTATACCGACATACAAAATGTGTATAATTTTAAAACAAAGGGAGCACCAATTTATACGAACCTGAGTGCCACTTCCTCACAGGATGCCAATGGAAATAAGACATATTTGCCACAAACCGATCCGGCTAATCCTTCTAACTATGTGTTACGCACCATAGATAATTTTGCAGGCACCATTTTGCCTACAATAGGTATTATCATAAAAATATAAGATCAATCGCCCTATGAAAACAATTATAAAGAATGGGATCGTACTGGCAGTACTCATGATACAGATGGCTTCAGGTGTGGCGCAGAAGAAAAAGGAAGTGTTTTCCGAAGAAAACTATGGAATCAGCACCACCGGTACTCCAGTTACCATCCGGTTTGAAAAAGGAAAAGAACACAACCATCCCCTTTTTGCGATTTGGCTGGCCGATGAAAAAGGAAATTATCTTCAAACATTATTTGTTTCAGAAAGTATTGGAAAGGGCGTATTTAAACGTGCCACCAGAAAAAACGGTAAATGGATGGAAGGTGAGATTCAACGACCTGCTGCTTTGCCATACTGGACTCATCAACGAAATGTCATCAATGAATTCGGGAACTATAATCCGACTAAAAAACACCCGGTTGTGGACGGATATACCGGAGCAACACCTATGGCTTCATTTATTTTGCATACCAGGACCGGTCGGCCTTTGAAGGGTAAATATAAAATCATGCTGGAGTTAAATCAATGCTGGGACTGGAATGAATACTGGACCAACGACAAGTATCCAACAGATGTGGAATATAAAACTTCCAGTCAACCTGCACTGGTCTATGAAGTTGATATTGATACAAATCATTTTAAGCCTCAGTATGATATGAAACCTATTGGACACAGTCACTATTCCGGTGCTGATGGAAGTCTGGATACAGATTTAAGTACTATCACAACGGCTTTGAAAATAGCCAAAAAAATCACCGTTACAATAAACTGAATTCGAATCATTCGTTCTATAATTTAATACATTCATGATATAAAAAACCCTCTTTCCATTATTGGTCAGAGGGTTTCTCAAATCATACTACAGTATCGTGTGTGTTGAATTTATTTTTTCAGATCAGGATATTTAATGCGGTTGTGGTATATGTTTTTAATCTTTTCTTTAAATACACTTTTTACCAATTCTACATCCCTGAAAGTTATGGGTGCATCTTTAAATTCACCTTCTGCAATCTGATCATCAATCATATTCTCGACCATTTGGTCAATACTTTCTTCTGTATATTCGGTCAGGCTTCTGGAACGTGCCTCCACTGCATCAGCCATCATGAGTATAGCCGTTTCTTTGTTGTTTGGAAGAGGCCCCGGATAGGTAAATACCTCATTATTCGGTTTAATGCCCGGATTCGCATTCATGTATGAATTATAGAAGTATTTGGTTTTACCAAAACCATGATGGGTGGTAATGAAATTAATGATTTGTTCGGGTAAATGATATTTCTTGGCAATTTCTATCCCGTCGGTCACATGATTAATCACAATTTTTGATGCTTCTTCAAAATCAATTTCCGTTAACGGGTTTTTACCTCCCATTTGATTCTCGATAAAATACTCGGGATGTTTAATTTTGCCGATATCATGGTACAATGCACCGGTACGAACCAGCAGGCTGTTGGCATTGATTTTCTTGGCAGCTTCGGTAGCCAGGTTCGAAACCTGCATGGAATGTTGAAAGGTTCCGGGTGCTAATTCCGAAAACTGTATCATCAAATCACTGTTTATATTGGTCAGCTCCACTAAGGTTACACTGGAAATCAATCCGAAAATCTTTTCAAACAGGTAAATCAGTACGTATGCAAACAATAAAAATACGCTGCTGATGGCAAAATAAATCATATATTGCCAGTTTATACGGTTTACATCTCCTTCGGAGATACATTCAAAAGCCAGGTACATGAGCACGTAGCTGAGAAATATGTACAAAGCCGATTGAGCCAGTTGTGACCGTTGTGACATATCTTTCAAACTGGATACCGCCACCATCCCGATGGTGATTTGTAATAGCAAAAACTGAAAGGCATTATCGACCATAAAAGAAATAATCAGCATGGTGATGATATGGGCAAACAGTGCTGTCCGGGAGTCAAAGAAAACACGTATAATGATGGGCAACAAGGCAAATGGCACCATGTAGCAACTTAATGATGTGTACCGGATGGTGAATGCTGTCAGACTAACCAGCAGCAGTATTACCAGTAGAATAAACAGGATGTTGCTAAGGCTGTCATAAATGCGTGGACGAAAGAGGAAAATGTACAAATAGAATAAGGTAATTAAACCCAGAATCATGATGATTTCACCAACCACTACAATGGATGATTGTTGAAGGGACGTTTTACGCTTTTCCGACTCGATTTTGAGTGAATGTAATACCAGGTAATTTGCAGGAGTAACAATCTCTCCACGATCTATGATTCTTTCTCCAGACTGTATCATACCCGAAGTCAGGGAAAGGTTTTTCAGCATATCTGTTTTGGATATTTCTGAATTAATGCTGTCGAATTTCATGTTTTCGGTCAGATACATATTGATATCGAACGATTTTAAGGAAATGGGAGCTGCATTTATGATTTCCTCGTACGCTGTACGTGGTGTATAGATGTTCCCGATTGGAATCACGTGCGTAACCCTGTTCGGTAGAATGCAGGATATATTGATTCTTTTGTCCCCCAGTATTTTATTGTAATCATCCACCGAAATGATTCCGGCCGTATAAATAGATTTAAACTTGTTCTTTATATAATTTGGTATGCGTGGGGATGTTTCACCTTTCTTTTGCAAATCAGAAAGCAATTTGCTGATTTGCCTGTTTATAACGGTGGTATCTAATTTAAAATAAGGGGTATAATCTTTTAACACATCTTCCTTCTCTTTCGCCAGTTGCTGATCGCTTTTATAGATCGGAAAATCAAAGGAAGCTGTAATTAATTCATACGACCATGGCTTTCCAATTTCAAATTGATACTTGAATTTATCCTCCGAAGGATAAAGCATGACGATCAGCACCACTAGCAGAAAAAATAAGGCTATTTTACTAATGTTTTGAAACCGTGGTTGAGAGATATTTAATTTCATATTTCTTTTAAACGTGATAATATTATGGACAATACTGAAAATCGCCGAAAATTACGAAAAAATTCCTTAATAGAAACATTATCGTTGAACTTTCGTTATTTTTGTCGGAATATTTGTTGTTAGTGGATAGAATTAGTGAATTTTAATTTAAACTTACCTGTATGAAAGGAATTATAAGCTTACCATTGGTGCCGCTTCGTGAGAGTGATAGTGAACGAAGCGAATTATATTCTCAATTACTTTTTGGTGAACAAGTCGAAATTATAGAGACCCGTGAACGGTGGTTATTTGTCCGAAACCTGAGTGATAATTACCGCGGATGGGTGGATCGTAAAATGGTAGATCTATTGACATCCAATCAGGAAGAGCATCTTGATAAACTATCCAAAAATATTATTCAGGTGCCTATTCTGCATGGCCTGAAAAAGTCTTCCAATGAAAGTATTTTTTTGCCCGGAGGCAGTATTGTCCGTGTTGACAAATCAGGGAACTTTGTCATTGGGGAAGATATTATTCAATTCAAGTATCCGGAAATAAATTTTTCGCAGGAACTATCCGGTCAACACATTTTATTCCTTGCAAAACAATACCTGAATGCACCTTATTTATGGGGCGGCAAATCCATTTTTGGAATCGATTGTTCCGGATTGGTTCAAGTGGTGTATTCCATGTGCGGGATTCAACTGGAACGTGATGCTTCTGAACAGGTTGAGTCCGGACAGGTAATTGATTTCCTCTCGGAATCAATGGCCGGTGACCTGGCTTTTTTTGAAAACCCGGAAGGCAGAATTATTCATGTGGGTATACTGCTCAATTCACACCAGATTATTCATGCATCTGGTTGGGTTAAAATAGAAAACATCGACTCCCAGGGAATTATTTCATCACAAACAGGTGAATATACACACACCCTGCGTATTGTCAAACGACTGATATAGATAGATGTATTACGGGAAATTCAATTCCGTACTGAATTGATTTTTTATTTTTAAAAAAAAGTTGAATGTCTGATGTAAGATGTTCAACTTTCATGCGTCTTTATAGTGTATGGAATCAACTCAATTTAATTCTCAAATTCTGAATCATTCCGATAAATTATTTCGATTGGCAAAATCGATCTTGCGGGATGGGGATGCAGCCCGGGATGCTGTACAGGATTTAATTGTGAAGTTATGGGAGAAGAGATACATGCTGGATGAAGTAGAAAATTTTCAGGCTTTTACCATGCGATCTATGCGAAATTTATGTCTGGATACAATTCGGCAAAACCGGGAAACTGATGAATTACCCGTAGAATTTGAATATGTAGAACCTAATCCTTACCAGCAAACTGAACTGAAAGATTTAGCAGCCCGGGTGAAAAGGATGATTGATCATCTGCCGGAATTGCAGCGTACTATTATTCGAATGCGGGATGTGGAAGAAATGGAAATTACGGAGATTGCATATATTACCTCATTAACTGAAAATGCAGTCAGTGTCAATTTATCCAGGGCGCGTCAGAAGATCAGGGATCAAATTTTAAATGAACAAAAAAAAGTGGAGGATACAGTATGGAAATGATGAATGAATTATTGGAAAAATACTTTCGGGGTGAAACATCACTGGCTGAAGAGAAAGAGTTGAAACAGTACTATTTAATGGGGAAAGTTGCTCCTGAGCATGAAATATACAGGGCTTTGTTTGACGTGTTCAGCGAAGAGAAAATGGAAAAAGCCGTTTCGCCGATCCTAAAAGTGATACCCGGGCAAAAAATTGTAAAGAGGATCTGGTTCAGGTCATTTGCTTTTACAGGAATAGCAGCCACTATCGCCTTGATATTATGGGTGAAACTTCCGCAAGAAACAGATAATTATGCTATTATAAGTGGTAATCGAATAGAAAATTCGGAATATGCACAACAATATGCCATGAAAAGGCTAAACCATGTCAATCATATGCTGGCGAAAAGTATGAAACCGATGAAATGTTTTAATCAGGTCAGACAAACAATGGAACCTATGCAGAATCTTACAGATATCCGGGATAAAATGGACGATATACAAAACAAACTAAAATTAAAAAAAATACGAATATGAAAAAAATCATGACATTGGTTGCTGTTCTAATGATAGTGGCAGCAAGCCAGGCGCAAACACTGCAATCGTTTTTCGACAAATATCACAATGATGAACGATTTGAATATGTGTCAGTAGGTAAAGGGATGATGAATATGGCAGGTGCCTTTGGCGGTAAAGCAAAAAATAATGCAGAAATGATGTCTAAAATGAAATCAATCAAGATTTTGACATTGAATGCCGAATCAGCATCCACCCTGATGAAATCCGTTGTCAGCGAGCTGGATCAGGTAGTGGAAAAAGGAAACTTTGAGTCAGCAGTTGAAACGCGGGATAAAGGAGAAAGAGTCAATATTTATTACCGGTTTACTGGAAAAGATGATGCGGATATGCTCATTGTCACGAAAGAAAAAGGGGAAATCAGTTTAATCTGGATCAATGGAAAAATGACTAAAGAAGAAATGATGCATACCTTTTCAACGAACGGTAAGATGATGAATTCATTGGGACTATGTGAAAAGTCTGCAGATAAGGTTTCTTAATGTGATTCTATAACGAAATTTTGTTTATTCATCTTTTCGATGATCAGAGAGCCAATTCATTGTGATAATGGGTTGGTTTTTTTATTTTACCAGCGTTAAGATAAGCCCGACGCAGCCAATCAGAAGAATAATTATGCCCGTGATTTGATTGATTAATTTCAATTCTCTCATGTTCAGTTTGTTTTTAAATTTACTAACGAGTATAGTCAGTAAATTCCACCAAAGCAATGCACCCGCTAAAATGGATAATATCCCGCAAATAGTGACAAACAGAGTAGTTTTATTTCCTATAAACTGAAACCTGGCAAACAGTGCGATAAGGACAAACAGCACCAACGGATTCGAAAAAGTCAAACCAAATGATGTGACAAAGTCGCCAATCAGACTGTGTTTGATTGTTTCATTTGGTTTTGGTTGAGTAGCAGGATTTGTCTGGAAAATGTACCAACCAAAAAAAGCCACGACCAGACTACCCACTAATTCAATGATAAATCGGTGATCTTCGATAAAATCAAGCACAAAGCTTAAAAAGAACAAGGTGATAATGGTGTATATCAGGTCAGAAGTAGTGGCGCCTAACCCTGTGGCTACACCATGTTTCTGTCCTCTGTTCAGAGTCCGCTGGATAGTAAGCATACCAATAGGACCTAAGGGTACAGAAATACATAATCCGATTAATACTCCTTTTATTATAATTTCAAGCATGCGATGCATTTAAAGTTTGCATTGCAAAGATAGTTTTTTTTCGTCAATCAATGGTTAACTAAAATCTCAAAGATATTCGTTTATCATCCTATTAATCCTTAGATTGAGTTAAAAAAACTGTATTTAAAGAAGAAACAGGATAAAAAATTATCCTGTTTCTTCTTAGTTATGGATTATAAATGTTCGTTTTTAAATTTTGGGGCAATATTCAAATGAAGAATTCCGGCTTACGTTTTTCCTGGTTTTCATACTGCTCTCTTTATGTTGGTAGGGAGATTGTTATGTCATAATCATTTAAAAACCAAAATCATCTATCTTCTTGTTGAATTTTTTGGCTTCAGCAGGTTTTTTAGCCATGCTTTGGTTGATCGATCCTTCCACATAAATTGCCTGATAAGGACGAACAGGACATATGGATTCACAGGCCCCGCAACCAATGCATAAATCTTCGGTAACTTCAGGAATTGTCAGACCCTTTTTAAATGGAACCATATGAACAGCCTGAGTAGGACAGTGTTCTGAGCAGGCACCACAATCTTCCTCTTTGGCAAATACCACGCATTTATCCTGACGAAATTGGGCAATTCCCAGTTGAGTCAGTTTCTTTTCTTCCATAGCAAGAGGTTGTAATGCTCCCGTAGGACAAACAGAAGTACATATGTTACAATCATAGGTACAAAAAACATGGGTCGAAAAAGATAAATGTGGTTGGGTGATACCTGTTATTCCATACTGTAAGGCAGCAGGCTTTAATACCTGCATAGGGCATTTTGTAACACATAACTGACAACCGGTACAATGAGCGTTAAAATGAGCCAAACTGTAGGCTCCCGGAGGCATGACCGGTTTACGTGAGAGTATCTTATCATTTTGACCGATGATCTTTTTTGTTCCTGCAAAAGCCACGGTTGCCATGACTGCTCCCGAAGAAAGCAAAAATGTACGCCTGCTGTTATTAACTTTGTGTTGATCAGGTTCTACCTGCTTTTTCAGGTAACGGAATTTATAACTTATACCGCCCTTTTTACAAGCTGAGAGACAGTTAAAACAACTGACACAACGCGAATCATCCACTTTCATGGTATCGCTGTCAATGCATTGTGATTTGCAACGTTTTGCACAGGCTCCGCAACGTGTACATGACGATTCATCCATGGATATATGGAAAACAGAAAACCTGGAAAGTAAACCAAGCGAGGTGCCTACCGGGCAAATGGTATTGCAATATGACCTTCCTTTAAACCACGACATTTGTGTTAGTAATATAAAGAAAAGGATAGCAATACTAAAAGCCATTGGAACAAAACTTACCTGCTCCACTTTATAAAACGTGTAATTTCCCATGGCACTCATTAGGAAGGCTAAGGCATTATTGCCCCAAATAGCCAGTGGACGGAATAATTGAGATGCAATACGTCCAAAAGTACTGTAAGGGTCCAGCAGTATGACCAAAAATGAACTTCCAAATACAAATACTACCAGGGTAACGGCCAGGATAGAATACCTTAAAATGGTCTTAGGTGCTGAATAGTCATATCGCGTCTTTTTCCTTTTTTTACTAAAGAAACGGGACTTCCATGTAAGCACATCCTGCAGCACCCCTAACGGGCAAATGGTGGAACAATAGATTCTTCCAAAAAGCAGGCTCAATAAAAAGAGAATTCCAATAACCAGCAGATTCATTGAAAGTAAAGCCGGAATCCATTGTATGCTTAGAAACTGGTGAAGTTGCACCGGCAATTTACCTGTAAAATCAAGAAAGAATACAAAAATGGGAAGAAAAAATAAGACTGATAATACGATTCGTATATTTTTAAGAAATTTCATTGAAAGATACTTAGTAATTAGATCGAAATTTAAAATTTTCTCTTAACAGGTTACATTTTAATCCGTTTCACGTTCAGCTTTTCAATATTCTGAGTTCCCACTTTGTTTTTCTCGGCTAAAGCAATGTACCTGACATCTTTGATGTCGGTAGGCAGTACCTGGGAAAAGAGTTTCATGGCGGCTGTATCTACTGCAACATAGTCATGTGAAACTAATAATGATTTAAGTTTTACAACATCCGATACTGATTTTCCCTGTGGACCGTTTGATTTCATGATACGGTAGGCATCTACTATATTCAGAGCGGGTTGTTTATGAAAAGTTGCTGCATCGGCTATACATTGATGCAAATCATGGCTGTGAAAGAAGCTCCTATCCCAGACAATGCCCATTAGGTTTTTCATGGAAATAGTATTTTTAGCTCCACCATGATGTTTTAAAACCGGCACATTGAACCAAACATCACATTCGAGCAATGCTTTATGGATCTTTGCTTTTTTTAAATTCACTCCTCGAGGAAAATCCACTTCACTATAATACGATTCATCATTGGCCGGAACCATTTTACCACCGGCAGCCAGTACTGCTTTTTCAATGCCGCTGTTTGTGTAACTCTTTTTCCAGTCATGACAGGTATGGTCGAATACGATTACCTCGGAAGCACCAGCGCCTCTACATAGCTTTACCAATGCACCCACCAGCTCGGGGTTGGTGTTTGCCGCCAGTTCAGGGCTCCTGTCCCAACCAATGTTAGGTTTAATGACTACTTTCTGGCCTTTTTTGACAAAGTGACCAATTCCACCTAATTCTTTTAAAGCACGTGTCAGCATAATGGCTGGTTCGCCACCCATGACAGCCACCAGATCGGGTTGAGAGTGAACTGCTATTTCTTTTCCAGTTAATACTGATCCAAAAGCATTGGTTTTAAAGAATGACGCTATTCCAACAATTGCTGCTGATTTGAAAAAATCTCTACGTTTCATTTTTAAATTGGATTTTAGTGGATTGATAAATTGTTAACTATAAGAACTATATTTACGAACTATTCATTTAGTAGAAATAGAGTTCATTTCAGATTTTAAATAGTAATATTTTATTTTCTAATATTCAATGGCTTATTCAATGTACAATCCCTGTATCTGTACTTATTTTCATTTATTTGATCTGAGCGTGCTCAATACAGAATGAATTCAAATTAATGAAAGATAATCATTCAAATTATCTTTTTGAATCGATGATACTGAATTGCACCGGTTTTAACCGCTATATCAATTCATCTTCAGTGACTGCCGGCTTACGTTTAACGACCAACGCACTGAGCTCCCAAAGTGCATAAATAGGGATAAAAAACAACATGATTGTAAACGGATCGCCGGTAGGTGAAAATATTGCTACAACGACAAATAACGAGAAAAAAGCATGTTTTCGGTATTTATTGAAAAACTCGCGATGTAAAATTCCAATCTGAGATAAAAACCAGGCAACTATCGGTAACTCAAAGACCAGACCCATAAAAAAACATACCATCAGGAAAGTATTCATATACGAATCCAGCGATACGCTCTGTTCGATAAATTTACTGAGTTGATATCCTGCCAGATATCTTAAAGTCATTGGAAACAGAAAGAAATATCCGACTGCAACCCCCATAAAAAATAATACGTTTCCAAACAAGAACACCTGTCCTGCATTTTTTCTTTCATTGTCATAAAGTGCAGGCCTTACAAATATAAAAAGTTGATAAATGACAAAAGGAAAGCTGAAAACCAATGCAAACCATAACGAAGATGTCAGGTGAATCATAAACTGCGAAGCAAGATTAATGTTGATTATTTTCACATTAAAAGTGCCGGTAATAAAGTCAGGGAAGTAAGGTATTTTTTTGCTGACTTCGTTTATCCATTGATAAAGATAAAAATCATTTCTGGAAGGTGCCAGAATTACATTGTCGAAAATTCCTCTCATGAATGCAAAAAACACAAGAGAAGCTAATCCGACAAATCCGGCAATCCGAAATAACGTACTTCTTAAATCATCCAGATGTTCCCAAAAAGATTTTTCATTGTCGTTAGACTTATTCATGCTTATTTAGCTGAATCTAATTTATCTTCTTTGGTGTCTTTCGGAGCATTCTTTTTTGTTTCTGTGGTTGCGTCTTTTATTTCATTTTCAACTTCATTCATTCCTTCCTTGAAACTTTTTATTCCCTTCCCCAACCCTTTCATCAATTCAGGAATTTTTTTTCCACCGAATAATAATAAAAAAATCAAAGCTATGACAATAATAACAGGAGAATCTAAAAAAAGTAAGTGATTCATATAAGGTATGATTTAATGGATAAATGTTTAATTCGAAATGACACTGTAAAAATACAACTAAATTTTAATTGAAAAAATAATGATGCAAATTTGTTTATGTAAATGTTATGTGTTTTAGTTACAAAGTCAAAATATTTTTCCGTTTATCGATGATATCGGAATAATTAACAAAAATATCCTGACTTAATTCTTATCAACCAGTTTATTGCTGTTCACATTGTAACGTGCACCTGTATTGGGATATTTTGCCAGTAAATCATCTATTTCGGCCAGATCGTGATGAGTTAATACCATTCCGATGGCACCAGTATTCTCCTCTAAATATATCCGGCGTTTGGTCCCCGGTATTGGAATGATGTAATCACCCTGAGCCAGGACCCATGCCAGTGCCAGTTGGGAAGGTGTGCAAAGTTTACGTTTGGCTATCAGGGCAAAATCCTGTGACAGTGAAGTGTTGTTTTCGGCAAATTCCTGTTGATACCTTGGTAATGTTTTGCGGAAATCTCCTTCTTTCAGTTGAGTTATATCCAGGGTATTGGTCATTAATCCGCGTGCGAGGGGACTGAATGGAACGAAAGTTATGCCTAATTCCATACAGGCTGGAAGTATTTCTTTCTCTGCTTCACGGGTCAGCAAGGAATACTCGCTCTGCAATGCCGAAATAGGATGTATGGTACACGCACGTCGTAATGTGTTCGCAGAGGCTTCCGAAAGACCCAGATACTTTACTTTTCCTTCTTTCACCAGTTCTGCCATGGCGCCGACCATTTCCTCCAGAGGTACATTGGGATCAATCCGATGAGCGTAATACAAGTCTATCACGTCCGTATTTAATCGTTTCAGGCTGTTCTCAACAGCTATCCTCATGTGTTTGGGCGAAGCGTCAAAACCAAATGCATATTTATTTTCAACTCCGGGCATAAATCCGAATTTTGTAGCCAGGAATATCTTGTCTCTGTTTGGCTTCAAAACTTTTGCAATGAGTTCTTCATTTTTACCTGCTCCGTAAATATCTGCCGTGTCCCAAAAAGTTATGCCTAATTCAATGGATTTTTCGAGTGTTGCAATCGATTCCTGATCATTTGGCTCACCATAACCATGACTCATACCCATACAACCCAGGCCGATGGATGGTAGTTTAACATCTGTTTTTCCTAATCTTCTGTAAAGCATATGTATTTAGATTTAAAAATGAATAATGGTGGGTAAAGATGATTGTTCTTATGAAACAATGGAAGAAATCGTATTGTTTTTGAAAAAATGGGCCTGATTACTTATTGTTCAATGATCGTTTTGTTACACTTTTTCCATTAGTTGGGTTGGAAGGTATTTAAATAGAAATGCGATAACCACCCACCGTTTGGTAATGTAAGCAATTTTTCGCTTGTGACGGATTGCATTATAAATTTGAATGGCTGCTTTTTCAGGAGTAGACATCCAAAAAAACTTTTCTCCCTTTGCCATGTCGGTATGTACAAATCCAGGCCGAATGTCGGTGATATATACCGGAAGTGAGTTTTTTAATGCTTTAATTCGTAATCCCTGAAGGTAATTGAGTTGGAATGCTTTTGAGGCAGCGTATGCAGGAGCCTGATAATTTCCAAAAAGTCCGGCAATTGAAGTTATAGCAACCAGATGACCGTATTTTTGTCCTGAGAAATAATTAAATGCCCAATCGGCAATGGCTGTAAAACCACTGACATTGGTATCAATCGTATTTTTTTCAATATTAAAATCCAGCCTGTCATTTAAATCTCCTGTTCCGGAGCTGATAATAAGGATGTCTAACCCGCCTAATTCACGGGTAAGCTCTTCTAAATGCCCGGCAATGGAGGCTGTTTGGGCGATGTCGAAAGTTCGTGCTACAAAGCATCCAGCGTTTTCGACTATCAGTTGATCCAATAGCTCTGTTCTTCTCCCTGTAATTCCAACCCGTAAATCATTCTTTGCCAGCAGTGTTGCCAGACAGTTTCCAATCCCGGATGTTGCTCCCACAATGATTGCCTTTTTCATACAAATGAATTTACGGTAGTCTTTTATTGCAGCACCGGGAAATTAAAATCTTCCGGAATTAATTGAAATGATACAGGAAAACGATCAAAGCATCCAATGCCGTTTTCTTGTTGTCTTTAATCTCCATGGATACCTGGATTTCTGCTTTTGAGGTGCCTCTCAGGTTGATAAGTGATCGAAGACTGGCGCGTAATCTTACCTGGCTGTCAACTAAAACAGGCTGATTAAAGCGCAGTTTTTCGATTCCATAATTTACGGTAAGTTTCGAATTGTTGACTTCCACTATCTGATCCCACAAAAAAGGTAATACGGCTAAATTGAGATATCCATGTGCAATGGTTGTTTTATAGGGACTTTCCGTTTTACTACGTTCTGTATCTACATGTATCCATTGATGGTCCAATGTTGCATCTGCAAACAAGTTAATTTGATCCTGTGAAATGGTTATATAATCTGATACACCTAAGTCTTTTCCAATGTATTGTTCTAAATCATCAAAATTATTAACGATAATCTTACTCATTTTTTTTATCTTTGTAATGATTGTATAAGAAACCAGGCCTTATACAAGTTGGTTTATTTTGTGCAAATATACTTAAAAATTAGACTTTGTGAAAGAGATTAAGTGATTTTTAATAGGTAAATTCTTAGAATTTAGTTGGAATCTAATATCGGATTGAAACAAACAGGTTATAGCTTTCCAAATGTCCCGGTTTTCATAAATCGAATGACCAGCGTGATGACTTTTTTCCTCAGTGGCATTAATATATGCATGGATCTTACCGGCATTATTTCTTTTTCATTTCCCAGTATCGCTTCTTTTATGGTCACCGTACCATCATTATCATCCTTCATAAAAGGATTAAACCATGGCCTTTTTCCTCGTATTCCAACAATCAGACCGACTTCACATGTGGGTATTGGAAGATGGATAGCGTATGAACTTGAATCGGTACGCATAAGTTCTACATTTGGACCTAAATAGGATCTGAATGATGATTTGAAAAAGAAATCCGCCATTTCGGTCCCTTTGTTTGGAGGTGCCAGCATGATGAAGCGATGGATAAATGGAAAGCGACTTCCGGATTGAATATATTTATACATGGACCTCACTACCAAAGCTCCCATTGAATGAGTTACAAAAGAGACAGTATCAAAATTCTCAGCCTTTATTTTTAGATACAAATTGTGCCCGATGGTATCAATACATTCTTTAAAACTCGGGTATGTATAGTTTTCAGTGGAATATCCCTGTTGTTTTAATCCTTTGTTTATTTTATCCATTTGGATCGCTGTACCGGCATATCCATGGAGAATGTAAATTTTGTGAGTGGCTGCCAATGGCTGGATCAGCAGGGATAAGATGGAAAAAAGCATCAATGACTTTAAGTTCATTTTTTATTTTTTAGGAAAGTAAGGAAGAAAGATCGCTATTAACTAAAATCGTTGATTTCAAAAGATTATCGTTCTTTTACCGGAAAAGCCGGATTTTGTTTTGCAAAATAATGAACTATCTTTAAAATATTGAGGGGCTTTTCAATATCGCAAATTAAGTCTTTTCGTTCATATTTTTCGGGTTGAAATAATCCATTCGTTTTCTTTTCGTTTTTCTCCAATACATCCAATGCCACATGCCCTATGCTGATAAACAATGTAACACTATCTAAGAACCTTTTTTTATTTGCTGTCGGATATGATACCTGCTGAAGTAAAACAATCAATTCATTGAACATTCGAATATATAGTACCCTGATATTATTTATTTTATTTTCAGTAGTAACTAACGTTTGCACGCCATGTTGTAAATCTTTATAAACATCCAGCAAATCATTTTCAATCTGCCAGATGCCTCCTAATTTGTAAAATAAATTCTTTTCATGGCACGATAGTTCTTCCTTAAATGAACTCCGGTAAAACAGAACAGAGTTGCCACCTTTTTGAATTGTAATATCGAGTATCTCTTTATTGCCAATCTGCGAACCTGACTGCAGTTTACTTAAAACCTGAGCTTCATACACTTCGAACGAATATCTTTTTAACCGATCGGAATCGGCTGACTGATCAAGCGCTTTCAGGTAAAGGTTGAGTATTAATTTTTCAGAGGAATCGGCACCGGTTATATGCTGAGGAAATTGAAGAAGTGATTTGACATAACTTTCCTGCATTTCTTTTCTGTCAAAAAAATCATCAAACAAACCGGTTAATCCTCCAAGATAGGTAAGAGTAAGCCTTTCTTTGTCAGACATTTTACTCCCTCTGAGTAAACAATATGATTCGCCAATCATGACAGGTACTGCCAGGCCGTAGTAATCTGTTATTTTCTTGTAATCCTGTTCGTCTAAACTGGTGTCGTTAGTCAGTCTGGATGCTGCTATATCCGGATACAAAGAATTCAAAATGGTTTTCGTTTGAATCCTTAGATTTGAAGAAAGTCTTTTTCTTACAACCGGGAATATAAACAGGTTCCTGAGATAATTCAACATGTTTGAAAATCTTAGATTATTTTATGAGATATAAAATGGTATTCAAGGTTAGGTCTTAAATCGCTATGCCTGACAATTCTTCAACTCGTTGAGCAATATACTGTTTTCTTCCGGGGTGCCCACAGTGATCCTTAAACAGTCCAGGCATAATGAAACGGTATTTCGGTTGCGGACTACAATGCTTTTATTTATCAGGTATTGATAGACAGCATTGGCATCAGTTACTTTTACAAGCACAAAATTGGCGTCCGTAGGGTAGATGCGTAAAACTATCGGTATTTTTTGAAGTTCATCAATCAATTGAGATCGTTCAAGTAATAAGGTGTCAACCCATTTTTTTACCTGCTCTCCCTGTTGAATCGCTTTTAAGGCTTGTTTCTGAGTTAAAAGGTTGATGTTGTATGGGTATTTGATCTTATTCAACACTGATATGATTTCAGTCGATGCAAATGCCATGCCCAAACGGATAGCAGCACTTCCCCAGGCTTTTGAGAATGTCTGGAGTATAACCAGATTAGGGTATTGTGATAAAAACTCTGAAAAACTACCCTCTGATGCAAAATCAATATACGCTTCATCCAGTACAACGATTCCTTCAAATGCATTTAATAACGTTATGATTTCAGTCCGGTTTAAACTATTACCCGTTGGATTGTTGGGTGAGCAAAGCCATATTATTTTTGTATATATATTGGTTGCTGACAATAATTTATCGGCTGAAAACTGGAAATCATCATCCAGCAATACTTTCCTGTATTCCACATCATTGATGGAGGAGCAGACTTTATACATACCGTAAGTTGGTTCTATGGCTACCACATTATCTATACGTGGTTCACAAAATGCGCGGTACAATAAATCGATTGGTTCATCACTTCCGTTCCCCAGAAATATATTCTTAACCGGAATATTTTTTATTTTGGAAATCTGTTCTTTAACTTCCCATTGTAGTGGATCGGGGTATCGATTCAAAGGGGCATTATAAGGATTTTCATTCGCATCAAGATACACAGAAGCTTCTCCTTTGAACTCATCCCTGGCGCTGGAGTAAGGTTGTAGCTGACGGATGTTACCGCGTAATAATTTTTGTATGTCCATTTCTATACTGCTTTTTACTGACTTCTTTTCAATTGCGACGATTCAATGATGTTTATCATCCAAACTTCAAACTTCAAACTTCAAACTCCAAACTTCAAACTTCAAACTATAAACTATCTTCTGTGGCTGCTCATTCTCTCTTCAACTTCTCTTTCTTCATTTATTCTGACTTTCACGGCATTGGCATGTGCATTCAGTTCTTCACTTTCGGCCATCAGGATAATGGCGTTGCTTAAGTTAGTCAATCCTTCCTGGGTTATCTGCTGAAAGGTGACTTTCCGGATAAAACTGTCGAGGTTGACTCCACTGTAAGCTTTGGCATAACCATTGGTTGGTAAGGTGTGATTGGTTCCTGAGGCATAATCACCGGCACTTTCGGGAGTATAATTCCCTAAAAATACAGATCCGGCATTAATGATATTGGCAGCTACACCCAGGTAAAAACGGGTTGAAATAATCAGGTGTTCCGGTGCATATTCATTGGTCATTTCCACTGCTTCTTCCAGCGATTTGAGTAAAATAATCTTACTGTTTTCCAATGCTTTTCGGGCAAATTCTTTTCGTGGAAGTTGTTCCAGTTGTAATTCCAGTTGCTCCAGCACAGGTTCAATGATTCTTTCACTGACTGTCAGTAGCATGACCTGGCTATCTACACCATGTTCGGCTTGCGATAGTAAATCGGCAGCAATATAAACCGGATTAGCTGTTTCATCAGCAATAATTTCTACTTCCGAAGGTCCTGCAGGCATATCAATAGCTACATCCCTCAGGGATACCAGTTGTTTGGCTGCTGTGACATATTGGTTTCCGGGACCAAAAATTTTGTATACTTTAGGTACGGTTTCTGTGCCGTATGCCATGGCGGCAATTGCCTGTGATCCGCCTATTTTGAATATCCGGTGAATTCCGGCAACTTTAGCTGCATAAAGAACGGCAGGATGTATTTTTCCTTCTTTGTTTGGGGGAGTACAAAGGATTACCTGATTGCATTCTGCAATCTGAGCCGGTATGCCAAGCATCAAAACAGTTGAAAATAACGGTGCTGTCCCTCCGGGAACATATAAACCGACTTTTTCGATCGCAATGGCTTTTTGCCAGCAATAAACCCCGGGTGTTGTTTGTATTTCAGGCAATTCCTGTTGTTGTTCCGAATGAAATTTCCAGATATTTCGCCTTGCCATTTCTATGGCTTGTTTCAAGTTGACAGATACCAGTTTTTCTGCCTCTGCCATTTCTTCTTTCGTTACTTCGATGGCATCAATAGTGACATTGTCAAATTGTTTTGTAAATTCCTTTATTGCTTTGTCTCCGCGAACCCTGACATCATCCAGTACTTTTTGTACGGATTCAAATAACAAGGTACTGTCATACGACGGACGGGTAAGCAGAGATTTCCATTCTTCACGCAATGGATATTTAATAACTTTCATACGTTTCTGTTTTCTGAGTTTTGAAAATTAAAAAGATAGAACTAAAAAACTATTTTCAAAATGGGCATTGAATTTTACCTGAGGCTTATTGGGATACACACGTGTTATTTGCCGGTTTCCAGTTTTCACGGAATGAATCCCAAGAATCGAAAAGCTCTTTCATACTGTCGAAAACTATATCAGCCCCACTATCACTTAATACGGAAGGATCCAGCGGACCTGTATTAACAGCAATGGTAAATAAACCGGCTTTCGAGGCTGATTCAACTCCCAGGGGTGCATTTTCTATGACCACAACTTCCCAGGGTTTTAATCCCGATTTTTTTAATGCCATTAAGTATGGTTCAGGATGCGGTTTTCCAAACTGCACGTCAAAGGCAGTGACCATTTTATTCTTTTTAAATATGCCGGGGAAATTGCCGTCTAGGCTATCGATCAGACTGGGTTGGCCTGAACCTGTGACAACAAAGATATCTAATTTTTCGGACTTTAATTGAATTAATAAATCCGTTACAAATGGAATTTTTTCTGAATGTTTGAAAGTCTCAAACAGTTTGGATTTTAATTTATAGATGGTTTGTTTTTCAGCCTCAGTGGCATTCCTGCCATGTTCTTTGACAAATACCCCATCAATGGTTGACGAACCGGTTCGGCCTTCATTCAAATATGCTTCATTTTCTGTGAACGGAAGTCCCATTTGCTTTAATGCTGCCACCCAGGCAGAAGCATGGCTTCCCATCGAATCGAACAGCACTCCATCCATGTCAAAGAACACTGCTTTGGGATTAAATCCGGGGTATTTGTTCGTGTGAATAAATTTTTCTATTTGGTCTGTAAACATGTAGTTAAAATTTTCGACAAAGATACTTAAAATGTCAGTTAAAATAGTTCTTTTTGTCATACGATTTACCCAATATACATCCAAAACGTTTTTAAGGAAATATTGTTAGGGATATAGTATTTATTTTAGTTTATGTTTCGTGCTTTTAAACAAGATTCCTTGGTTTTATTTAAAAATGTAGTAAATTTGCATCTTGAAACCAGGCGGGGTGTGGCGCAGTAGGTAGCGCGCTACGTTCGGGACGTAGAGGTCGCAGGTTCGAGTCTTGTCACCCCGACACTTGATTTTAGGTGTATTTTTCCGTAAAAGCTAACCTTATAAAATGTATAATTTATATATTTTAGTATTTATAAGGGAGTTTTGGCATAATATTTGTTATTTAGGTTGAAAAACAGTAAAGTTATGAAAATTCGAATATATATTTTTTTAGGAATTATTGCTATTGCATTTGCTTCCTGTAATTTAAGCAACTCGTCAAACAATACTCCGGATATTTATTTTGTGACAAATCCTTTTATTAATAAGTCAGACACCTTAAACCGCTACAGAACGGATGAAGCAGCAGTCTATCGTATGGATACGATACATGTGGGTGATACGGTCACTTTTCGCATGTTATTCTGGGGCTATTCAAATAATCTGACTACCTGCAATGTTATTTCATCGGATACGAGCATTACCAAAATATTATTTCCTTCTAGGAATTCGTTGGATTCTGTTTTCTTATCCACGCAATCGGATTATTCAACCGGCAAATTTATATTTAAAAGTAAAATATCCAGTTTGTATTTACCGTTTAAATATGTGGCTAAAAAAGTATCTAATGATGTGAAAATAACGTTCTCGATTAGCTCTGATGCTAATTTTGATAATTCATCCAGCATGGGAAATAATTCAGCTTCTTTTGTACTAAAAACTCCCGTAAAACTGGCAATACATCCGGCTTTGGTTCGTAAATAACATACTTTTAGCATAAAAAAAACATCTGTAATTCAATACAGATGTTTTTTTTTACGCTATTTCAATGGATTTAGTTTATATCCTGGCTTTTATTGCTTTTGTTTCCGCTTCAAATCCAGGCTTTTCAAGCAATGCAAACATGTTTTTCTTATAAGCTTCCACACCCGGTTGGTCAAATGGATTTACACCCAAAATATATCCGCTGATACCACATGCTTTTTCGAAGAAATACATCAATTCACCTAAATAATATTCATTTAGTTTCGGCAATTCAACCTTTAAATTTGGAACGCCACCATCTATGTGGGCAATCATAGTACCCAATTCCGCCATTTTATTGACTTCATCCACTCTTTTGCCGGCAAGGAAATTTAATCCGTCCAGATTTTCTGCAGATGTAGGGAAGATTTTAATATTGTCACTTTCTTTGATTGAAATGACCGTTTCAAAGATCGTTCTTTCACCTTGTTGAATCCATTGACCCATGGAATGTAAGTCACTCGTGAAATCAACAGAGGCAGGGAAAATACCTTTGTTTTCTTTTCCTTCACTCTCACCATACAATTGTTTCCACCACTCACCGATAAAATGTAATTTAGGGTGAAAATTCACCAGGATTTCAATCCCTTTTCCATTTTTATATAATTCATTTCTCACAGCAGCGTATTGAGCAGCCGGGTTTTCTTCAAAAGGGGTTTCCAACCCGCAAACTGTTTCCATTTTCAGTGCACCGGCAACCAGCTGGCGAATATCAAACCCTGCAACAGCAATTGGCAGCAGACCTACCGGTGACAGAACGGAATATCGTCCTCCGATATTGTCATCAATTACGAAGGTTTTATAACCTTCCTGTGTGGCCAGGGTACGTAATGCGCCCCGTGATTTATCGGTGATGGCTACGATCAGTTTTTGAGCAGCTGCTTTACCCTGTTGATCTTCCAACTGTGTTTTTAATAAGCGGAATGCCAGGGCGGGTTCTGTTGTAGTTCCTGATTTAGAAATGGAAATTAATCCGAATTTCTTGTCTTTCAAAAGTTCCTGCAGTTCGTAAAGATAATCTTCACCAATATTCTGACCCGCATAAACGATGGCGGGTGAAGTACGTTTTGTTTGTAACCAGTCGAAACTGTTTGAAAGTGCGTCAATTACTGCTTTAGCACCCAGGTAACTGCCACCGATTCCAATGACCACTACCACTTCACAATTATCCCGTAGAATCTTAGCCGTATTTTCAATATCCGTTAAATGAGCTTCGTCAATGGATGAAGGCAAATTCAACCAACCCAAAAAATCACTTCCTTTACCGGTACCAGTATGTAAAGCAGTATTTGCTGCTGCTACCTGTGATTTGTATCCGGCTACATGCTGTTCGGATACAAATCCAAACGCTTTGTCAATAGACAGTTTAATGTTTTGCATATAAATAATAGTTTGATGTATAATCGTTAGTAATCAAATCTTTTCTGATAATCATTCCATATTGTTGGCAATTTTCACCAATTGTAAATCAATGCCTTTTAGTTAAAGATATTGCTTGAATACACCCTTTGTCTCCGTCAGCTGATGGATTGTGTAGCTAATATTTTCTTGCCACAAAGTCACAAAGTCTCTAAGTATCACAAAGAAAAAACAGTAACTAAACAACATTGAATTGTAATCCCGATAGCCATCGGGGGTAAATAAATAAATTGTAAATTATTTAAGTCTTTCCGACAATTTACGAATTTCCATGGTTGGTGAACATCGGTTATACAATATTTCAAACATTGAATCCACTATGGGCATACTGACCTGATAATTTTCATTTATTTCATGAATGCATTTGGTGGCATAATATCCTTCGGCAATCATTTCCATTTCTATTTGCGCTGTCTTAACCGAATAACCCTTACCAATCATGCTTCCAAACAACCTGTTCCGGCTAAACTTGGAATAAGCCGTAACCAATAAATCACCCAGGTAAGCCGATTCGTTAATATCACGATGCAACGGATTTGTGGCATTGCAAAAACGATTCATTTCCTGAATGGCATTCGAAACCAGTACTGCCTGAAAATTATCCCCGTATTTAAGACCGTGGCAAATTCCTGCAGCAATCGAATAGATGTTTTTCATGACAGAAGAATATTCAATACCCATGATGTCATCACTGATGGACGTGCGGATATAACTGGTGTTAAACCGTTGTGATACCATTCGTGCTTTCTCACGGGAAGTACAGCCAATGGTCAGATAGGATAACCGTTCAAGGGCTACTTCCTCTGCATGGCAAGGACCTGCAATGACTGCAATATTATCTTTTTGAACCCCGTAGATTTGTTCAAAATAATCGGATACGATCATATTCTCATCCGGTACAATCCCTTTAATGGCAGTAATAATAAATTTATTGTCGAATGAACGTTTCAGTTTTTTTAAATGCTGTTTTAAAAAAGGCGAAGGGGTAGCAAAAATCAATATCTCGGATGTGCGAACCAGTTTATTGATATCACTGGTAAAATGAATCCTGTCGGTATCAAATTTCACTCCGGTGAGATAAGAAGGGTTTTTGCTTAGCCGGATAAATTCATCAATTTGTTCCTGACGACGCATGTACCAATTGATACTGTCGGCATTTGTAAGTGCAATCTTTGCAATTGCCGTTGCCCAGCTACCACCACCAATTATAGCAATCTTACTTTTTTCGTTCATTTCTTATCTGTTATCAAATGTCCAACTTATAACAATCTATTCCCTGATCAAAACTCTCCCGATAGCTATTGGGACAACTCAATCAACTATTTCCCTGCTGCTTCAATCCACCGAGCAACATCTTCTTTGGTCGGATTCGTCAATTCCAGTTTGTTCTTTTTATTGAGTCCGCATATATCCTGATGGAATTTATTGGGGTTTAATCCTTTTAAATCTGCTATCATGACAATGCCCGCCTTTTGAATAACTGCAACCCATTCTTCAGGAATTCCCAGGGCTGTAAATTTCTCAGTTCCGTCTTTCTTTGCCGATTTCTCAGGTTTCATTTGAGGGAAGAAAAGGACTTCCTGAATAGCCTGTTGGCCAGTCATCAACATGACCAACCGGTCCATGCCAATTCCCATGCCTGAGGTAGGAGGCATACCATATTCAAGCGAACGAACAAAATCCATGTCGATAAACATAGCTTCATCATCCCCTTTTTCACTCAGGTTCAATTGTTCCTGAAAACGTCCCAGCTGATCAATCGGATCGTTTAATTCGGAATAGGCATTTGCCAGTTCTTTCCCGTTGATCATTAATTCAAACCGTTCTGTCAGTTCGGGATTGTCACGGTGGCGTTTACACAATGGACTCATTTCACGCGGATAATCGGTAATGAATGTGGGTTGAATATAATTCCCTTCACATTTTTCGCCAAATATCTCATCGATCATTTTTCCTTTGCCCATGGTTTCATCGGCTTCAATGTTCAAAGTTTTGCATACTTCACGAAGCTGAACTTCATCCATCCCATTGATATCGATGCCTGTATATTCTTTTATGGCATCGATCATGGTGATGCGTTTGAAAGGGGTCTTGAAACTGATGGTGACATCACCAACGACAGTTTCATTGGTCCCGTTTACATCCAAACAAATTTTCTCTATCATTCGTTCAGTGAAATCCATCATCCAGTTGTAGTCTTTGTAGGCTACGTATATTTCCATGGCCGTAAATTCAGGATTGTGTGTACGGTCCATTCCTTCGTTGCGGAAGTTCTTGGAGAACTCGTATACACCTTCAAAACCACCTACAATAAGTCTTTTCAGATACAATTCATCGGCCACACGCAAATACAACGGCATATCCAGTGCATTGTGATGGGTGATAAACGGACGTGCCTGAGCACCACCTGGAATGGATTGAAGGATCGGAGTTTCCACTTCGATATAATCCTGCGAATTAAAATAATCGCGCATGGATTGATATACTTTGGTACGTTTAATGAAAATGTCTTTAATGCCTTCATTTACCACCAGGTCAACATACCGTTGACGGTATCGTTGTTCAGGGTCTTCAAATGCATCGAAAGCAACACCATCTTTATATTTTACAATCGGAAGCGGACGAAGCGATTTGCTAAGAACAGTCAGTTCTTTCGTATGGATACTTATTTCGCCTGTCTGGGTGCGAAATACAAATCCTTTGATACCGACGAAATCACCTATGTCCAACAGCTTTTTAAACACTGTATTGTACATTTCGGGCTGCTCATCCGAATTGATATCATCCCGGCTGATATACACCTGAATACGTCCTTTAGAGTCCTGCAATTCAATGAATGAAGCCTTGCCCATGATCCGGCGGCTCATGAGCCGACCGGCTACACAAACATTTTTACCGATCATTTCCTCTGTAAATTCAGCTTTTATATCGGTCGAAAATGCATCGGTAGGATAAAGTGCGGCAGGATAGGGGTCAATGCCTAAATTTCGTAACCCGTCCAGACTTTGACGTCTGAACTGTTCTTGTTCGCTAAGTTCTGTGCTCATAATCTCTTTTATATTCAAATTACCGCAAAAGTACAAAAAAAGGATGAAAATGTAATGCATACGGTGTAATTCATACTCAACGTAACATTCGTACATTTAATTTTATAGGTTGAATGTTTCACTTTTTTTACGATCATCACCTTTTTATAAATTGTTAAATCTTCAAAAAATGGGAATAATGTCTTTATGCATGAATTATTTTAAATTTACATACTCAAAAAAAAATAAACGTCCGAACAAAAATGCTGTTTTCATGTTTATAAAAATAGAATTAATACAAATATGATTTTATTATTATAAATCATACGTGTTTGTACCCGAATCTGCTTATTTTAACTATCATGAAAAGAATATCAGTATTAATAGGATTGATTTTTTCGGTCATGATTGCAACGGCACAGAAAAGTGATCTTTCAAACTGGTCATTCACTGCTGAGTATGGTTTAAGCAGCCTGGATGGTGATGGCGATTCTTCCATTAAACAGGTATTCGGAGCATCAGTAGAATACGCTGTTTATCCTTTTGCCGGATTATCTGTTGACTATTATTATTTTCCATTGAGCGGAGCCACATTTTCAACAGATGTAAATTCTGCAGCCCTGAATCTGACCCTTAATATTAACCGGCTGTTATTTTCAAATACCAACGATAAAGTAATCCTGAAAGGATATCTGGGCTATGGTATAGCCAGGTATACCTCAAAATACTATGCCACTTCTACTTCTCCCAACTCAACCGTTACAGGTTCGGCTGCTTCATTCCCGGTAGTTGGTTTGTCCGTTGAATTCTACCTCACAGAATCACTCTCAGTAGGAGCAAAATCACAATTCCGACCCTTTAATGTCAACAACCTGGAAGGTGACCCCCGGTATAATTTAGACAATGTCTATAACGATAATGTTGTTGCTGCCACTCTTTATCTCCGCTTAAAATTACACTCAGCCAATTGAATTCCCCGTTATTTTTCCTGAACAGTCTTTTTCAAAAGAGCGCCATTTTTCCGCCCTGCGTAACCAAAAGCGATAAGAAACAAAAAGAAATTTTGAAGAACGGTATTTCGCCACAAAGTCACTAAGTTTCACTAATTATGATATTCAAATAAATCTTTCTTTGTGTAGCTTTGTGTCTTTGTGACTTTGTGGCAAGGGGAATTAGCTCTCATAAGAGCTTCCTATTCCGCTCTGGGGAACCAAAAACGATATGAAACAAACGAATATAAACGGTCAAATTGTAAATCGTAAATTGTAAATTGTAAATATAAAGGGTGCGTTTAACGAGCACTCATGTTCTTTAAATTCAGTTTTCACAACACGTCATGCCAGTTGTTTAAAAGGATGTTCGTATATTTGCATCCATAATGGTTGACTTACCCTGACCTAACTCTTCGCTGATTATTCCATCTTATTAAAAACGCTTGTTCAATATTCAATTATGAACGAATTAGAAACTCTGTTCCAGGATTATACCCATGAAAATTTATTGTCCAAAGTCGAATTATCGGCTTCGGGTTCAAATCGCAGGTATTTCAGGTTGGAAAGTAAAAAAACCTCTCTGATTGGAGTTGAAGGTACTTCCCTTGATGAAAACAAAGCTTTTATCGAAATGGCAACCCATTTCTTTGAAAGAGGATTGCCTGTTCCCCGTTTTCTGGCTCAAACAGCCGATGGAAAGTTTTATATTCAGGAAGATTTAGGCGATGTGCTTCTTTTTGATGCCATTTCCGAAGGCCGGAAAACCGGAGTCTTTTGTGAAGCCGAAAAAGTATTGCTGCGAAAAACAATGCATAAATTGCCTTCTATGCAGGTAACGGGTGCCAGTGACTTCGATTTCTCGATTTGTTATCCTCAACCCGAATTCAATGAACGATCCATTTTATGGGATCTGAATTACTTTAAATATTGTTTTTTGAAATCAACCGGTCTTGATTTCCAGGAAAATCTTCTGGAAGATGACTTTGTACGGTTGTCGGAAATCCTGTTACGGTCGCAAACCAACACGTTTATGTACCGCGATTTTCAGAGCCGTAATGTGATGGTGAAAGATGATGAGCCTTATTTTATTGATTTCCAGGGAGGAAGGAAAGGCCCCGTGTATTATGATGTGGCATCATTCCTGTGGCAGGCAAAGGCTCAGTATAATTCGGAATTGAGGGAAGAATTATTACAAACTTACCTCACAGCGTTAAAAGTGTTAATGCCTGTTGATGAGGCAGATTTCCGGATACAACTCAAGCATTTTGTATTATTCAGAACCCTGCAGGTGTTGGGAGCCTATGGATTCAGGGGCTATTTTGAAAAGAAACCCCATTTTTTGCAAAGTATCCCGTTTGCCCTTGAAAATTTACGTACTCTTTTACAGAATGAATTTTCAGAATATCCTTATTTGCTTCGTGTCCTGAAACAAATGAGCGAACTGAGGCAATTCCGCGAAGTATCACTCCGCAAACCACTGGTGGTGAAAATATACAGTTTTTCCTATAAAAAAGGAATCCCAAATGACGATTCAGGCAACGGTGGCGGTTTTGTATTCGATTGCCGGGCAGTGAATAACCCGGGTAAATATGAACGCTATGCCCATTCTACCGGATTGGATGAATCCGTAAAACTATTTTTGGAAGAAGATGGTGAAATCCTTACTTTTCTGGAACATGCCTTTGAGTTAATGGATACTTCTGTAAAACGGTATAAAGACCGTGGCTTTACAAATCTGATGATTAGTTTCGGATGTACCGGAGGTCAACACCGGTCGGTATACTCTGCCCAAAAAGCCGCGGAACATATCCATGAAAAATTTGGTGTGGAAGTTCAACTCATTCACCGGGAACAAAATATAGAGCAATTGTTTGAAGTCAATATTTAGTTGATTAGTTAATTAGTTAATTGGTTAATTGGTTCGTTTGTTGAATTAGTTGAACAGACAAAACGATTGAACAACTAATCTACTTATCGCCACAGAACACGGAACACGGAACACGGAACACGGAACACAAACCAAGTAAACCAATCAACCACCTTGAAAGCAATGATTTTCGCAGCCGGCCTGGGAACCCGCTTAAAGCCTTTGACCGATTCAATCCCCAAAGCATTAATTCCAATAGCCGGAAAACCATTGCTGGAGCATGTTATATTGAAACTGAAAGCAGCCGGTTTCACTGAAATCATTGTCAATATCCACCATTTCCCGGAATTGATACTCGACTTTTTAAAATCAAATAATAACTTTGGTATTCGGATAGAAGTGTCGGATGAACGCAATTTATTACTGGATACAGGGGGCGGAGTTCAGAATGCCCGTTGGTTTTTTGATGATGATAAACCATTTCTGGTACACAATGTGGATATCCTGTCGAATCTCGATGTGCGTAAATTGGTTGACGAACATATAAATTCCGGTTCAATGGCTACTCTGGTAGTAAGTAAGCGAGATACATTCAGGTATTTATTGTTCAACAACGATAACCGGCTTTGCGGTTGGATCAATGTGAAAACTGGTGAGACTAAACCACCCGGAATCGATAACATAACAGGTTACAACAAACTGGCTTTTGCCGGAATCCAGGTGCTTTCCCCTGCAATATTTAACCTGATGGAAAATTCAAATCCTGTTTTTCCTGTTATGGATTTCTATTTGTCAAATGCCCGGGATTTTCTTATAAAAGGGTTTACTCCGGTTGATTTTCACATGATGGATGTCGGTAAACTGGATGTATTGGATGAGGCCGAACGATTTGTAACCGGTTAATCATCCAGGAGCAAAGAACCAAGAACCAAGATCAAAGAACCAAGATCAAAGAACCAAGATCAAAGATCAAAGATCAAAGAACCAAGAACCAGGAACAAAACGCGGAACGCAGAACACGGAACACAGAACGCGGAACACGGAACACGGAACGCAGAACGCAAAACGCAAAACGCGGAACAACTCACCCCTTCAAAAGAAACAAATCCAGCAACGTCATGGCAGCCATTGCTTCCACGATGGGAACAGCACGGGGTAATACACAGGGATCATGACGCCCACGTGCTTCCAGTTCTACTTCCTTTTCATGAATATCCAGTGTGTCCTGTTTTTTGGAAATAGTGGCTACAGGTTTAAACAGTACCCGGAAATAAATGTCTTGTCCGTTGCTGATGCCTCCCTGGACACCTCCGGAATTATTGGTCTTTGTGGTAACGATATCATTCACTTTGATAAATGCATCATTCATCTCCGAACCTTTGAGGTTTACGCCCTCAAAGCCACGTCCGTAATCAAAACCATGAGTGGCATTGATGCTTAACATCGCCTGTGCCAGCCGTGCCTGCAATTTGTCAAAAACAGGCTCACCTAATCCTACGGGGACTCCTTTGATAACACAGGATATAATCCCCCCGATGGAATCGCCTTCCTCTTTCAACTGTTTAATATAGTCAATCATCTTTTCAGCTGTTGCCTGATCGGGACATCGGACAATGTTGCTTTCAATTAAACTTAAATCGGCTGTTTCATAATCAGACTCCATGGCAATGTGACCCACACGCGATGTAAAGGCTGTGATTTCAACACCCGATTTCCTCAGTACCAACTTGGCAATCGCACCGGCTACAACCCTTGAAGCGGTCTCGCGTGCCGAACTGCGTCCACCACCCCGATGATCGCGTATCCCGTATTTTTGCTGGTATGTATAATCGGCATGTGAAGGACGGTAAACATCCTTCAGCTTGTCATAATCCTGGCTGTGTTGATTTTCATTCCAAATGACAAAAGCAATCGGAGTACCGGTTGTCTTTCCTTCAAAGATGCCGGATAGAAATTCTACCGTGTCGTCCTCTTTACGTGGAGTTGATATATCCGACTGCCCCGGGCGGCGACGGTTTAACTCCTGTTGAATGAATGCTTCATCCAGTTCGATTCCCGGAGGACACCCATCCACAATACCCCCGATACCTTTCCCGTGGGACTCACCGAATGAGGTGAACGTAAATAATTTACCAATTATATTCGACATGTGATCAATGGATTGATGTATAATTTATGAATACTTATTACTTAAAACGCTGTTTGATGTACAAAGTTAGTTGAAAATATGAATTTTTAAAACAAATGTTTTAAATTCATTCTTTTTAGTGGGCTTAATCTGTCAAATATGTATTTAAAAACAGGATTTACGTTAGAAACAGGATGGGGTAAAGGGTTAGGTTATTTTAAGGTTTTCATTAGTTCCGGGGCTGTTTCCTTTTATTTTATACTGGCCGGGAATTATTACCAAAACCGGAATAAATCAACATTATTCAAGGAAAGGTTTTGTAGTTTATATCCTACAAAATGGAAGTTTATCGGTGATGTTTAGTTTATAACAAACATACCTGGAAAAAGCAAATGATAATTATCCTGAAATATAGTTTTAATGGATGAATTCATGGGGAATACCCGTAATGGCATTCAACATATTTATTTACGGGATTTTTTTTCAACGGAATTATAAACCCAATGCCCTGATCGGCTAACGGAAAAAAGTGACGTCTCGTTTATTTAATCAACCAATCAACCTCCCGATAGCTATCGGGACAACCAATTAACCAATCAACTAATCAATTAATTAACCAATTAACCAATCAACCTCCCGATAGCTATCGGGACAACCAATTAACCTCCCGATTGCTATCGGGATAACCAATTAACCTCCCTACAATGAAATGAAGTTTTTTTTCACAATTTTTATACCGGGCAATTCAGTGAGATATTCAGCAATTTCTGCAGGTAATGTTTTCTTATTTTATTCACTGCGTAATGTGACAAACCATACATAAAGCATACATAAACCATTCTAAAGGCATACTTATCCATATTTATATAGATATGGTTTATGAATGCCTTTAGAATGCTTTTAAGGAGCTTTCAGAAAATAATCTCCCATCACGCGAAGAAAATATTACGTACATGGGAAGTGTTTAGAAGGAAGTTGCAAGTAAAAAGTTAGTTGTTGTGACAATTGTCTCCAATCCACACAGCGTTCATTTTTTACTCCTCTTTTATTATCCTTTTATTTCCATTTTACTATCCTTTTATTTTAGCCGTTAAATTGTCCAGTTCGGCTCCATATATGGTCCATTATAAGTCCATATCTATATAGATATGGACTTATAATGGACCATATATGGACATATAATGGAGTATATATGGACCTATGAAAAACCGGAGTAAAACAATAATAAAACCACAACCGAAGAAAATGATTTATTACTCCTTGTTAGTGAGGGCTTCATGAGTGCGATCATATTGAATGAATATAAAAATGGATATTAAATTGCCTGAGCAACTTAATATCCATCCATATATTTTAAAGACTGGTTTATAACTGATTAGTTACAACCGCATCCACAAGCACCTACTTTTTCCTTTTTTTCTCCACAGTCACAGGCTTCATCGTTGCAACCACCTTCGCCACAACCACCTTCGCCGCAACCGTTTTCGTCACTACCGCAACCACAGTTTCCACCACAGCCACCGCCACCGGCTAATGCTGCTATTTCTTTTTCGGTTGCATCACGTACTTCAAGGACACTTCCTTTGAAATGAAGGTTTTCACCAGCCAATGGATGGTTTAAATCAACTGTTACGTGTGTATTAGTAATTGTAACTACCTGAGCATTAACCCGGTTGCCATCGTTATCCATCAATGGAACTACATTTCCTTCAAAAATCATTTCTTCATCCAGTTTACCATCAATTTCAAAAATGGCACGTTCCAGATCCAACACGCTTTCGTCATCGTATTCTCCGTAAGCATCTTCATTTTTTATAGTAAAATCAAATGTATCGCCTACTTGTAGTCCGAACAGGTTCTCTTCAAATTTAGGGAGCATCATTCCAGCTCCATAGATAAATTTTAAAGGTTCCTGCGTGGTAGCTTTTTCCATTAATTCTAATTCTCCTTCTTTTTCGCCATCCACGTATAATTCGTATTCGGCCGACACTGATTTGTTTGCTGTAATTTTCATTTTCTCTTATTTGTTTTTGTATTTAATTTTGCTTACTTGTATTCCAAAACCTGAGTTTCGGTATGTTTTATCTCTTAATAACTTAATACCAGGTAATATTGTTCGATCCGTAACCACTTTGTTTCGTATATTTCAGATCCTGAAGCATACTGGCATTTACTCCGAGCTTGAAATTATACGACTTGAACGTACCAAAAGGAACCATGCTGGCTGTCATTGTCCAGCAATGCAGATTGCGGATAATATTGACATTGGTATACGTGAATTGACTTGCCTTGAAATCATAAGAGGTACTGGCACTTATTTTCCAGTTGGTTGTCAGGGAAACATTACCTGAAAGACTTAAGTTGTGCGTAAATGCCATGTCATATTCCATTTTCTGCTTATTAAAATCAGCGGTGTTGCCGTACAACACAGAATAATTTATGGACAAACTCCATGGTATTGTTACTTTTTGATATCCATCGGCGTCTTTATCAATATCTTTTTTGTCTTTTGCTGCCCCGGATGTATCATCGGTTTTAGTCGGGAGTTTCGGATCAGAATTCGTCGAATCGGTTGTTTTGGTTTTCGATTTTTTCTTAAAGGTTTCGTTGTTAAACGTGTAACTGTAGGATGTACTTGTACCCAGAAACTTTGGAAATTTACCATCATTCCAACGGAGCCTGTTTACTCTGACAACATTACCTACGTTGTTAATGCTGTATTCATACGGATCAAAAGATCCGCTTAGGCTTAAGGTATAACTTTTCCCTAATTTTAACCGGAGACTGGCATTGAATATTTGCCATTGCATGGTATCAACGGCTAAATTATAACCACCACTGATCGTTAATGCATCGATTAAACTAACTTTTTTGAATGGATTTATCCCTGTTGTGTCTTTGTCGTTGCGAACTTTCATTTCCACATTATTACCCAGGGAGAAATTGATGACTCCCGACTTTCCGGCACCGGGCGTACCATACAGGCTGTTTTCATAATGTGAATACTGTACCAGCTGATCGTGTATAATCAGCGGATTCGTAATGTCGGGTAATGATTGGGTATACGAACCATAATATCCCCAGACAGGGTCACTAAAATCAGGCCGGTAGCTGAAACTAACGGAAGGTGTGAGTACGTGACGGATCTGATTCACCTTGTCCCCGAAAAGCGAACGTATGGGGGTAAAAAAACCATATATTTTAGTGGAAGCCGACAATCCCATGTTAAAATCATATACGCGGTTAAAGCCATTCACTGTATCAGTCTTGACTAACCGGGTGTTATTATCCCATGATTTATTGACCGACTGAAGGTACCATCGTTCCGTATACCCAAAATTTGGAGAGATACTGATGTATTTCAGCAAATTAAAAGTGGCACTCACGGGTATATTGTGTGACATACCGTTTCTCCAGTCCCTGGTAAAGGATGAATTTAATAATTTATTTTCTTTTGTATCGATGCTGTTGGCCAGGGAACCTGAATAGGACATGGAAATTTTTTCATACCATCGTTCTTTTCCGATGGGATTTTTCCGTTTAAAGGGGTAAATCCTGCTCATGGAAATGCTCAGATTCGGTAATGTTAAACTTATGGTGGAATCCCTGGTCCGTTGATTGACAAGCATACTTCCTGAAAGATTAAACGGGGAGTCGGGGAATCGTTGTGTAAAGGAAACACTGGATCCCTTGGTGTTTTCCGAATTTAAGTTCCCGTTATAGTAGCTGTTAATGTTGCTTCTGTTATAACCGCTGGTTGCAAAGTTAACCCCGGCAGAGAAGTTGAAAAAAGGATTTGCTTTGGTGTCCTGAGAATGTGACCACACAATGCTCATATTTGGATTTTTTTGATAATCAGGCAATCCTTTTTCACTGATTACGTCTTCGCGGTAACTGAAATTCAGGTTGCCGCTGTATTTATACCGTTTAACGTACCGGGATGTAGCATTCACAGCCCAGGTACCTTTGGTATAAATATCACCTTTTACTTCCAGGTCCATATAATCATTAATGGCGAAATAGTATCCACCGTTGATCAATCCAAATCCACGGGTCAATTCATCCACATAGCTTGGCATGAGGATTCCTGAAGAATATTTATCGGTAAAGGGGAAAAATCCAAAGGGAATAGCAATCGGCAAGGGTACATCTTCAATAACCAGATAAGCCGGTCCGGTGACAATGTATTTGCCGGGCTTTACTTTGCCCCTGGTAAGATCCAGGTAAAAATCAGGATGTTCATGGTTGTCGCAGGTGGTGTATTTTCCATTGGTCATGCATAAAATATCTTCACTTGTCTTTTTTGTTTTATCGCTGATCACATATCCTTCACCTTGTTTGGTCACTGCCTGACGGATAAATCCTTTTTTTGTCTTTAAATTATAGGTGAGTTCTCTGGAAGCGTATTCTGTTTTCCCTTCCGTAAATACAGGTTCTCCTATTTTTTTACCGATACTATCGGTTCTACCCCGGGCGAATATCAGGCTGCTATCCATTTTTACACGAATAAACTCAGACTTCAGTTCGATATTTTTATATTTGATATCGCTTTTGCCATGCAGAAAGCCGGTTCCATTTCCCAGAAACACGATTGAATCCTGGGCACTGTACACAATTTCAGCATCTATTTGATTGGATTTTTGATTTTTGACGTTTTTGCCGGAGAGAGAATCTTTTGAAGTTGAATCGTTTAACAAGGAAAGGCTGTCAACAACCTGGATTTTGTTGTCTTTTTTAACGGACACAGTTTTCCCTTGGCTGAAACCCAACATGGGAAAAGCTAACCATAATAATAAAAGCAAGTACGGACGTGCTTTGCTGAAATAAAAACGGTTACAGAGTTGCATCCGGGTTGGGCATGGGTTTCTAAATTAGGGTGCAAATTTAGTGAAAAAATGGTATTCTCTTTTACATATATCCTTTTTTTATGATTATTTTGAAAATTTACTCCTTCGATAGGCATTCAGAACAGGATAAATACATTACTTTTGCACAAAATACAGTTCTGTTTCCTTCTCTATAAGCCGGTTCGTTATGAAAGTTTTTAAAAAGTATATTATTACATTACCCTACTATATATTATTATCAGGATTTTTTATCTTTTCTCCCGTAAAGGCCCAGGATGCAAGGTTCACCGTTGTGCTGGATGCCGGTCATGGTGGTCATGATCCCGGTGCCATGAGTTCAACTTCCCGGGAAAAGGATATTAACCTGGCAGTAGTACTGGATTTAGGAGCGATTATTGAACAAAAATTTAAAGATGTCAGGGTGATCTATACCCGAAAAACGGATACCTACCTCACCCTGCAGGAACGGGCAGATGTAGTAAACGACCATCATGCGGATCTTTTTATCTGTATTCATACGAACGCTTCACTGAGCCCGGCTGCCTATGGAGCTGAAACTTTTACACTTGGACTTGCAAAATCACGGGCAAATCTGGATGTGGCCATGCGTGAAAACTCCGTAATCTTATTAGAACAGGATTATCGTAAAAAATATAAAGGATTTGATCCAAAATCGGTCGACTCTTATATTATGTTCGAGTTCATGCAGGATAAGTATATTGATAAGAGCATTGAATTTTCTTCCTCCATTCAAAAACAATTTGTCAGTTATTGTCAACGAACCGACAGAGGAGTGCGTCAGGCAGGTTTTTGGGTATTGCACCGTTCGGCCTGTCCGAGTGTTTTAGTAGAACTTGGCTTTATTTCGAATGCTTCTGAGGAAAGGTATTTAACTTCAGAGAGAGGTCAAAAAGAAATGGCAACGGGAGTTTTTAATGCTTTTGTTGATTTTAAAAAAGACCACGATAGAAGATCGGGTCGTCAGACAGCGGTAGTATCAAAAATTGAACAAAAGGATAAAAATGAAGAGCATACTGCCAAACAACCGGAAGCTGTTTCAGAGGTCAATCAACGTAGAGCAGACAGTGATTCCGTCATTAAGCGGAATAAGATAGAGACCAGTCACCTGAATCAGAAAAAAGAAGTTGCGACTCCTGTATTCAAGGTTCAGCTTTTTGTATCTAAGAAAAAGCTGAAATCCAAATCTGCCGAATTTAAAGGAATAACCAATGCGGATAGCTTTGAAGAAAATGGATTTAATAAATACACCATTGGAGATGAAACAGATTATTCAAAAATTGTAAAAATAAGAAAAGAGATAGTCCCTAAGTTTCCGAAAGCTTTTATCATTGCTTTTATTGGTGATAAAAAAATATCAGTGAACGAGGCTTTAAAAATGATCCGGTAATTAGCGGGATAGTTTAACAAACAACTTAAAACCAAAAAACCACAGAATGAAAAAGAAATATTTTACACGCGAAGTCAAAATAGGTATCATGACAGTTGTTGCCATTTTTGTACTCTATTTTGGATTAAATTATCTGAAAGGGATTGATATATTTTCACCCGTCACTTACTATTATGGGAGGTATGAAAATATTGGTGGGTTGGTTCCTTCTTCACCTGTTTTTGTCAAGGGATTTAAAGTTGGCCAGGTGGAACAAATCAAATATGATTTTTCCAAAAAAGAATCGTTTGTAATTAAGATTTCAGTGTCTAAAGATATTCAATTACCTGCCGATACCCGGATCGAGTTGTACGATGAAGGTATCATGGGCGGGAAAGCCATCCGGCTGGTATATGCACCCTTAATTGTTTCACAGGTGATGCATCAGCCCGGTGATACGATAGTAACAAACATAGGGGCTGGATTAATGGCTCAGATATCGGGTGACCTGGTGCCGAAAATTCAAAGTATTTCTATACAGGCTGACTCCCTTATCCGGTCAGTACGGGTATTAGTTGAAAACAAAAACCTGAGCAAAAGCATGGCTTCCATTGAACACACGACATCCGATTTAGCTGAGAGTTCGTCGCAATTGAAGAAAATGATGAAAACTGATGTGCCACACATTTTAAACAATGTCAATGATGTCACTACCGATTTCAAACAAATCAGCGGAAACCTAAAAAAAATAGACTATCAATCCACATTTGCCAGCATTGATCATACCATTGCAAACCTGAATTTAATATCTGAAAAAATGAATAGCCAGGAAGGTACTATCGGGATGCTTTTAAATAATAAAGATTTGTATATCAATCTGTCTAACAGTGCTTCCAATGCAGATAAACTGCTGATTGACCTACAGAAAAATCCAAAACGATATGTCCATTTTTCACTTTTCGGGAGTAAGACGAAATAGATTTCTTATTTACGTCAATTCTAAATAGTGATTCATGTAAAAAAAAAATCGTTTAAGAATTTTCACAGCCGAAACCTTTTGTTAACAAGAGTTTCGGTTTTTTCTTCCCCTTTTTTTTCAATTTCACTTACAATTTGTCAAAGTCTTTACTATCAGACATATTACAAAAATGTTACAATTAACTGTATGTTAATCAGACCAGTTACGTAAAGTTCTGATATTAATAAAGATGATAGATTGAATGATGTTCCAAAAATAATATGATTTTTTTATATCAGAAAAGTTTTAGAATTTTGTAGTGCTGAAACCAGCCCTTATTAAATTTGGTTTCATCAAAATGTTTTTATCTGTTTATTTTCCGGTATCAAAAAAATTTGAACAAAACAAAGATGTCCAACAATCACATTCAATTATGGAGTCGCTGCTTAAGCGTTATTAAAGACAATATCAGCGAAGTATCTTTTAGTACTTGGTTTGTACCGCTTGTAGCTCTCAAATATGAAAATAATATATTTGTATTGCAGGTACCAAGTCAGTTTTTTGTTGAGTATATCGAAGAAAAATACATTGATTTGTTGCGTATGACCTTATACCGTGAAGTTGGTGTGGGTACACGGCTTGAATACCGTGTCATGATTGATAAATCGAGTGGCCGTGGTACACAGATACCAAGTGCCGGAGAACAACAGAAACCGAAAGCTGTTGTGAACAATTCGGCTTACATGAATCCGTATCATAAGCCACAGTTGCCGGAAATTGATCCACAATTGAATCCGGCTTATAATTTTAATAACCTGATTGAAGGTAACAGCAATAAACTTGCCCGAACCGCAGGAATCAGCATTGGTAACGAACCAGGGAAAAATATATTTAACCCTTTGTTTGTCTATGGCCAATCCGGTGTCGGAAAAACCCACTTAGCCAATGCCATAGGGGTGATGGCGAAACAACTACATCCCGAAAAGAGAGTATTGTATGTTTCTGCCAATACCTTCCAGATACAATATACTGATGCTGTAAGGAGCAATACCGTCAATGATTTTTTAAATTTTTACCAGACAATCGATGTATTAATTGTCGATGATATTCAGGAATTTGCCGGTAAAACAGGAACTCAGAATACATTCTTCCACATATTCAATCACCTGCATCAAACAGGAAAGCAATTAGTACTGACTTCCGACCGTTCGCCAATTGTCATGGTTGGTCTGGAACAACGGTTACTTACCCGTTTTAAATGGGGCTTGTCGGCCGAAATAGAAAAACCGGATTTTGATTTGAGAAAATCAATCCTTCAGAGTAAGATTTACAGGGATGGCTTGGAAATAGAGGATGAGGTTGTTGATTTTATCGCTGAACATGTAGTGGATAATGTCCGTGACCTGGAAGGTGTGCTTGTATCTCTTCTGGCACATTCAACCCTGGCAGATATAGCTATTGATGTTACTTTAGCAGAAAAAGTAATCAGCCGGATTGTCAATATCACCAAAAGGGTAAATACGGTTGAAAAGATCCGCGATGTTGTTTGTGAATACTTCTCATTGTCAATTGATGCCATTTCAACGAAAAGCCGGAAAAGGGAAGTCGTTCAGGCCAGGCAGATTGCCATGTACCTGTCTAAGCAATTGACAAAAAGTTCACTGGCATCCATAGGAAATACGATTGGACAACGTGATCATGCCACGGTACTTCATGCCTGTAAAATCGTAAATGACTTAATGGATTGCGATAAAAACTTTAGGTCAAGTGTTCGTGAAATTGAAGAAAAACTGAAACGATAAATAAATTAATTGTTTGAAATACATTTAGTTATAAAAAATAAATCAAAAAGCTGCTATTCAAAATAGCAGCTTTTTTTTGTAAAATAACTTTGAAAAAAATCCATGTAATTAGAAAATAATGTTGTATTTTTACCGCCGAAATAAAAAATAAGATAACATGATATACAAATTCACAATACTAAACGATGAGGTAGATAATTTTGTACGCGTAATCAATATTGATTCGGAGGCGAAATTTATCGATCTGCATAATGCAATTCTCGATTCGGTGGGTTACGAGAAAAATCTGATGACGACTTTCTTTATCTGCTCCGATACCTGGGAAAAAGGCCAGGAGGTAACACTTGTTGAAATGGAATCCAGTTCTGAATACGATAATCTGGTTATGGAAGATACTACCCTGGAGGAATTGTTGGTTGATGAAAATCAAAAATTGCTCTATGTATTTGATATGATTTCTGAAAGGGTGTTTTTTATTGAATTAACAGAAATTATTCCCCGAAAAAACCTGGACAAACCGGTATGTATATCCTCTGAAGGAGAACCACCGGTACAAGTACTGGCCGAGGAGGGTGCACCGGTAGTCCCAAAAGAAAACCTGGATGAAAACTTCTATGGTGATGAAGACTATGAATTGGATGAATTGGATGAAGAAGGATTTGGTGAAATGAATTTTGATGACAGCAGCCTTTTCGCAGAAGATCCCAAATTCTAAAATTCTAAAAGATAGAAGATAAAGACAGAAAGTAGGCATTATTTTCTGTCTTTTTCTATAGGACCATTTACTCAAAGGCGACAGTAACTATTCATGAATAATTCAGGATCTCAATCCAACTCAACGAACTGTCAGCTTAAACGGCCGACTCTGATTGTATTACTGGGCCCCACAGGTGTTGGGAAAACCAATATCAGCCTGAACATGGCCGAACAATTTGGTTGTCCCATTATATCGTCCGATTCCAGGCAATTTTACCGCGAGTTAAAGATTGGTACCGCGGCACCATCAAAAGATCAATTAGCGCGCGTTAAACACTATTTTATAGGGTCTCATTCCATTCATGATGACTACAATGCCGGACAGTATGAAACGGATGTCATTCAATTGCTCGATAAACTATTCGAAAACCATGGGGTGGTTCTCTTGGTAGGAGGTTCCATGATGTACATTGATGCCATTTGCAACGGTATGGATGATATTCCGAATGTAGATGCTGAAACGCGTGCCTTTTGGCAAGATCAATACGCACTGCACGGCATTGAATTTCTCCGGGAAGAATTAAAACGGCTGGATCCGGTTCATTATGAGCAGGTCGATATTCAAAATCCGAAACGAATACTGCACGCATTGGAGATATGCAGTATGACAGGTGCACCTTATTCCGGTTTACGAACCGGGCAGAGGAAACTGCGGAATTTCAATATTATGAAAATCGGGTTGAACCGGCCGCGTCCTGAATTGTACGAACGAATCAATTTAAGGGTGGATGAAATGATGGCAGAAGGCTTGTTGCAGGAAGCGGAAAGATTTTATCCCTTTAAAAGCCTGAACACCCTGAACACGGTGGGGTACAAAGAGCTTTTTGCATATATGGATGGTACATGGACGCTCGATTTTGCAGTAAATATGATCAAGCAGGATTCACGTCGTTATGCTAAACGTCAAATGACCTGGTTTAACAGGGATAAAGAAATCAGGTGGTTTCATCCCGATGAACTTGAGTCGAAAATTGAATTATTAGTACAAAATATTGATTAAATGAAAATTACCGAACAAACATCCCTTTTACCCTACAATACATTTGGCATTGATGTCAAAGCCGACTTTTTCATCGAATATGATTCTGCAGGTGATTTGCAGGCTGTTTTACAATTAGAACCTGTCAAAAAAAATCAAACATTACATATTGGAGGAGGAAGTAATTTGTTATTTCTACACGATTATAAAGGTGTAGTACTTCATTCTGCCATTCATTCAATCAATAAAGTACAGGAAGATGAATTATTTGTCTATCTGGAGGTCGGATCGAGTGTCATCTGGGATGATTTTGTCGGCTATTGTGTGAAAAACGGTTGGGGAGGGGTGGAGAATCTTTCGCTTATTCCCGGTGAGGTAGGAGCGTCGGCCGTGCAGAATATTGGTGCGTATGGCGTAGAAGTGCAGGAAGTAATCGTGGAAGTGAATGCGGTGGAAGTTGATACTGCATTATTCAGATCTTTTTCGAATGAAGAATGCCACTACGGATACCGTGACAGCATCTTTAAAAATCAATTGAAAGGCAAATACATTATCACCTCGGTATTATTCAGGGTTCAAAAGAACCCGGTTTTAAGGCTACACTATCAACATTTGGAGGAAGAGGTATTAAAAACCGGAGCAGTTAATTTACAAAATATCCGTAATACCATCATTCAGATCAGGGAAAGCAAATTACCCGATCCAAAAATTATGGGCAATGCAGGTAGTTTTTTTATGAATCCGGTCATTTCGAAACAACAATTTCTTTCCTTACAGGCCATTTATCCTCAAATACCTCATTATTTCAATTCTGAGACTACTGAGAAGGTACCTGCCGGTTGGTTGATTGACCAGTGTGGATGGAAAGGCAAACGCATTGGAAATGCCGGTGTGCATGACAAACAGGCATTGGTTTTAGTCAACCTTGGCGGTGCAACAGGTGCAGAGATTGTTTACCTGGCAGAACAAATACAACAATCGGTCCGCGAAAAATTCGGCATTGAATTAAAACCGGAAGTAAATTATATATAAAGAACCCCCTTTATGGGCCAGGGGTTCTTCTTTTAATCACTTCTTCGATTACCTTCAAAGAATTTTCTATATCGAACAATACCTGTTCATTTGTGAATCGAATTACTTTAAGACTTAAATCCTCTAATTCATGCTCCCTTTCTTTATCATACAGATACTGCTCAGGAATATCATGATAACCACCATCAACTTCTATTATAAGTTTGGCTTTATGGCAGTAAAAATCTGCAACAAAATAAAGAATAGGATGTTGTCGTTTGAATCTTACATTTAAATATTTTAAATTATCCAGCTGGCAACATAGAAATAATTCGGCTTCCGTTTGACGATCCCTGAGTTTACTTGCAAGTTCAAAAAGTATGGGCAATGCACCATAAAACATGTTTGAAGAACGCCCGACCCTTAAAGGGGAGTAAGAGTTACTTTCATGCTGTAAGCTTCTCTCATTCGTTTTCATAATATTAAATTTATATTACAAATCCAATTTCACATAAAGCAAGGCTCTTATCTTATCCCCCGCCATTTATCCCGATTTATCGGGAGGTGCCAGGGATTCTTCTTTCTCTTCCCCCCTTTAGGGGTCGGGGGTTCTTTTTTATTTAAATATCTGCCTTTTATTCAATTCTGTCCTGTATTTCTTTGCATTTACCTGATGTTCTGCCCAGGTAGCCGCAAACTTATGCTTTCCGTTTAACGTTTCGGATGCACACATGTAGATATATTTGTTATGTGCATAATTCAACACCGCGTCAATTCCGTTCGGTGTAGCCACGCGAATGGGCCCGGGTGGTAATCCGGTGTTCAGATAGGTGTTGTACGGGGAGACGGTACGCAAATGGCCAAAAAGCACCCTTTTTATAGCGAAATCACCCAGTGCAAATTTGATGGTTGGGTCAGCCTGCAAAGGCATACCTGCTTTCAGTCGATTAATGTATAGACCTGCAACCATCGGACGGTCCTCTTTATTATTTGTCTCTTCTTCCACTATGGAAGCCATGGTACTTACTTCGGAAAGTGTGAGTGGTATGGCAGCAGCTTTTTGTTTGCGCTCTTCGGTCCAGAAACTGTCGTATTCTTTATTCATTCGTTTAAACAACTCTTTGGCATTCAGATTCCAGAATACTTCATAGGTATTTGGAACAAAAAGGGATATGGAAGTATACGGATTTAAATGATAAGTTGACAGGAATGCCGTGTCATTCAATAGTTTCAGGATACTGACAGAATCAGCCATCAGTTGGGATCCTAACCGCGCGGCCAGTTGTTCCTTGGTACGGATATTATTAAATGTCAGTCTGACGGGTGTTTGCCTTCCACTGCGCAACATACGCACCAGTTGAAAATTATTCATGCCTGCATTCAGGGCATATCGTCCTGAACGAATCTTTTCACCGTATCGAAGGAAACCTGCTACCTGTTTAAACGAGGACATGCTAAGCACATTGGCATCTTTTGATAAAAGGGTAGTAACATCGTTAAACGTGCTGCTGTCGGGAATGCAAAGAAAAGCTTTCTCTTTATTTGTCGGAAAAATGTTCGGAACGAAGAAGATCGCAACGAAATAAATGAAAATTGCCAACACAACATAGCCAATCCATTTAATTGGTTTACTAAGTCCTTTTGACTTCTTGTTTTGTTTTGCTTTTGTAGCCATAATTCAAAGGGGTAGATTACTGTTCAATTGAACTGCAAAAATACAATTTTGTTTTGAAATAACTAAAAGGAATGCCGGATACAATTTATTTAATACCTTTTTTTAAGTCTAAACTACGGAAAATCAATCAATAGTTAATTGCCAACCGAAAATTATGATTCCTAAATTGAAGAAATGGTTTTGATAATCGAAAATTCCTTCTTATATTTGCACCCGCTAAAGCAAAAGTCAGGAAGTTTGGGTGAGTGGCTGAAACCACCAGTTTGCTAAACTGACGTACGGGCAACCGTACCACGAGTTCGAATCTCGTAGCTTCCGCTAAGACGTCGAAATCCTATGGGTTTCGACGTTTTTTCATGTAATGCTATAAACTTCTTCCTTCGAATAGTTATCAAATTAAAAAGTTATATAAAAATCCAGTCTAATCTATATGATTCCAGTTTTAACAAATTACTTTCGTGCTCAATTTAACAAGCTTAATATTTTTGTATTATGAATCGCAGTATTTTCACGCTATTTCTACTCCTCTTTTTTTATTCCAATACCTTTTCAGAAAATTCGAATACTTCCTTTATCGTTAAAGGACAGGTCATGGATTCAGTATCCAATGTTTCAATTCCATACACCACTGTTTCAGTATCTACCCCTGATAAACCTGCTGTATATACAAAACGGATATCATCTGGAGTAAAAGGCGATTTTGAACTGGCTATAATGAAACCCGGGAATTATTTCCTGAGTTTTGAGTCGGTAGGTATGAAAAAACTGGTAAGAAGTATTTCTATCGGTAATGGCATGAATAAGCTCGATTTAGGCAAAATATCGATGACAGTATCCGAACAGAAACTATCGGGTGTGACTGTAGTAGCCAACAAGCCTCTGATAAAAGTGGATCTGGATAAAATCAGTTACGATACCAAATCCGATCCTGAATCGAAAAGTTCGAATGTGCTCGAAATGCTGAAGAAAGTTCCGATGGTTACCGTGGATGGTGAGGACAATATACAACTCAAAGGTTCGTCGAGTTTTAAGGTGTATATAAACGGGAAACCTTCGAATATGACAGCTACCAACCCTTCCCAGGTGTTGAAAAGCATGCCCGCTTCGAGTATCAAAAATATTGAAGTGATCACCGAGCCAGGTGCAAAATATGAAGCTGAAGGGGTGGGAGGGATCATAAATATTGTTACCGAAAATGCCATGGCCGGATATACCGGAACTGTACAGGCAGGTGTTGATAGCCGTGGAGGTTACAATAGTGGAATCTATTTCTCGACTAAAAGAGGAAAACTTGGATTTACTGCCAATATAAATTATAACGACAGGGTGGATCCCGGGCGGATTACAGATTTGTTCCGTGAAAATGTGTCAGGCAGTTATGGTGGAAAATACCTCAATTTAACTTCAAAGACCGACTCCCGGTTTAATTTCTTTTATGGAAACCTGGAAGCAAGTTATGAAATTGATTCGTTGAATCTGATTAGCCTGACCATCGGGGGGCACAATGGAGGAAACCATTCTACCGGTAATACTATGTCGGTAACTTCAGACGATCAACGTAATACACTGAGTGCTTTCAACCAAAATACCGATGGAACGGGTACCTGGGGTGGCGAGGAACTATCGCTTGACTATCAGCGCTCGTTTAAAAAGCCCGATAAATTGCTGACATTCTCGTATAAACTTGAAAATACTCCCAACAATACAAATAACCATACAACCTTTGACGGGATTGTGAATTACCCGAATTCCGAACAAAAGATTGCCAGTAAGGCACAGGGAAACGAACATACTTTTCAGGTGGATTATGTCGAACCCTTTAATAAAATTCATGTCATGGAAATCGGGGCCAAGTATATCGTCCGTTTAAACAACAGCGATAACCTGTATCAAACGTACAATGATACCATTGGCAATTGGGTGAATACTCCCGGACGAAATATCAACGATATGGAAAATACACAACAAATTCTCGGAACGTACGGAAGTTACACCCTCAAACTCGATAAGTTCAGTTTTAAGGGTGGAATGCGTTTTGAATATACCAATTCCATTGTTGATTTCAAACAGAATCCCTCCCAAAATTTTAAAGTGCCGTTTAGTAATCTGGTGCCATCATTGAGTGCAAGTTACAAACTGACCATGACTTCAAATCTGCGTCTATCCTACAACCAACGAATCAACCGTCCGGGTATCTGGTACCTGAATCCGTTTTATGATGATACCAACCCACAGTCGGTGACTCAGGGCAATCCGAACCTGAAACCGGAAGTAGGTAATTCATTCTCCCTGAATTATGGTAATTTTTCACAGAAACTGAATTTTAATGCCAACCTGTTTTACTCCTTTACGAATAATTCGATCGAAAACATAAGCAAATTATTGGAGAGTGGAGTTGTTTATACAACCTATGATAATATTGGTCATACAAATAATGCAGGTATCAACATGTATGCCAGCTGGCAGATGAGTAAAATGCTCAGGCTACAGGGGAATGGAAGTACTACCTATTCGCAATTTAAAACAAATAACGGGAGTAGCTTGGAAAACAGTGGCTTGAGGTATACCTTCTCAGGAAGTGCTCAGTTTACATTGCCTAAGGACTGGAAATTAAACATGACTGGAGGGTATTTTTCTTCCGGGGTCTCCTTGCAGGGAACAAGTCCTTCATTCCATTACAGCGGTATGTCGATTGGACGTGATTTTCTGGATAAAAAACTGAACGTGTCTGTCCGGATACAAGAACCTTTTGAAACAACAAAAAAAATGAAATTTACCACGCACACTGATATGTTCTTCCAACAAACATATATGACTTTAAAAGGCCGGTTTATAGGAATGAATGCCAGCTACCGGTTTGGTGAAATGAAAGCGCAGATTAAAAAAGCGCAACGTGGAATAAATAATGATGATGTAAAAAGCGGAGAAGGCCAATCGGGTGGGGGAGCCCAATAAACGGATGTTAGTTTACTGATTGAAGTATCAACCTGATTTTTTTAAATGCTGTCCTATAAATGAGGCCTGTTTTTATACAGGTCTCAGGTCATTCTGGTGACCACAATTTTTGTTTTCCGTTCATTCTGTGTGATATGTGTGCAACCTTGCTCAAAAATGCGTATCTTTGCATCATATTAAAATATTTTCAATGAGATTTGACGAACTACCACTTTGCGATGCCGTATTGGACGGATTGCAAGCCATGAATTTTAAAGAAGCCACCCCGGTTCAGGAACAAACCATACCAGTAATACTTCAAAAACGCGACGTAATTGCCTGCGCTCAAACCGGAACTGGAAAAACGGCAGCCTTTATTTTGCCTTTATTGCATAATTTACAGGCTGAGTCACATGACGAAAACTTTGTGAATGCCATCATTATGGCTCCTACACGTGAGCTGGCACAACAAATCGACCAGCAAATGGAAGGTTTTTCATATTTCACCTCCTTTTCGTCGGTAGCAGTATACGGGGGAAATGATTCACAAGCCTGGGATACCCAGCGCCGTGGATTGCAAAAGGGTGCCGATGTGGTGATTGCCACTCCCGGACGTCTTCTTTCGCACATCAACCTGTACGACATAGATTTTTCACACGTAAAATACTTTATTCTTGACGAAGCCGACCGCATGCTCGATATGGGATTCTTTGATGACATCATGCAAGTGGTGAATCGATTACCCAAAGACCGTCAGACAATCATGTTCTCGGCTACCATGCCTCCCAAGATCCGGTTACTCGCCAAAACGATCATGCACGATCCGTTTGAAGTGAAAATTGCCGTATCACGTCCGCCCGATAGCATCATGCAAACAGCCTATATTTGTAATGAAGGACAGAAGCTGGGTATCATTCGTCATTTGTTTGTAGAGCAAACAGCCAATAAAGTGATTATTTTCTCAGGCTCTAAACTCAAAGTAAAAGAATTATTCAAAACTTTCCACCAAATGGGACTCTCAGTGGGTGAAATGCACTCAGACCTGGATCAGGTTCATCGTGATCATATCATGCATGAATTCCGCAACAACCGTGTCAACATACTGGTGGCTACTGATATTGTATCACGCGGGATTGATATTGATGACATTTCATTAATTATCAATTACGATGTCCCTCATGATGCGGAGGATTATGTTCACCGCATTGGACGTACTGCCCGTGCCAGTGCTAAAGGGATGTCCATTACATTTGTTTCGGTGGAGGAACAGTATAAATTCAAGCAGATTGAAGAATTTCTTGAAAAAGAAATTTATAAAATCCCTATGCCCGAAGAGTTGGGAGAATCTCCGGAATACAATCCTGAAAAGAACAAACACTTCAAAAAAACCTTTGCGAAAGGTAAAGGATCATTTCAACGAAATAAAATCAGAAGATAATTTTTATTCTTTGGACTTTTCCAAATATTCAAATTGATTAACCTCCTGATATTTTAATGACTCCCAATTATTAAATAATTCTACCACACAACTAAAAGAGCCATGATGTATCATGGCTTTTTTGGTTGAATAGTGTCAGGGTATTGGTTTCTTTTCGTTCATTCATCTGATCCTTTCAGAATAATTGCCATAATAAAATCAGTTATACCAAATCAGTAGCCTGAAATTGTTAGTTTTAGTCAATTTCTAATTGAACCTGATTATTAATTTTCAGGATGATGCCTCAGATTAGTGAAACTCTGATCAAATAATTGTTTCCCTTCATTCCGCAAAACCACCGGTTTCAGTTTCTGAGAAATATCGTAGGACACTTTGAGAATAATCATATTAGTAATGTACATAAAATAATTACTGAAACTTTAAACTAATATCTTTTATACTTGAAAGACATTGTAAAATGTCCCGGTGCCTGTTGTTTCGATTTTTGGATAAAGCTGCATAAAATAATTTTGAATGAGGTTTCGATTTGAATATTAACATGAGCATTTTGATTGCCATTTTTTTTTCGGATATTACTTAAAACAGTTTGATCTAAAAATATTTACACTCACTAAAAAGAATTCCTGATAAAATCTGATTGCGTAATTTTTTTGATAATAAAATAACTAACTAATCCGGATAACGGAGATAATCATATCGGTAATTTTCCGGTATCATTGGGCTAATCCAATCCGTTATAATTTTTCAATATCTGCTGCGATACTTCATTTACATGCCTGAGAGTTTCAAAAATTGAAGCAAACGCTACAGATAGTTAAATTCTATTAGCCATAATAAAAACTTTATGTAACTTTGCAGGGAATTCAATTCCCTGCAATGACTGACAGTTTCCCATATCCACTTCTTTCAAAAGAACAACTTATTGAGCAGATAAACCTTCTTTCAACGGAAAAGATCCCTTTCCTTTTTATGATCAATTACAAGGCCGATCAGGGATATATCATCGAAGAGGAGAAGCTGGACGAAAATTATATCCGTTTTCAATTTGAATCAATTGCCGGGTCACTTGATAGTAAAGCTGTTAGATTATCAGCTAAAAAAAAGGCCTTTCTATGGGATATTCATCCGTTGAGTCTGAAAGATTATCAATATAGATTTGATTTTGTTCAATGCCAGATACATCTTGGGAATTCATTTCTGGTCAATCTGACGCAATCTACTGAAGTGAAAACCAATCAGACTTTGTTGGAATTATACAATCAGAGCAGTGCCAGGTATAAAATCTGGATGAAAGATTCTATGCTGGTATTGTCACCAGAGACTTTCGTTCGCATAAACGGACAAACCATTTCCTCTTTTCCAATGAAAGGGACTATTGACGCCTCTGTGCCGTTTGCAGAAGAGCTGATTCTGAATGACCCTAAAGAAATGGCCGAACATGCTACTATAGTTGACTTGATTCGTAATGATCTTAGTCTGGTGGCAGATAACGTGGAGGTAAAACGTTACAGGTATATTGAAAAAATCAAAACGAATAAGCATGATTTATGGCAGGTCAGTTCGGAAATTACAGGAAGATTAACTGATAAATACTGTAACCATCCGGGAGATGCTTTATTTGCCATGCTCCCTGCCGGTTCTATTTGTGGTGCCCCAAAGGCAAAAACACTTGAAATTATTCAGCAAACGGAAGGGTATGAACGAAACTTTTATACCGGAGTATGTGGTTATTTTGATGGTCAGAATCTGGATTCGGGAGTCATGATCCGGTTTATTGAACAGGACGGTGACAGGTTGGTGTTTAAAAGTGGTGGTGGAATCACTGCTCAAAGTGACTTAATAAAAGAATACGAAGAACTAATTCAAAAAATATATGTGCCTGTTTGTTGAATCCATACAATTGAATAACGGCGAATTTAAACGCCTGAAACTGCATCAGGACCGGATCAGAAGAGCAATGTCGGATTATTATCCAACACAAAACCCTTTTGATTTGGTACAGGTTTTAAGCAGCTTGTCTTACCCTCATGAAGGATTATACAAGTGCCGTATAGTATATGACACCGAAATTCGCAGCCTGGAATTCATACCTTATATCAGACGTGAAATTCACACCCTGCACCTGGTTGATACAACCATGGAAAGTACACCGTATAAGAAGGAAGACCGAAAACAGTTGAATGCTGCATTTGCCTTGCGGGGTGAATGTGATGACGTTATCCTGGTGAAAAATGGTTGTTTAACCGATTGCTCCTTTGCCAATATCGCACTTTTTGATGGAATGAATTGGGTTACACCTCGTATTCCCCTGATTTATGGTGTGAACCGCGCTCAACTTGTTGAACAGGGCAAACTAAAAGAAAAAGACATTTTACCATCCGATCTGGTGAACTTTAAGCGTGTTTCACTGTTTAATGCTATGAATGAGTTTGGAAGTATTGAATTGGATATTTCATCAATCCGACTATAAATATATGAATATAGCAAATAATCTGTTCATTTTATTTTGAATTGTAAGATAATTAATCAAAATATTTTCACTTTGTATTTGCAGGTTAAATAAATTGCAGTATCTTTGCAACGTTTTTAAGAATAAATGATGAACAAAAATTACGTACATATTCTCCTACTCGGTATTATTATTCTCTTGCAAAACAAGTAGAAGTGAGTATGGTGTGTAGTAAAATACAATAAATAGAAATAGCCTTTCTCACTCCGGTGCGAAAGGCTTTTTTAATAACCCCCGACCCCTAAAGAGGGGGGGCGATCAGTAAAAAAAGGTTTTTTTGAAAAGAATAAATTGTAAAAACTAATTTCTTCTTCCCCCTTTGGGGGTTGGGGGACTAAATTAAGCAATAATATGGATAGATTATTTATCTTTGACACCACATTGCGCGATGGCGAACAGGTTCCGGGTTGCCAGTTGAATACCATCGAGAAAATTCAGGTAGCGAAAGCTCTTGAGATATTGGGAGTAGATGTGATTGAAGCAGGTTTTCCCATTTCAAGTCCGGGAGATTTTAAATCGGTCGTTGAAATATCAAAAGCGGTTACCTGGCCTACGATATGCGCCTTAACACGGGGAGTTCAAAAAGATATTGATGTTGCCGCAGAAGCACTCCAATATGCCAAGAACAAACGAATTCATACCGGAATTGGTACGTCGGATTTTCATATCAGATACAAATTCAACTCCAATCAGGAAGAAATACTGGAACGGGCTATTGCGGCGGTGAAATATGCCAAAAAGTACGTTGAGGATGTGGAGTTTTATTGCGAAGATGCAGGACGTACCGATAATGTCTACCTGGCACGGGTGGTTGAGGCTGTGATTAAGGCCGGTGCAACCGTAGTCAATATCCCGGATACCACAGGCTATTGCCTGCCATGGGAATTTGGAGACAAAATAAAATTTTTGATGGAAAATGTAAAAGGTGTGCACAATGCCATCATCTCCACGCATTGTCACAATGATCTGGGAATGGCTACAGCCAATACCATATCCGGGGTATTAAACGGAGCACGCCAGGTGGAAGTCACCATGAATGGTATTGGCGAACGTGCCGGTAATACAGCTCTTGAGGAAGTGGCCATGATTTTAAAGTGCCATAAGGGATTGAATATAGAAACTCATATCAATACCCAAAAGATTTCTTCAACCAGCCGGTTAGTATCAAGCCTGATGAACATGCCGATTCAGCCGAACAAAGCCGTTGTAGGACGAAATGCTTTTGCTCATTCTTCCGGAATCCATCAGGATGGCGTATTAAAAAACCGGGAGAGTTATGAAATAATGGATCCTAAAGAAGTTGGCATCGATGAAAATTCAATTGTACTGACAGCCCGAAGCGGTCGTGCAGCGTTGAAGCATCGCCTGAGTTTATTAGGTCTGGAAGTAGAGGGCGAAAAAATTGATGCCATTTATGATGAATTTTTGAAACTGGCGGATAAAAAGAAAGATATAAATGATGACGACATTTTATTGCTGGCCGGAATGGAACGCAGTGAAAAGCAACGCATCAAAATCGATTATTTACAGGTGACTTCGGGAGTCGGACTAAAAGCTGTTGCAAGTATAGGATTGATCATTGCGAATGAAAAATTTGAAGCTGCTGCTTCGGGTAATGGTCCTGTTGATGCTGCCATAAAGGCGTTGAAGAAAATAATTAACCGCAATATGAATTTGCAGGAATTCACCATTCAGGCTATTAATAAAGGAAGTGATGATGTTGGTAAAGTGCACATGCAGGTTGAACACGAAGGTGCCATTTATTATGGATTTGGTGCAAATACTGATATTGTGGCTGCTTCAGTGGAAGCTTATATCAATGCAATCAATAAATTTGTAAAATAAATGATTCTGTTTTTATAGTGATTTTTTGCCTGAGAGTTTATATAAAATTTAAATAATTAATTAATCATCTATAGCTGATGCATGAAACTGTACCAACCTGTTGTCCGGTCAGCTTATACAAAAATAAAATATGAAAAAAACGTTATTTGATAAAATCTGGGATGCCCATGTGGTATCGACCGTTGAAGAAGGTCCTACCCAGTTGTATATCGACCGAATGTATTGTCACGAAGTGACCAGTCCGCAGGCATTTGACGGATTGCGTAACCGTGGATTGAAAGTCTTTCGTCCGGAACAGATAACCTGTATGCCAGATCATAATATACCGACCATTGATCAGGAAAAACCGATTGAAGATCCGATTTCTAAAATTCAGGTAGATACCCTGACCAAAAATGCACGCGACTTTGGGTTGACTCATTATCAAATGGGAAACGAGAAAAACGGAATCATTCATGTAGTAGGACCTGAAAACGGCTTATCATTACCCGGAATGACTCTGGTGTGTGGTGATTCACATACTTCAACACATGGTGCTTTAGGGGCAGTAGCCTTTGGTATCGGAACCAGTGAAGTTGAAATGGTGCTGGCTACACAGTGTGTATTCCAATCGCGTCCTAAAACCATGCGAATCAATATTAACGGGAAACTGAATCCCGGTGTTACTTCGAAAGATATGGCGCTCTATGTCATTGCGAAAGTCACTACCGGTGGTGCTACCGGTTATTTCGTTGAATATGCCGGTGAAGCAATAGAAACCTTAAGCATGGAACAGCGGTTGACCGTATGTAACCTGTCCATTGAAATGGGTGCCCGAGGTGGTTTGGTTGCCCCGGATGACATCACTTTTGCGTATCTGAAAGGTAAGGAATTTTCACCGAAAGGGGATGACTGGGATAAAGCATTGTCCAAATGGAAAGCATTGAAATCGGACGAAGGGGTTGTTTTTGATAAAGAAGTAACCTTTGATGCTGCCGATATTGAACCGATGGTAACCTATGGAACTAATCCGGGAATGGGAATGGGAATTACCGATTCGATACCTACGCTGGATAGTATCGATGCCTCCAGTCAGATTTCATTTGTGAAATCCCTGGATTATATGGGATATAAGCCGGGTGAAAAGTTAATGGGTAAAGCCATTGATTACGTTTTTCTGGGAAGCTGTACGAACGGCCGGATTGAAGATTTCAGAATTTTTGCGGATTATGTAAAAGGGAAAAGAAAGGCAGATAATATCGTGGTATGGCTTGTTCCCGGATCATGGGCAGTGGATAAACAAATCAAGGCGGAAGGACTGGATAAAATACTCACAGAGGCGGGCTTTCAGCTGCGTCAACCGGGATGCTCTGCCTGTCTGGCTATGAACGATGATAAAGTACCTGCTGGGAAATATGCCGTTTCAACATCTAATCGTAATTTTGAAGGTCGTCAGGGTCCGGGTGCCAGAACTATTTTAGCAGGTCCGCTTGTTGCTGCTGCTGCTGCCGTTACCGGAAGAATTACTGATCCAAGAATTTAATTGTAGTCAAAGGAAAAAATGGAAAAATTTATAACGCTTACTTCAACCATCGTGCCACTTCCGATTGAGAATGTGGACACCGACCAAATCATACCGGCTCGTTTTCTGAAAGCAACTTCAAAAGAGGGTTTTGGTGATAACCTGTTTCGCGATTGGCGTTACGATAACAACAACGAGCCCATTGCGTCATTTGTATTGAATAATCCAACCTATCAGGGCCAGATTCTTGTAGCAGGAAAGAACTTCGGTTCCGGTTCAAGCCGTGAACATGCTGCCTGGGCCATTGCCGGATACGGATTCAGGGTCGTGGTTTCAAGTTTTTTTGCCGATATCTTTAAAAACAATGCCATGAATAACTTTGTATTGCCCGTTGTGGTTACAGAGCCTTTTTTAGCTGAAATTTTTGAATCGTTACATGATAATGCCAATATGACTCTTACCGTAAATCTGGCTGCACAAACCATTACCAATAATGCTACCGGAAAATTTGAATCTTTCTTTATCAACCCATACAAAAAAGATTGTTTTGTAAATGGGCTGGACGACATTGATTACCTGTTGAATAAGAAAGACCAGATCGAACAATATGAAAAGGCAAGGAATTAAATAAAAATCCGGTTTTCCAAAAGGCTATTCTAAAGGCCTAATGGAAATGCGGCTCATTGGCACATTTGAAAATTATGTTAGAAATAATGGATACTACACTCCGCGATGGGGAACAAACATCGGGAGTATCTTTTGCGACACAGGAAAAGTTAAGTATAGCCCGGCTTCTGCTGGAGGAGTTGTGTGTGAACAGAATCGAGATTGCTTCAGCCCGTGTTTCCGACGGAGAGTTTGCATCTGTTAAACGGGTTACAAAATGGGCACGTGCCAACGGACACATTGATCAGATTGAAGTCCTTGGATTCGTGGATGATCGGTTATCTCTTGACTGGATACGGAATGCCGGTGGCAAAGTCATAAATTTATTATGCAAAGGGTCACTCAAACATTGTGTTCATCAATTAAAGAAAACAAAAGAACAACATATTCTCGACATTAAGCAGGTATTGACTAATGCCAGGGAAATGGATATCTCGGTCAATGTCTATCTGGAAGACTGGTCAAACGGAATGCGTGAATCGGAGGAGTATGTTTACTTTATGGTCGATTCGTTGAAAGATGAAGGCATTAAACGATTTATGCTTCCCGATACACTGGGAATCCTGAATCCTGATGAAACGAGGGATTTTTGCTTTAGAATGATCACACGATATCCTGACATTCATTTCGATTTTCATGCCCATAATGATTATGATTTAGCGGTTGCCAATGTTTTTGAAGCTGTTAAAGCCGGAGTAAAAGGAATTCATGTTACGGTTAACGGGTTAGGCGAACGGGCAGGTAATGCACCCTTGTCGAGCGTACTGGCTGTTTTGCACGACCAGTTGAATCTGAAAACCGAGCTTCAGGAAGATAAAATCAATTCTGTGAGTAAAGTTGTGGAGACCTATTCGGGTATTCGGATTCCACATAACAAACCGGTTGTGGGAGAAAATGTATTTACTCAGGTTGCCGGGATTCATGCCGATGGGGATAATAAGAAAAACCTGTATTACAATGACCTGTTGCCCGAACGCTTTGGTCGTGAACGTCAATATGCGCTCGGAAAAACTTCCGGAAAGGCAAATATCCTGAAAAACCTTCAACAGCTGGGAATAGAACTGGATGATGATATTTTGAAACGGGTTACTGAACGAGTTATTGAACTTGGCGACAAAAAAGAAATGGTATCGCTTGATGAACTACCCTACATCATTTCAGATGTATTGAAAAATGAACAGGAAGATCAGGTCGTGAAGATTCTGAATTATTCACTTTCTCTTACCTATGGTCTTAAACCAATGGCAACAGTGAAAATGGAAGTAAACGGCGGAGTATATGAACAATCGGCTTCGGGTCACGGTCAGTATAATGCCGTTTCAAAAGCAATGTGGAAGATTTATAAAAGTCTGAATAAGCCAACACCTGAATTACTGGACTATGTGGTAGTTATCCCACCGGGTGGACAAACCAATGCATTTGTTCAAACAATTATAACCTGGAGGTTTAACGAAAAAGTATTTAAAACGAGGGGGTTGGATGGAGATCAAACAGTTGCTGCCATAAAAGCAACCATCAAAATGCTAAATATCATTGATTGATGAATGCATAACATCTATTCGAAAGTTTTTTGATTAAGTATGAATATACAGCAAGCTACATAAATCGTTAAAGAAATTACTACAACAATAGCTCTCATTAAATTCTGATATTTGTTTTTATTTGTGATGGATTTAAAAATAGCCGTAGTTATAATGGAAATAAATGCTCCAATTGTAATCAAAACGTAAATCATAACTATTTAGTTTAAGTTGAACTCTGCAAAGATAATAATATTTACGACAAGTAAAAAAATAATCTACATTTAATTGATAAAAAAATATAAAATTAAATCATAAATATGTCAGAAACTACATTAAATGCACCCATATCGGGTAATCACACAATTGAAATTAAAAATATTAACATTGCTGTCTTACCCGGTGATGGCATTGGTCCCGAAATTGTTTTACAGGGATTAAATGTGACAAAGGCAATATGTCAGAAATTTGGTCACACCCTGCACTTTGAATATGGTATTGTAGGAGCATGTGCCATTGATGCAACCGGTGAACCATATCCCAAGGCTACTCACGATCTGTGTATGAAATCCGATGCGGTTCTTTTTGGAGCGATAGGCGATCCCAAATACGATAATGACCCTTCTGCTAAAGTTAGACCGGAACAGGGGCTTTTAAAAATGCGCAAGGATTTGGGCCTGTTTGGCAATATCCGTCCGGTGACTACATTTCCTTCGCTGATACACAAATCACCTCTTCGTGCTGATTTAGTGGATGGAGCCGATTTTATGTGCATTCGTGAACTCACAGGAGGAATGTATTTTGGTCGACCCCAGGGTAGGAGTGAAGATGGAAATACTGCGTATGATACCTGTATTTATACCCGTGAAGAAGTAGAACGAATTTTACACCTGGCCTATAAATATGCCCTTCAACGCAAGAAAAAGGTAACCGTAGTGGATAAGGCCAATGTACTTGCAACTTCCCGTTTATGGCGTCAGATTGCACAGGAGATTGCCCCTCAGTATCCGGATGTTGAAACAGAATACATGTTTGTGGATAATGCAGCCATGCGTATCATTCAATGGCCCAAAAGTTTCGACGTACTGGTAACCGAAAATCTTTTTGGTGATATCCTCACTGATGAAGCATCGGTAATTACAGGATCAATGGGTATGTTACCTTCTGCTTCTATTGGCATCCATACCTCAGTTTTCGAACCCATTCACGGGTCCTATCCACAGGCTGCCGGCAAAAATATCGCCAATCCGGTTGCTACCATTTTATCAGTAGCCCTAATGTTCGAATATGCTTTTGGAATGATGGAAGAAGGTGCTGTGATTCGTGATGCTGTTACAGCCAGCCTGAATGCCGGAATTGTTACTGAAGACATTGCAAACAACAATACCTTTTATAAAACAACGGAAGTGGGTGAATGGATAGTCGATTATATTTCGAAATAAATCCTGTAAACTAATAAAAACTAAAAAACGTCCATTCGGTTTGCCGGATGGACGTTTTTATTAACTTTTTAACGAATAACCCCTTATATAAAAGTCAGAAATATACTGATATATTTTGAACCGGGATTATGTGCCTGAATATATGTTGGTACTTCAAAACAGAATGATGTATTATTCTGTTCGGAAAAATTGTTGACTTATTTTTATTTATAAAACAATACCATGGTCAGTAAAATCAATAAATAACTCGAGAAAAGTAATAAAGCTGTTTTTAAATAAGATTTAAAATTCGTTGATTTCATAAGTGTGTTAATGATAGATTGAAAAACTAATTAGATGTTTTTATTTGTTTGAATGCACAAAAGTATATTAAATATTTCACCAATTCGTATTTTTGAATTTGTAGCAAAATATACTTGTGTGTGGTAATATATTCAGTTCAAAAATGGTTCATTCTGGTTGATTCACTGCAGAAATCTGTGAAAAAGAAATTTACGAAGTATATAGTTTTAGTCTAATACCAATTGTAATGTTGTTAGCTCAATTTGCATCAATCATTTAAACTTTGCCTGATTTAGATGAAAATAATTCATTTTGCCAGAAATACTATGACACACAAGGGTTAATTATATCCAGTTTTAATAGTCTTTATATGTGTGAATATATTCATAAAAGTTAAATATGACTGTTTTATTTATGAATTAATAACTATAGCAGACAGGAATATGTAAAAGTATAACCGGATCTTGTACTGATAATTTGTCTGTTGAGTTTGTTAAGCGTATTTCCTGACAAGCTATTTCAAAACCCAATGGAACTTGTGTCTTCAATAATTACCTTTCATAAGTTATTTTAAATAAGTGTAGTAAAGCTTCCCGGTTGAATTATAAAAATGGATACTTACAGGGGAAGAAAATCGTTTTTTTTTAACTGTCAATACAAAAAAAACGGACTTCATATTTCTTGAAGTCCGTTTTTGTATTTTAAGTTCTTTCTCTATTTATTTTACCTCCAGCAGTTTTAGTATATCTGCTTTAATTTCTTCGGGTTTAACCACCGAACCGTACCTTTTAACAGGCTTGCCATTCCTGTCTAACAAGAACTTTGTAAAATTCCATTTAATTTCATTTCCCAATGTCCCTGGTAATTCTTCTTTCAAATATTTATACAGTGGATCAGCCTTTTCGCCATTGACGTCTATTTTTGAAAACATCGGAAAATTGACACTGTAATTCAAGGTGCAGAATTTGGCTATTTCCTCTGCACTTCCGGGTTCCTGATTGCCAAACTGATTGCACGGAAATCCAAGGATCACCAACCCTTTGTCTTTGTATTGGCTGTATAGTTTTTCCAGCCCTTCATATTGAGGAGTAAATCCACATTTGCTGGCTGTATTCACAACAAGCACTACTTTACCGGCATATTGTTTCATGCTGATTTCTTTGCCTTGTAATGATTTCGCTTTGAATTGATAAAAGTTCATGGTTGATTTGTGTTCCTGGGCATTGAGTGATACAATCGATAAAAACGAAAAACATAATATAGCAATGGGTAGTTTCATATTTTATAAATTTAATTTGATATGAAAACAACCGTTTTCAATGTTTTGTTCGAAAAGAAACCCCATATAAGTTTACTTAGTTTTTTTTATCTAAAAGCCGTGGATAAAAGACATCCCTTACCCATCTGAAGTTTGGTTCTTTTCGGAGTATTTTTTGACAGATATGTATTGCCTGATCAGGATTGCCTGTTTTTTCGTAGGTAAGAGCTATGTTGGTTAACAAATTCAGATAAACCCAGTTTTGATCGGTATCTTTCTCCTTTTCCAGAACATTAGATCCTCTTAAATAATATTTTAAAGCCTCTTCCTTGTCGCCTCCAAAAATGCCCGGAGAGTAATACAGGATGTTTCCCTTATCGATAAGTGCCTGGATATTCTGAGGATCTAAGGCATAAGCCCTGTTTATGTCCGACAGACTTTCGCGACTAAGACTGAGGGTCTTGAATTTGCTGATTCCCATTCGAAAACCCAGAAAAGATCCTTTAAATGCATATGCCGTTGCATTCCTGGGTGAAACAAGCAGTACCTGATGAATTAGTCTTTCGCCCTTCACGATCATATTCCCGGCTGTTTCATATTGTTTTTTGCCAATCAGGTAGCCAATATAACCATAGTAATAATTGATCAGCTCTAATTTTTGATCAACGGTCGTTACCTGTTTACCCGATTCAATGGTATAGATGATATTACCCCATTTGTACATTTCGCGGTTAATGAATGAATTGTAAAAATTCCTCTTATAAGGCGATTCTGCATATATTTCAGGTGCCAGGGTAAAAACAAACAAAGTAAGGATTAATTTGTTAAGTGTAGATTTTTTAAATTCCATGTCAGTTTTTTTATTCAGTAGTAGAGTCTGTCGATTTACAAATATTTATTAAAAACGGGAGGCAATCGACATTGTCATAACATTTTTTAATAGAGATTGTTCATGTGTTGGCAACAGGCAGGGGTCAAAATATTTAGTTAAGATAAACTTAATTGTTCAATAAATATCATTGATTACATTCTGCGGCATTCCGGAAGAAATGGAATGGAATGTAGGGCTGTCAGGTATAAAACAAAAACGCTAAATCATTGTTTTAAAATGATTTAGCGTTTTAACAGCTCTCCCTCTTGGACTTGAACCAAGGACCCTCTGATTAACAGTCAGATGCTCTAACCAACTGAGCTAAGGAAGAATTTCGTTGTACATTTTTTTGTCAAATGCGTTGCAAAAGTAATAGGTTTTATTGAAATATGCAATATCTTTGCAGAAAAAAAACGTATAATTTTATGAAAAAAATATTAGGAATGGGTAATGCCTTGACTGACATTTTATTGCAAATAGATAATGATGAAGTTTTATTTTCATTGAATCTTTTAAAAGGCGGAATGCAGTTAATAAACACCGAAAGATCGCAGGAAATCAATGATGCTGTCAGTGAATACTCAAAAATAATGGCTACCGGGGGTTCCGCTTCCAACACCATTAATGGGATTACCCGCCTGGGAATGCCCGGAGGTTTTGTGGGAAAAGTAGGAAAAGATGATATCGGGTTGTTTTTCACCAATGATTCTATGAATAATGGGGTAAAACCTCATTTGTTAACCAGCGAGACTCCTTCCGGTCGATGTACCGTATTGGTTTCACCGGATACCGAACGTACCCTTTGTACCTACCTTGGCGCAGCCTGCGAATTGGACGCATCAGATTTAAAGGCTGAGATGTTTCAGGGTTACGATATTTTCCATATCGAAGGATACCTGGTACAAAACCACGATTTAATACGAACGGCAGTTCGTTTGGCTAAACAGGAAGGCCTGAAGGTATCGGTCGATCTGGCCAGCTACAATGTCGTGGAGGAAAATTTTGATTTTTTAAATGAAATCATCCGCCAGTATGTAGATATCGTATTTGCCAATGAAGAGGAAGCCCGTGCTTTTACCGGTCAGGAACCAGAGGATGCCTTGAATACTATTTCACAGCATTGTGAGATTGCTGTTGTTAAGGTTGGAAAAGACGGTTCGTTTATTAAATCGGGTGATACGACTGTTCAGATTGCCCCCCGGATTTCAAATTGTATCGATACCACGGGTGCAGGTGATTTGTATGCTTCCGGTTTCTTATTCGGGTTAGCGAATAATTATCCGCTTGATGTCTGTGGCCGGATTGGTTCCCTGATCTCAGGCAATGTGGTTGAAGTACTGGGTGCTAAAATGTCTGACGAAGTATGGGATACAATTCTTCAAGAAATTGATTTGATTGTTAAGTAGTTGTCCCGATAGCTATCGGGAGGTTGATTAAGTTAATTGGTTGTCCCGATAGCTATCGGGAAGTTAATTGGTTGACTAAGTTAATTGGTTGATTGGTTAATTAGTTGATTAGTTGACTAAGTTGATTTGTTAATTGGTTGTCCCGATAGCTATGGGAGGTTGATATGAGCTTTTTATTAGAAAACCCACCAACTACTTACTGATAAACCACATTTAACCTTCTGCCGACTACCAACTACCAACTACCTACTACCAACTACCTACTACCAACTTATGTATAAATCTGTCAAGCTCTATACCGCCATTGTTCTGGCGATGATTTTCTGGTCATTTTCTTTTATCTGGACAAGGGTGGCCATTCATTCCTTTCAGCCAATGACTTTGATCACCTTGCGGCTGGTAATTGCGTCGGTTTTGCTGTTTGTTGTTTCTAAATCGGCCGGAAAACTTCAGAAGCTACGCCGCAAAGATTTCAAATGGTTCATTTTGCTTGCCTTTTTTGAGCCTTTCCTGTACTATGTGGGGGAAACGTATGGATTAACTACCGTAGAGTCGACACTGGCCGCTGTAATCATTTCTACGATACCTCTGTTTGCGCCGGTACTTGCCTTTATAGTCCTACGTGAACGGATTGGGTGGGCAAACATTCTGGGGATACTTGTTTCGCTGGTGGGAGTGTTCTTTGTTATCTACGAGCCGAACGGAGGTTTTAATGCCAATCCATGGGGTGTGGCCCTCATGTTCCTGGCTGTTTTTGCTGCCATTTGCTATGCTACAGTGTTGCGGAAAATTCCACCCTATTACACCAATATGAATGTTATTTTCTATCAGAGTCTGCTCGGGTTGATATTTTTTATACCCACTTTTTTTCTTACTGACTTCTCCACCATACAATCCATTCAGGTAAGCCGTGAGTCACTGGTAGCATTGTTTATGTTGTCGGTGTTTGCTTCGGTTATTGCTTTTGTTCTGTTTGCCGGGGCTGTGCGTAAGGTAGGGGTGACCCGCACCAATGTGTTTGTAAATCTGATACCGGTTTTTACTGCCATTCTATCCTGGTTTATCCTCGATGAGATTCTGACAGTCAGCAAATGGGTTGGAATCATGATTGTTGTCGTCGGTTTATTTGTAAGTCAGGCGGGGAAAATTAAATTTAATAAAGCGGTGGAAGACGTTATTTAGTAGGTAGTTAGTAGCAGGTAGTTGGTAGTAGGTAGTTGAAAGTTGATAATGAGTGGTATGTATAAGTTACTATTTAGTAGGTAGTTGGTTTTATAAAAAAGTTTGCATAACGGGTGTGTGACATAAACTGAATTACAAAATAATCCTGTTTCTTTTATCCCGTTACTATTTTTCAATTGATTTTGGATTGATTTTGGATTGATTTTGGAACGGTTTTGGATTGGTTTTGGTAACAATAATCCGCTCATTTATTTCCAACATAAATGCCATATACCTTATTAGATAAATGGCATATATATGGTTGATATGTCAATGTTAAATGACTGATATATCAGAATAGCCTCGGATGTAAAACCAATGCAAAACCGTTCCAAAACCATTCCAAAACCAGCATGATATTGGAATGTATTTGAATTGCTAATATATAAAAAATAGATTCATCCGCAATTTTAATATGTTAAATCTAACAAATCCAGGACTAAAATGACAGAATTAATTCTTTGAAGCATTAAGACACATTGCGGATAATCATATTGCTGAATACAAACAAATTTAAATAAAAAAGGAGGGTTCTGATTGAATCCTCCTATGAACTTGAAATTTATTTAGGCGTCATATTATTTTTCTGCATGGGTGGCTCATTTGTTGAGGCGTTTTGTGGTTCGGAAGTATGATTGTTGTTTTTGATTACCTGATACCAGATCACGTTATTTCTCATGACAGCTTTATACTCCACCCCATCAAAGGTGTAATACGTTTGACCATCAATCATGACTTTATCGTATCCGTCAGGAATGCTGTCTACTTCGGCTCCTAACGGGGCTTCAACAACTTCATACTGATCATTCACCTGGGCATAGAAAGTCCCGTAGTAGTAATAATAGGGCACTCCATCCATTGTGAACTGAACACTGTTCTTTGGCAGTTCTTTTATCTTTGTACCTATTGGAGCAGGCACTACCTGATATTTGTCTTTGTCTTTTTTGTAGTATACGCCGTCACAATCGTAATAATTATACCCGTTCAGATAAAACCAGAAGGAGTAAGGAGGAATTCCCCAAAATAAATCACCCCAAAAAGGAAGATATCCGTATCGCCAATACGGTAAACCCCTATATCCGTAACCTCTGCCATAGTACCCATGGTGTCCGAAATCACGTGAAGCCATCCTGGCTCCATTTGAACGGCTAAAGCCTGAATTCATATGACTGCCGCCTATCCGGCTGAAACTTCCGCCACCCATGGCGGTATGACTACCGCCACCTCCACCAAAACTGCCACGACCTGATCCCCCACCACCACGTCTTTGAGCATTTGAATTGAGAGGCATTGACATGGCCATTGCCAGCAAAACAACCGTTAGAAATGTTAGTTTTCGAAGAGGATGAATTGGTGCGTAGTGTTTGAAATTAAATTTAAACCGTTTCATAATCTGAGAATTTAAAATGTTATAGTATGACTTTGGAAATCATAAGAAGTTTAATTACATATTCAACAAATTAAATGCCAAAACATTCAATTTAACTACATTTATCATAACTGTTTAGTGCAACTATATCTGCAGGGTTTCGATGAACTGATTTTATACTTTTCGTGCCAATAGAATTTCGAATGAGTCACCCCTATTATTTTTTTTATTCTCAAAAAACAATAACTTTTTTGGCCATTTGACGTTTATTTTGTATATTCGTTTATCAACAAAAAATTGTATTCAATGAGACGATTCTTAGCTACCTGTTTTTTTACGACCTTAGGGTTAATCCTGATTGCCCAAACAAATGTAGTGCCGGTTGCAGCAGATATTCATACAACAGTATCTAAACCGGACACCGCCACTACAAAAGCAGGTGTGGTTAAACGGTTGCATAAAAAGATAGTTTTGTCGCTGGATACACTCACCCTGAGTGATTATACCCTGAGTATCGAGCGGGTGAATGATAATTTGAATACCATCGGAGATAGTGCCCGTTTGGGATTTGAAGTTGAGAACATAGCCAAAAGAATAGATTTCATGACGAAAGATGTGAAGTTGATTCGTCAGAATTTCAGGGGTAGGCGATCGGTGATACGCATTAAAAACCAATACCTTTACCAGAGCTTTACCGCCACACTTGATGAAGAAACCGATAAAATTCAGGCTCAGCTTGACAAGATGTACCACCGGGTTTATCATGCCAAGTATCATCTGAAAAGAGTGTTGGCAGATTCCGTATTTCGCAAGCTATATGTCAACAAAGAACTAAAGGCGACTTTTGATGATAAATTAAACAGGTTGGAATTGAAACTCGACCGGACCGACAGTGTGACCAAAGCCAACCTGGATACATTGAATGCGTTGAAAGTCAGGCTGTCAGATAATTCATTGATATTGTCGAATATGCTTAATATTATGGATAAGCGACTGGACAAAACCATTCCGCGGTTGTTCGGACAGGAAGTGAATTTTCTGTGGCAACCCGAAAAGGTTGAACCTCAATCAAAGGAACCGGCTAAAAATCAGTTGAGCATATTCAAAAGCGAACTAAATGCCATCAGCTTTTATATCATGCAGACCTCAGGGGAAAGAACAACCATACTTGTTCTGGCTTTGCTTTTGTTTGGCTGGTTATATCTCAAACGAAAATTACTTAAAAGACTCAGGGTTCAAAAAGAATCGTTCCGTTATCTGAACCTGCAATACCTGGATAAACATCCGGTGATATCCCTGTTGGTTCTCTTGTTGAGCCTGATGCCTTTTTTTGATGCCTATGCACCAACTTCGTATATATCGATGGAATTCATTGTTCTTTTAATTGCATCGACCATTCTTTTTTTCAAAAATGCAGAACGTGATTTCATGTTTAACTGGATTGGATTGGTGGTGCTGTTGATAGCCGATGTTCTTGCTTATTTATTTTCCGAACCTTCGTTTATAGAAAGAATGATTCAGATCGTTATTCAGGGAGGAATTGTTTACTTCATTATTCGTTTTTATAAATCATTACACAAAGAAACACCTTATTACAGACTTATCAAAGCGGCTGCCATGATCGGGTCGTTTTTATCCGGTCTGGGCATACTTTTCAATATCTCAGGCAGATTCTCCTTGTCGGGTATTGTTGGAATTGCCGGCATTTTTGCTGTTACCCATGCTGTGGTACTTATTGTATTTGTGGAAGTGATAGTCGAAATTGTATTGGTACAGTTACAAAGCAGCCGGTTGAAAAAAGGCGTAGAAAAACCATTTGACAGTGCAATTGTTACGGCTAAAATTAAGATGCCTTTAATTATCATTGCCCTGATTATTTGGATGATCATGTTTACATCCAATTTAAATATTTACCACAACCTGAGTAATTACGTCGTCGAAGCACTGACAATTACCCGGACCATTGGAAGTATCTCATTCCAGTTACTCAGTGTGATACTCTTTTTCATTATTATCTGGTTTGCGCATATTCTTCAACGGTTGTTGAGCTTTTTGTTTGGCGAGACGGGCATTGACAACGAAGATCTGACCGCCGCTACCAAAGGGCAGCATTCACGGTTGCTGATAACCCGGTTGTTGGTGCTTATCGGTGGTTATATGTTAGCCATTGCAGCTTCAGGACTGCCTATTGACAAACTTACATTTTTGTTGGGTGCCTTAGGAGTTGGTATTGGTATGGGCCTTCAAGCTATTGTCAATAACTTTGTATCGGGGATTATCCTGATATTTGACGGTTCGTTGCAGATTGGTGATGAAATAGAAGTAAGCGGGCAAGCGGGCAAGGTCAAGGAAATCGGATTGCGTGCCAGTACGCTTTTTACTGCAGATGGTGCAGAGGTAATTATCCCGAATGGAAATATCCTGTCGCAAAACATCGTCAACTGGACGTTCAGCAATGATGAAAAAAGGGTTATGCTGACTTTTTCCCTGAAGGGAAAAGTATTGGATGCCAACGTAATGAATGAAGTAATTAATGAAACCATCAAAAGCATCCCGAATGTCATCATAAAACGGAAGCCTGTGATTTTATATACCAAAGTAACGCAGGATACCTGTACGATAAATGTCAGGTTCTGGAGTACCATTAGCCATACCGACCTGGTGAAAAGTGAAACAATGTTGCAACTGAGTGCTGCGTTTGCATCAAAAAATATCGGATTTGAATAATTTAGTAAAATGATTATTTACAGATTCCAATTTAATTGATTTACACAGATTAATTTTTTAGAAAAAGAAATTAATCCGCGTAAAGTAGCTTCTATTGGACGATTTGCGGATAATTATATTTCTGACAACAATTCATTTATAGAATCAAGATCAAATTTGTTGGGATCAAACTGCTCCTTCCTGTATTCAATTTCAAGCCAATCGTTTATTTCTTTATATTCTTCATGAGAGGGGTCTTTTAAAATCTCTTTTATCTGTTCATATCTCCATGCTCCACCACAGTCTTCCGGAGGACATGCACCTTTACCAGCCAAACACGAAGCTTTCAATGTTTTTTCAGGAAGAATTTTTTCCAGTAAAATGGTATGAACCCAGTCATCACCAAAGTCATAGATATAGGTGTACTTCTGAGCTTCGGTTTTAAAAATAGCCAATAGTTTTGTTTTTGAAGCATTCATAGACGGTTTTTCCCAATCATCATCGGAAGGAATGGCAATGACAGGTTCAGAACCATACCCGGAAGGTGAAAACTGGAATAAATGGTAATTTCCCCAACCAAATGCCTCTTGAATGACTAAATGAAATTGTTCAAAAGTGAAGTTTTCGGGAACAATAACTTGTCTCCAAACCGGTGGCTTTTGAACATTCTTCAGTTGAATTCTAAATTTAAATGCCATAATTTATTTCGTTTTAAATTACGAATTCTGTATATAAAATAATCGTGCGTAAAAATATATAATTTATTGGGAAAAAATTTCACAGAAATGATTTCTTATCATTTGTATTTCAAACAGAATAGTCCTTTATATATTGGAATTCAGCATCGTAACACATTAAAAATCCATATAAATATTAAAACATTCAACATTCGTTTGTTATATTTAGCATCTCCACTTAAATTAATTTAATTAAAATTTGGATGATAATTTTATTAGTGTTAATTTTGCAATCAAATTTCTTTCAAATATAAAGTAAAAAGGGTTTATTGATTACAAAATGGATAAAATCAACCCTCTTTGTCTTGAAATGAAAATGATTTACTGTATTTTTGGTTTTATTTGTTGTCTGATTTTAGGAATGTTCGTTATCTGTATACATCATAATCTAAATTACAACGTATGAATCTACTTCAAAATGTTCAAAGTGTGGACAAACTCCACGCACTTATCCTTCAAAAAAACACGGGCACGCCAAAAGAGCTGGCACAACGCCTTGGAATCAGCCGATCCAGTCTGTATATTCTGATTGATGAATTAAATGGATTGAATCTGACAATCATTTATTCACGTAAACTGGAAACTTTTTATTACGAAAAAAAGATAGAAAAAAAGCCTTTCTTTAAAGAAGTGCAGCCAATCTAAGCAAAGAAATAATAATGTATCTGAGTTCAAATTTCATTACTTTAATTGAATAATCCATTTAAACTACCGGTAAAATACCATTATAGCATAAAGTAAATATATTTGTCAGGATTTAAAACGAAATCCATCTTGATACTATAATGCAATCGGGTACGATATAAAATGAACGAGTTCGAAAACAAATACTGTTTGAATGATTCAGTGAACAAAAAGTTTTACATTCCATTTTCGACTATGGTTTGTTTTAAAAGAAATTGAGTATCATGACCCTTCTCATCGTAATCTTTACAATTCTGGTGTTGGTATTACTGATTGCCTGGGCAAAAGTGAATACCCTGATTGCTTTTCTGATAAGTTCCATTCTTGGAGCCATTTTGCTGGGAATACCGGTTGATAAAATTCCCCTGTCCATTGAAAAAGGGTTGGGCAATATGCTTGGATCGCTGGCTATCATTGTGGTACTTGGGGCTATGTTTGGCAAACTGGTTTCCGAAAGTGGCGCTGCCCAGAAAATTGCAGATGTGTTGATGAAAACATTCGGAAAGAAATATATCCCCTGGGCATTAATGCTTACCGGATTCGTTGTAGGAATACCGCTTTTTTACAATGTTGGATTCGTTTTACTGGTACCGTTAATATTTTCAGTGGCTCATCAATATAAATTACCGGCGGTGTATATAGGTATTTCCCTGTTGGCTGCCTTGTCGGTAACGCATGGATACCTGCCCCCACATCCTTCACCTACGGCATTAGTGCCCATGCTTGGTGCCAGTATGGGAAAAACGCTGCTGCTTGGTCTGGTGGTTGCCATTCCGTCAATGATACTTGCCGGACCAGTATTTGCCAAAACACTTCGCACGATACCTTCGCATCCGCTTGAAACATTTACTGCAGCAAAATTGCCAGTAGAAAAGCTCCCCGGAACGTTCAACAGTTTTTTCACCCCCTTATTACCAGTCATCCTGATAGCTTTGAGTGTGTTTTTACCTCAACTCTCCATCGGGAACAAACCACTGACATCTTTTTTTCTATTCATATCCAATCCGATGATTGTGTTGCTTATTGCTTTAGTGTATGCCACTTATTCGCTTGGATTAAAACAGGGCATCCCGTTAAAGAAGATTATGACCTTTTACTCCGATGCTATAAAGGATATATCGGTTATACTTATGATTGTGGGGGGAGCCGGAATTTTAAAACAGGTTTTTATGGATAGTGGTGTAAACAATGATATTGCCCGCATGTTATTGGGATTACATGTCAATCCATTGTTGCTGGGCTGGCTTATTGCCATGGCAATCCGGGTGGCTGTCGGTTCAGCCACAGTTGCAGGACTGACAGCAGCCGGTATTGTAGCACCGCTGGTAGTTGCAACCGGTGTGAATCCGAATCTGATGGTGTTGTCAATTGGTGCAGGCAGTTTAATGCTTTCGCATGTAAATGATTCGGGATTCTGGATGTTCAAGGAATATTTTAATCTGAGTCTGAAAGATACCCTACGATCGTGGACTGTTATGGAATCGATAGTTGGAAGTGTCGGGATTATCATCATTCTGCTGCTGGATAAAGTTGTATGATTACATGGCTAATAAATCAATGACGCAATTCGTGATGAATTCTAATTTTTGTTTGAAAATTCACGAATCAGATTCATTGAAATTAAAGATAATTAAAAAATTTGTTCCTTCTCATTTTAGTGAATCATACGTATTTATGAAAAAAAACAATCAAGATTCAGAGATTAGTCTCTATTTAAACTATCTAAATGATAACAAGTTGTCCGAATCTATATCCGGTCGGTCAATGTCAGATTTAAATTTTGATGAATTATTTGACTATATAGATCATACAACTTCAAAGGTTGGACAGCAATATTTTTATGCCAAACTTTGTGCAATGAATTTAGGACCTTATTCAAATGAACATGAAAGGATCACCAATAAGTTTAGCACCGATCCGGATTTTGCACTTCAAACCGAAAAGCTACTCAAAAAATTAGGGAAACGAGAAGCTTACAACATCATTTCATTGTTTTCGAAAGAATTACCCACTGCCTCTAACATCTATTTGTTTTTTATAAATATCCTCAGGTTTGTTCCGGTCACTTTTGCACTCTTATTGTTCGTATTTCACTTGAATTTTTGTATTTATTTACTGATGGTCTCTTTAATCGTAAATATGGCAATTCATTATATGAATAAAAAAGTGCAAATGCCTTTTGAATATGCCATTCCACAACTATTGATTTTGATGAAATGTTCCGAAAAACTTTCTAAAGATGTAAGCTTCAGTGCCCTGTCCAACGATATATTAAAACATGTGAATACCTTAAGGCCCGTGTCAAAATCATCTACTTTATTTAATGTTGAAAATGCATTAATGAGTGATGCGGCACAATTTGTCTGGCTGATCTTGGAATTGTTGAAAATTGTAACACTCACTGAGCCCTACTTATTTCACAAAACAATCCGGTTAATTCGAGGAAAACAAAACGAGATGAAAGAATTGTATTGTTTTATCGGATTGATTGACTCGCTGTTAGCAATTTCAAAAATCAGGAGCTCTGAAGTTTATTCTTGTATTCCGTCCATCGATGAAAAGAATGAAAAGCTTTCTTTTTCCGGTTTATATCACCCGTTGATTGAAGGATGCGTTAGCAACAGCCTTTCCGTTAATCGTAAATCGATTTTGTTAACAGGGTCGAATATGTCAGGCAAATCGACTTTTATTCGGACTGTCGGAGTCAATATACTCCTGGCACAAAATATCAATACCTGTTTTGCCCAACGGTTCGGGTTAAAAAAATCCCTGATTTTGCAGTCAATGATTACGGTAGGTGATGATTTGATGAACAGTAAAAGTCTGTTTTTTGAAGAAGTGCTTATCATGAAAGAAATGTTGACCAGCAGTGAAAAAGGACAACATATTTACCTGTTGGATGAAATTTTTAAGGGAACGAATACCCTGGAACGTATTTCAGCGGCAAAAGCAGTTTTATCTCATTTAATAAAGAATGGAAATATTGTTTTTGTATCGACACATGACATAGAATTAACCGAATTGCTGGATTCGGAATATGACCTGTATCATTTTTGCGAACATTTTCAGGATGGTGAAGTGGTATTTGATTATCTTTTAAAAAACGGGAAATTGTCTGCCTTTAATGCAATCAAGATATTAAAAATGAGTGGATATGCTAATGAGATTATTGAAGAGGCATACAGGACGGTTACAAAGCTGACAAATAAAAAAGAGGAATTTATTCCTTTATCCGAGAATTAATTGGGTGATTTCAAAAATACCGGATATTTAAATCTGAAAATTTATGAATACTTACTACCGGATACAAAACGAGCATGTGTAGTTTGCATTTAACAAACATACAATTATATTATCCTAACATCCTGAAATTATGGCAGTTGAATTTGGAATGTACTTCATTTAATGATAACCTTATTTATTTTAATTATTTATTCAAAGACCAAAGGAACAGAATTATGAATGTAAAAAAACAGAATTTATGAACAGAAAAATTCTCATGACGGTACTGGTTACCTTATGTTTTATTGTAAGTGCCCAGGCACAATTGTTATGGAAGGTATCTGGTAATGGGTTAACAAAACCGAGTTATCTTTTTGGAACCCATCATTTAATTGAAAAGGATCAAATAAAGGATTTTGACAAAATGCTGGATCTGGCAGGAAATAGTGATGTTGTTGTCGGTGAAATGATTATCGATAATTCGTTGGGTGCGCAACTGAAAATGGTAAAATACGCCATGATGAAAGATACTACCATGAAAGAATTAATCAGTGAAACGGATTATGCCTTGGTTGATACTGAATACAAGCAAACGATGAATATGGGTTTGAATAAACTTGGTAAAATGAAACCCATGTTGTTGAGTACGATGTATTCATTAATGCTTTATATGAAGATGAATAATCTCAAGAAACAACCTGAGGCTGTCGATCTACTCTTTCAAAAGAAGGCAAAGAAAAATAAAAAAAAGGTTATCGGACTCGAAACGCTCGAACAACAAATGGATCTGCTGCTTAATTCAATCCCTTTAAAGCGTCAGGCAGAAATTATGGTTGAAGGGGTAAAAGGCAAGGTAAAAGATATTGAGTTGTTAAAAGAAATGAATGAAGCCTATCTGGCCGGTAATCTTACTCAATTAGAGAAGATTAATAACGAAGATGAGGATATGACGAATGATGAGAAGAAAATATTGATTGATAACCGGAATAATGACTGGATGAAACAAATCCCTTCTCTGTTAAGCAAACAATCCTGTTACGTGGCAGTAGGTTGTATACATCTGGTAGGTGAGACCGGATTAATCGCTCAATTAAAGAAAGCCGGATACACCGTAGAGGGTATTGAAAAAATGTAATCAATAATGCAGTTAAAACACCCTGGCATTAGATGAATTGGTAGCAGTTTATTCTTCATTATTTGAAGAAAAAACTGCTATATTATTAAATAAAGTTAATTGTAAATCCGATATAAATAGCTTAATCGTCTAATACTAAAATTACTACTTAAAATACAATTATTAAAGATGTATAAATTATAGTACTATGTATTGCATAGTACTATAAACTATTCTATTTTTGCACTGTTATTCATAGAAGAAGAGGTGAGAGGTGAGGAGTGAGAGGTGAGGAGTGAGAGGTGAGTAGGTAGTGGGTAGTAGTTAGTAGGTAGTAGGTAGTATAAGAAGCAAACTGAAAAGCGAAACACGGAATACTGAACACTGAACACTGAACACTGAACACAGAATACGAAACACAGAACACGGAACACGGAAAGCAGAACTCGAAACGCAAAACTCGAAACGCAGAATGCAGAAAACGGAACGCGAAACACGAAACGCGGAACGCATAATATAGAAAATAAAAACACAACATAAGAATGATTACACTTCAAAACATCAACAAAACGTACGATATGGGACAAGCGTCCCTGCATGTACTCAAGGGGATTGATTTACACATTTCCCAGGGAGAGTATGTTTCCATTATGGGGGCATCGGGATCGGGTAAATCTACGCTTCTGAATATATTGGGTATTTTGGATAATTACGATACTGGTGATTATTATTTGAATAATACGTTGATAAAGAATTTGTCCGAAAAACAGTCAGCTGTTTATCGCAATGAGATGATTGGATTCGTTTTTCAGTCGTTCAATTTGATTAACTTTAAAAATGCACTGGAAAATGTGGCTTTACCACTTTATTATAAAAATGTCAGTCGTAAAAAAAGGAATATCATTGCCATGGAATACCTGGATCGGATGGGATTGAAAGATTGGGCGCATCATTTACCGAGTGAAATGTCGGGGGGGCAGAAACAACGGGTAGCCATAGCGCGTGCCATTATTTCAAAACCACAAATATTATTGGCTGATGAACCAACCGGTGCATTGGATAGTGTTACAACCATTGAAATGATGAAAGTTTTGGGTGATTTAAATGCAAACGGACTCACCACCATCATTGTAACACACGAAAAATCGGTAGCTGACGAAACTAAATCGATCATACATATTAAAGATGGATTGATTGAATCGGTTGAGCGTAAATAAACATGTGGATAATTTTGCTCTCAATACTTAAATTGATTCTTAAAATCTTTTACATACCGAAAAATATACGCTAAAATGGGAATCTTCAGTTTGCTTTTAATAATTCCTTTTCTGATTATTTTTTTATTATTACTTCCGATCATTGCTATTATAGATATACTAAATAGTAAATTCGAAGGGAATGATAGTTTGTTAATGCTTTTAATTGTCATCTTTATACCTTTTGGTGCAATTCTGTATTTTATTTTGAGTCCATCACGTAAAATAAAAAGATAACAGGTAAGTTTCTGTAAAGATTTTCAGGATATCCGGAACAACTAAAACCACAAAAGAAATGTTTTCATTAAATACGATACAAGAAATATTTGATAGCTTAAAGCACAATAAGTTACGTACTGTTCTGACAGGTCTATCCGTGTCATGGGGCATATTTATTTTAATAGTTTTATTAGGTGCTGGTAATGGGTTGAAAAATGGAGTCACTTCAAACTTTAGCGAACGTGCGACAAACACAGTTCAGATGTGGTCCGGGAATACATCGTTGACTTATAAAGGTCTTAAAAGTGGTCGTTCTCTGAATTTTGGAAATCAACAGATTGACGATGTCGATAATCAGTTGGTTGAATCGAGTAATCAGACAGGTGTTATCACCAAACAATTGACCATCACAAACAAAAATGAATTTGGATCGTATGATGTTAAGGGTGTGAATCCTTCTTACGATAAAGTCTTCAATTTAAAGTTTGAACCAAAAGAAGGACGATTTATTAATTTGCTGGATAATAATCAACGGAACAAAGTGATTGTCATTGACAAAAAGATTGAAGAAGTACTTTTTAAGGGAACTACATCACTTGGGAAATATGTCAAAGTGGGTAATTTGATGTTTCGAATTATTGGAATTAATTCGAAAAAAGCACGTTTTGACAATGGTACTGCTTATATTCCGTTTACCACTGCCCAGTCAATATTCAATCCGAATATGAAATTCAATAATATTGCCATGACTGTTAACGGATTGACAACTGAAAAGATGAATGATGATTTCAATGAAAAGTTGAAAACTACCATGTCCAGGAGTTTGAATTATGACAAGAATGATCCTCAGGCAGTTTATTTCCGGAATTCGCAAAAGGATTTTCTACAAACCATGATGATATTCGATGGAATCACCATTTTTGTTGCTGTCATTGGAATTTTCACATTAATCGCCGGGATAGTAGGAGTTAGTAACATCATGTTAGTGACGGTAAAAGAACGGACCCGAGAAATCGGAATCCGCAAGGCAATAGGTGCTCCGCCGGCCAGTATATTGGGATCCATCATTACTGAATCTATTATTATTACTTCAATTTTCGGGTATATCGGGATGATGGCAGGAATCGGACTCACCGAACTGGTTAACTACGTCATGTTGCAACAGGCAGCCGGAAATCCAAATGGCCCCACTGTTTTTAAAAATCCGACTGTTGAACTTTCCTATGTTTTAATATCAACCGGCATATTAATTATTGCCGGAGTCATTGCGGGATATATGCCCGCACGCAGGGCGGTAAAGATTAAGCCCATAGAAGCCATGCGGGAAGAATAAATACATTTACGATTTATTCATTTACAATTTACAATTTATAATTTCCAGTACCTGTAATTAGTAACCAATCACTAATCACTAATCACTAATCACTAATTGAAAGAATATGTTTGATATAGATCGTTGGCAGGAAATATGGTTTACCATAACACACAATAAATCACGAAGTGTTTTAACCGCTTTTGGGGTCTTTTGGGGCATGTTTATGCTGGTTGTAATGGTTGGTGCCGGAGTAGCCTTACAAAGAGGTATGAGCAAGAATATAGAAGGATTTGCGACTAATTCGATGTTCGTATGGACCCAACAAACATCAATACCCTATAAAGGTTTTGTAAAAGGCCGTAACTGGAACATGAATAATGAAGATATTGGGTTACTGATCAATAAAATACCTGAAATTCAATACCTGGCTCCTGTATTATTTGGTGGTGGCAGTCCAAATAATGTAACAAGGAATGATAAAGCAGGGAGCTACGGTGTCAAAGGGAATTACCCATCCTACAATCAGATTGATGAAAGTAAAATGATTTATGGCCGGTATATTAATGATATCGATATTTCAGAAAGACGAAAAGTTTGTGTGATTGGTGAACGGGTTTATCAGGTATTGTTTCCAAAGGACGAGAATCCGATGGGGAAGAATATACAGGTAAATGGAATTTATTTTCAGGTAGTCGGAGTAACTCGTCATACATCGGATATCAATATAGGCGGAAATGCTGAAGAGACGGTGGTATTGCCATTCAGTACGATGCAACAGGCTTTTAATCAGGGGAATATCGTTCATTTTATGGCCATAACGGCTAAGCCCGGAATTAAGGTTAAAGTCATCGAGGATAAAGTACATGCCGTATTAAGCGAAAAACACAGTATCTCCCCCGAAGATAAAAAAGCGATAGGCGGGTTTAATATGGAAGATATTTTTAATATATTTTTATACCTGGGGATCGGTATTGCTTCATTAATTTGGTTTGTCGGATTAGGTACTTTGTTTGCCGGAGCTATTGGAGTAAGTAATATCATGTTAGTGACAGTACGTGAACGTACAAAAGAAATAGGAATTCGCAGAGCATTGGGTGCAACTCCCCGTAATATCATTGCCCAGATATTAAGCGAAAGTATTATTCTGACTTTAATTGCCGGAGTAACCGGATTAATGTTTGGAGTCGGGATATTGTCTATAGTAGGTTATGCATTGGAAAAAGGGAATTCATTTTTCAGAGACCCTCAAATTAGTTTTGTGGTAGCATTGGGGTCGTTGTTTATTTTGCTGGTGATTGGTACACTTGCCGGATTTATACCGGCCAACAGGGCCATGAATATTAAACCGATCGAAGCAATCAGGGAAGAATAGATTTATTTACAATTTATTTATTTACAATTTACAATTTGCAATAATTAGAGTATGGTAAGTCGGCAATCAATGCTTGCCAGGATAAAAAATTAGTTGTCTATTGATCTTTGATCCGTTTTTGAGGAATCTTTTACCAATGTTGTTTGCATTAAGATTTAGTTTTATGCTTATTGTAATTCTTCTATCGATTGATTTTATAGTATCTGATTATAGATATTCATTTAAGGATAATCAACTATCAATTATCAGATTTTTAATTTTTTGTCAGAAACGATTTAGTATATATTATTTTTAAGGGATGGGGGTAGAAAGATGAGATTAGCCAGTATGGATAAAAGGACAATCGTAAAATTGGTATTTCTGATATTCATTATTACCATCATACTGATAACGGGAATAAAAACGGCACCCTGGTTATTTGAACATGCGAAAAATCCTCAATACATTCGTGATTATTTAGCAGGTTATGGCAATTACGGTTTTTTGGTTTACATTCTTATCCAGGTAATCCAGGTAATCATAGTGATTATTCCGGGAGATCTCGTAATGATTTGTGCCGGTTTTGTTTATGGGATCCCTCTGGGTTTTGTTCTATCGTATATTGGGTTGATGCTGGGATCAATGATTGTTTTCTATATTTCCCGTTTTTTTGGGTATGAGATTGTATCGAAGTTTATAGCCAAAGAGAAAATAGAAAAATTAAGCGGAATTTTGAATTCAACGAAGGGAACAGTGGGTCTTTTTATTGTATGCTGCATTCCGTTTATTCCAAAAGATCTCATGATGTATGTTGCCGGAATAACCCCTGTGAAAGCATCCCGGTTATTTCTAGTCTATGGGTTATCCAGAATACCGGCAACAATGATTTGGGTTTCGGTAGGTGCGAATGCATTTGAAAAAGATTGGTTAGATTTAGGTATTACCATTGCTATTATGTTGGTTTTGCTGGTCATCATATTTTTCTTAGGAAAAAATTATCACAAAAGGGAAATTTCAAAAAAGTAGGAATTATACAAATATAAAAAACAGAACTTATAAAATAAATTATTCACAAAATCCGGTTTACTTGTATACATCCTGTAACAAGTTACTCCTAACAAAAAAGAGACATTATGAAGAAAATTTTAAAATTCACATTGCTTATTATTGGAGCAGTTCTTGTAATTTGGACATTTTGGTTTTTATGGCAAAAATCACGTCCTGTTGTAAAAAAGTATGCGGTTGAAAATGTTGAAATTGGCAGCATTAATAAAAAATCCGTGGCAACAGGAAAGGTTGATCCAAGAAATGAGATATTAATTAAACCTCAAATGTCGGGTATTATTACCGCTGTATACAAACAGGCAGGTGATATTGTGAAAGCCGGTGATATCATTGCTAAAATTAAGGTTATACCGGATATGGTAAGTCTGAATGGTGCTGAATCACGTGTCTCAAGAGCCCAGATTTCATTCGATCAAAGTAAAAAGAATTATGATCGTGATGGTAAATTGTATACTGATAAAGTGATTTCAAAAGAGGAATATGAAAAAACGCAATTGCAATTTTACAATGATAAAGAAGAATTACGCACTTCAAAAGATAATCTTAGCTTAACCCGTGATGGAATTAGCACCAACAGTGCCGCTATCAGTAATACATTGGTGAGGTCTACGATTAATGGCACCATCCTGGATGTTCCGGTGAAAGTGGGTAACTCAGTTATTCAATCCAATAATTTTAATGACGGAACTACCATTGCTACTGTTGCCAATATGAGTGATATGCTTTTTGTCGGGAAACTTGATGAAACAGAAGTCGGGCGTATAAATGTCGGTATGCCTATGGATATCACTATCGGAGCGTTGCAGGATCAAAAACTGAAAGCAAAACTCGAATACATATCCCCAAAAGGAAAAGAAGAAAACGGAGCCATCACCTTTGAAATGAAAGCAGCAGTGAAGGTTCCCAAAGAAATATTTGTCCGGGCAGGATACAGTGCAAATGCCGAAATCATATTTTCAAAAGCAGAAAGTGTCATCACTATCCCCGAAAGTTGCATTGAATTTGGAGGTGATACTGCATTTGTATACGTGTTGAAGACAAAAGAACCCCAGGCATTTACGAAGAAGCAGATTAAGACAGGTTTATCCGATGGTGTAAAAATTGAAGTAAAAAGTGGCTTATCGCTCAAAAATAAGATTCGTGGTGCCGAAATTCTGGAAAAGGTGGATAAGAAAGATGAAGCAAAGAAAGAAGAAAGACATAATTAATTATTCAAAATTGAAAAGAATCTGAATTGTGAAACTGAGATATTCAATCTTGTCAGAATAGTTAATCTGACAAGTTGAAATTTTCTGAAAACAGTTTTATGTGATTAAAATTTCTATTCATACTTGTAAAAGCATAATTTAATGAAAACAAAAATAATATTGATATTGTGTGTCCTGTCTTCAACAATGTGGGTGAGTGCTCAGAAACCCTGGTCACTTCAACAATGCGTTGATACAGCATTGGCAAATAACAGGAATGTCAAACAGCAGACGTTGACCAAAAAGAACAAAGAAATTGAGTATGAACAGGCTCGCAACAACTTGTTGCCGAATTTAAATGCCGGGATCGGACAGAATTTTGGATTTGGTCGTGTTGTGGGGAACAATAATACCTATACTTCAGGGACGGCATCTTCTCAAAATACAAGTTTCAGTATCTCAGGGGGAGTTACCTTATACAATGGGTATAAACTGAGGAACAGCATCCAGGCAAAAAAGGCCGAAATGAATGCTTCGGAAGCCGATTTGTTAAAAATAAAAAGCGATATAACCACCAGTGTAGCTGCCGGTTTTTTACAGATATTACTGAATAAAGAATTATTGCAAATTGCAACCGATCAGCTTGAGTTGACTAAGACAAAAATAGAACAACGCAAAGGACTTGTAGCTGCCGGTAAAATGGCCGAAGGGGAGATGTACGATTTATTGGCACAGGAGTCAAAAGAAGAACTTACGAAATTGCAGGCTCAGAACACCCTGAATTTGTCATTGCTGGATTTAGCACAGTTCCTCGAACTAGATCATTTTGAAGACCTGGATATCGTGGCCCCTGATAATTTGTCGGAAACAGATTTGAAGCTTCTGTCAGCGGATGAAGTCTTTCAAAGTGCCATGACCCACAGGCCGGAAATCAAAAGTGCCGAGTACCGTTTAAAAAGCAGTGAGTACAATGTGCTGATATCAAAAGCTGATTATTATCCTTCGCTTGGTTTATCGACAAGCCTGGGGTCAGGTTATTATAATGATAACAGTGTAAATCCGGTAACGAATCAGAAATATGACTATGGTTCATTTGGAAAGCAGATTTCCGATAAGATTAATGCAGGAATCAGCCTGAATCTGTCAATTCCTATTTTTAATAAGTATGCCATTCGAAACAATGTACGATCAGCAGAACTTGGAGTAAAAAGCAGTAAAATAAGCATGGATAATGCCAGGCTTGAATTAAAGAAAAGTATACAACAAGCATATTACAATGCACTCGGTGCAAAAAGCCGTTGGGATGCTGCCCTGAAATCGGAAACGGCAAGTCGTGAAGCATACCGGTTTACAAATCAGAAATTCGAAGCCGGCAGAGCAACACTGTATGAATTGTACCAGGCTAAGAGTAACCTGACACAAGTACTTTCTGAACAGGCACAAGCTAAATACGAGTATTTTTTCAGAATAAAGCTTCTGGAATTGCTGAAATAATAGAAGACTATAGGTTAGAGGTCATTAAAGCCGGATAGCTAAGACTGATAATAAGGATTAACATGACATCCTGAATATTATTAATCTTCTGTTGCTTATTCTCTTTTCATGCCCGACACCTATTGCTATAAAATAATAAAACAATAAAATATGAATGCAGATAATATTAAATCGCAAATGCGAAAAGGTTACCTGGAATATTGCATTCTACTTATTCTTAGGAAAAAACCTGCCTACACGTCGGATATCATTTCCGAACTTAAAGAGGCAAAATTAATAGTGGTGGAAGGTACTTTATATCCTTTACTGACTAGATTGAAAAACGGTGAACTGTTGGACTACAAATGGGAAGAATCTACCCAGGGACCACCGCGTAAGTATTACGAAATGACCGAACAGGGTTCTTTGTTCCTGGACGATCTGGAAGTTTCATGGAATGAGATTTATAATGTAGTAAAAAAAATAAAAGGGGAAATTTAAAACCGAAATTAAAAGTGACATTATGAAAAAGACATTAACTGTAAACTTAAATAACATCGTTTTTCATATTGATGACGATGCGTATGAAATGCTCCAGACTTATCTGTCGGAAATAGCTGATCATTTTCAATCGGATGAAGAGCGGAAAGAAATCATGAACGACATAGAAGCCCGGATTGCAGAACTCTTTAATGAAAAACTGCAACGGAATAAAAATGTTGTCAACCTTTCGGATGTCGAGGAAATCATTGAAATCATGGGTAAACCAAGCCAGTATACCGGTGATGATGAGGAATCAGATGTTCCACCAAAATCAGAGAAAAAACAACCTAAATCCAGGCGTTATTATCGTGATCCGGAAAATGCTATTCTGGGTGGTATTGCCGGTGGATTATCAGCCTATTTTAATATCGATGTAACCTGGATAAGGATTATACTTGTAATATTGGTCTTTTTAGGAGTCGGCTTTATTATTCCAATTTATATTGTGGTTTGGTTTGTTGCTCCGGCAGCGGTTACCGCATCTCAACGACTTGAAATGCAGGGAGAAGATGTCACGGTTGAAAATATAAAGACTGAAGTAAACAATGTAAAAAATTATATGGAAAGTGAAAAATTCAGGCAAACTGCTCAAGGTGCAGGAGAACGGATTTTAGATGTTTTACGTTGGTTTTTCAAGATAATATTTGGTTTTGTAGGTGCTATTGTTGGAATTGTAGGGATTGTTGTAATTGGTGCATTAATATTGGCACTCTTTTTACTACTTTTTGAACCTGCCGTATTAAATGGATTTGCACCTGATTTAATTTCAAATTGGTCGGTGATAACTCCTGATAAAATGGGATTATTGATTATTTCGTTGATATTGCTGATCGGAAGTCCTATCTTTTTATTGGTTTACTGGGCGACACACATGGTTTCCGGGCGTCGCAACACATCGCATACTGCCTCCTGGGTAGTGCTTGTCCTTTGGCTTGCCGGTTTATTTATGTTTTACAGTGTTGGAGCGAACACCTTGTTTCATATACAAAATCATAGCGGTCGCTCATTCTCAATTGACTGGACTGATAATGATAAACCATTTGGCAATGAAATCAGAAAACCGGGATCTTTCCATGCGGTAGATATATCCGGTAACTTTGAATTAACGTTGAAAAAAGATTCTGTACAGGAAGTGAATGTATCATCACCCAATGATTTTTTATCCAGGGTCATTACAAAAGTAGAAAATGGCGTATTATATATTTATTCAGATGGAATCATCTTAAACCGGACTTTAAAAGTGACTGTATCGTATGATTCCTTAAAAAGTATTGTTGCCAAGGGAGCTTGTAAAATTGAATCACAAAATCAGTTGGAAAGTCCTGAATTTTCAATTGATCTTCTTGGAGCCAGTGAAGCAAACCTGGATATGAAAGTTGACGGTCAACTGAAAGTGGATACCAAAGGAGCTTCAAAAGTCGATCTGAAAGGTCTATGCAATTCTTTCAATTTGACAGGGTTTGGTGCCAGCAGGATTGAAGCCGGGCAGTTAATTGCGAAAGATGCGGTGATACATGTCAGTGGAGCAACGAATGCAAATGTATATGCATCAGAAAGCCTCGATGCTCAGGCATACGGAGCCAGTGAAATTAATTGTCAGGGACATCCTAAAAATGTAAAAAAGTCGGATAATATTGGCTCAAGAATTAATATCGAATAATTTCGATAATTAAGTTTTCTTTTAGAAAATCGTTTTAAACAGATACACCCGCCCGGTCAATGACCGGGCGGGTGTATCTGTTTAAAACGATCCTTCTTGAATTAATTGGGCGATCATCTGTAATATTCATTCATGTTAATTGTAGTGGGTTAAATAGATTTAATAGATAACGTTCAATAATATAAATAAACTTAAAATAATCATTTAATAGAATGTTTTAACATACTGGAAATGAATAAAATACAATTATTTATGATATTAATTGCTACATACTTAATACGCATCGTTTCAATTTTTGAAGGTTGTATTTTATGTTGATACTTCATTAATTGACTGTTACACTATGATAATTGAAATTCATTCGTAAATTTCATAAAATATCCTGTTCTCATTCCTTATTCCCAGCTTTAAATTTTGTAACTGCGTGATTTATGTAGTAATAACTACTACTTTTTTAAATTTATTAATTTTATAAAAATGATTATATTTGAATTGTAATTTCAATATCAGGTTATAATTTAATTAAAATAATCAATAGCAGAAGATAATTTTATTATTAATACAAAGAATTTCTCTTCAAAAGGATTTAGAAAATTCCGAATAATACCATAGTAAAGATTTAATAAATGGAAGTAAGACAGATCACATTTTAATCCATTTTATAACGAAATTACATTACAGTTTTTTTTTATCCCAATTATAGAAAGTATGAATAGATTTTACTCTTTTTTATTCAAGGTCTTATAATTTGGGTGAGCATATGAAATAGTAATGTTTTATGAAATTTGCCGGTCTATTTTTTCTGCTATTGTTTACCATTTTAATTCATGGTCAATCATTATGCCCGATAAATACATCTGATCTAAGAGTTTGTCCGAATACAAATTCACAATTAAATGCTTCCGGGGCAGATTATTATACCTGGACCCCCTCTGCCGGATTAAATGATTCATCAATTGCCAATCCAATAGTAAACGTTTCATCCACCAAAACCTATTTTGTTACCGGTTATACGGAGAGTAATACTAATCTCATTAAAAATGGTGATTTTTCGAATGGAAATAAAGATTTTTATTCAGCCTATAATTACTCTTCTGATTTAGTTCCGGAAGGGAATTATTATATTGGATCGAATCCTAAAAGCTATCATACCGGATTTTCTACTTGTGGTGATCATACTTCAGGTTCAGGAAAAATGTTAATTGTAAATGGGATTCCTGTTTCTAACTCTATAGTCTGGGAGCAGACGATTACAATTAAACCAAATCAGGATTATGCTTTCTATGCCTATGTCACACCGGTATCACCATTAAATCCTCCGGTACTGCAGTTTAGTATTAATGGAAAAGTATTAGGTACACCATTTAACACGCCTGTTGGAACTTGTAACTGGAATAAATTCTATGCCATTTGGAATTCAGGATCAACTACAACAGCCATAATAAGAATTGTAAATCAAAATGTGATTGCAAATGGGAATGATTTTGCCCTTGATGATATCAAATATGTTGAATTATGTAAAGTGACGAATAAAGTAGTAGTTACTGTAGGACAATTAACTTCAACAACGAATGTTTCTGTTTGTTCTAATAATTTACCGTATACCTGGAACGGATTATCGTATTCCATAGCCGGAACTTATTCAACCCATTTAAACACACCAATTGGTTGTGACAGCATTGCCACACTCATTCTAACCGAAAAGCTTCCCACTGCTTCCACGACCCGGGATTCCATATGCTCTGCCGGTTTCCCATATTTGTGGAACACGGTCAGTTATCCGATTGCAGGTACCTATACCAAGACCTTTACCAATGCGGCAGGTTGTGACAGCATTGCTACACTGATTTTAACCGAAAAGTATCCTACAGCATCCACTACCCGGGATTCTATATGTTCAGCCAATTTCCCGTATTTGTGGAATACGGTCAGTTACCCAACCTCAGGAACGTATACCAAAACCTTTACCAATGCGGCCGGTTGTGACAGCATAGCTACACTCATTCTAACCGAAAAGTTTTCTACTGCATCTATAACCCGGGATTCTATTTGCTTTAACGGTTTTCCCTATTTGTGGAATACGGTCAGTTATCCGGTTGCCGGCACCTATACCAAAACATTTACTAATGCAGTAGGTTGTGACAGCATAGCTACACTCATTCTAACCGAAAAGTTTCCAACAGCTTCCACGACCCGGGAATCTATATGCTCAGCCAATTTCCCATATTTGTGGAATACGGTCAGTTATCCGGCAGCCGGAACGTATACCAAGACCTTTACCAATGCCGACGGTTGTGATAGCATTGCTACGTTGATATTGACGGAAAAGTTTCCATCAACTTCCATAACCAGGGATTCTATATGTTCTGCCAATTTCCCTTATCTGTGGAACACGGTCAGTTATCCTGCTGCGGGAACGTATATCAAAACATTTACCAATGCAGCAGGTTGTGACAGCATAGCTACACTGATTCTCACCGAAAAGTTCTCGACAGCTTCCTTAACCAGAGATTCCATATGCTCTGCCAGTTTCCCCTATTTGTGGAACACGGTCAGTTATCCCGTTGCGGGCACCTATACCAAGACATTTACCAATGCAGCAGGTTGTGATAGTATTGCTACGTTGATATTGACAGAAAAGTTTCCAACTGCTTCCACGACCCGGGATTCCATATGCTCTGCCGGTTTCCCATATTTGTGGAATACGGTTAGTTATCCTACAGCCGGGACTTACACAAAGACCTTTACCAATGCAGCCGGTTGTGACAGTATTGCTACACTGATTCTAACTGAAAAATTCCCGACAGCTTCCATAACAAGGGATTCTGTTTGCTCCGCCAATTTCCCATATTTGTGGAATACGGTCAGTTATCCGGCAGCCGGCACCTACACCAAGATCTTTACCAATGCGGCCGGTTGTGATAGTATTGCTACGTTGATATTAATCGAAAAGTTTCCAACTGCTTCTACGACTAGGGAATCCATTTGCTCTGCCAATTTCCCATATTTGTGGAATACGGTTAGTTATCCGGCAGCGGGAGCGTATACCAAAACCTTTACCAATGCAGCAGGTTGTGACAGTATTGCTACACTGATATTAACAGAAAAGTTTCCAACTGCTTCTTTTACCAGGGATTCCATTTGCTCTGCTAATTTCCCATATTTGTGGAATACGGTTAGTTGCCCGGCTGCGGGAACGTATACCAAGACCTTTATCAATGCAGCAGGTTGTGACAGTATTGCTACATTGATATTGACAGAAAAGTTTCCAACAGCTTCCACGACCCGGGATTCCATATGCTCTGCCGGTTTCCCATATTTGTGGAATACGGTCAGTTACCCAACAGCCGGTACCTACACCAAAACCTTTACCAATGCCGCCGGTTGTGACAGTATTGCTACATTGATATTAACCGAAAAGTTTCCAACTGCTTCTTTTACCAGGGATTCCATATGCTCTGCCGGTTTCCCATATTTGTGGAATACGGTCAGTTACCCAACAGCCGGTACCTACACCAAAACCTTTACCAATGCCGCCGGTTGTGATAGTATTGCTACGTTGATATTGACAGAAAAGTTTCCAACTGCTTCCACGACCCGGGATTCCATATGCTCTGCCGGTTTCCCCTATTTGTGGAACACGGTTAGTTACCCTGCAGCCGGGACTTACACAAAGACCTTTACCAATGCCGCCGGTTGTGACAGCATTGCTACATTGGTATTGACTGAGAAATTCCCTACTGCCTCTACTACCAATAAGTCAATATGTACTGCCGATTTCCCATATTTGTGGAATACGGTTAGTTATCTTACAGCCGGGACTTACACAAAGACCTTTACCAATGCAGCCGGTTGTGATAGTATTGCTACGTTGATATTGACAGAAAAGTTTCCAACTGCTTCCACGACTCAGGATTCCATATGCTCTGCCGGTTTCCCATATTTGTGGAATACGGTTAGTTATCCTACAGCCGGGACTTACACAAAGACCTTTACCAATGCAGCAGGTTGTGATAGTATTGCTACGTTGATATTGACAGAAAAGTTTCCAACTGCTTCCACGACCCGGGATTCTGTTTGCTCTGCCAATTTCCCATACTTCTGGAATACGGTCAGTTATCCGGTTGCGGGCACTTACACCAAAACATTTACCAATGCTGCAGGTTGTGATAGCATTGCTACGTTGATATTGACTGAGAAACTCCCTTCTGCCTCAACCACGAATAAGGCTATTTGTTCCACTGATTTCCCATACTTGTGGAATACGGTCAGTTATCCTGCAGCGGGTACCTATACCAAGACATTTACCAATGCAGCAGGTTGTGATAGTATTGCTACGTTGATATTGACAGAAAAGTTTCCAACTGCTTCCACGACCCGGGATTCCATATGCTCTGCCGGTTTCCCATATTTGT